>Ga0123355_10019207_pt1 | contig 10876 bp, 7 predicted proteins | sample TergutEmb28metaG_3_FD_89872 | JGI IMG/M metagenome (GOLD analysis project Ga0123355, IMG submission 89872) | Embiratermes neotenicus P1 segment gut microbial communities from Petit-Saut dam, French Guiana - Emb289 P1 | ecosystem: Host-associated > Arthropoda: Insects > Digestive system > Gut ...
AACAAAAAAAAAGAAAAACAACCCAAAAAAAAAACAAAAAAAAAAAGGGGGTTTTTTTTTGGGACAAAAGAGGGGGGGGGGGGGGGGATAATTCTAATCACAGACTTTTCCGCAGCTGAAACTTCTTGCGGCTTTGGGCTCCAACGTATCATTTCCAAACGTCTGGGGCTCCAACGTATCATTTCCAAACGTCTGGCACTTAGTACAATTACACCTGCTAGCAGAGTGGTCCCACTCTTCTCCACAAAACACATAAAGAACTTCTGCATCTTCATGCACTTCTTCGCTCCCTTACTCCACATCGGAACTCAAATCGTTAATCTGGTAATTCCTGCTCTTCGCCCATCTCAATGACTGTTTCCCATTTCAGTTTCCTTCTCTCCAAGTGTCCTTAACATTCTGCTGCAGTCAGACGACGGACCTTCTCTCCCATATTCTACGTTCTTGCTCCAGGGCTTGATAGTCATGGGCAAGGAGAGACTGCGGAAAATGGAGCCAATTTCTGAGGTGATTCAGAAGCTACTGAATTTGGTAATTCTAGATGTTGCACCGCTCTTTAAGAGTTTTGTGTTTCTGAAATTCTTCAAATTATCCTCCTGTATTTATCTACATCTAACACCTTTCAACTCCACTGACACTAAAACAGACAGCCACTCCTAACATTCTCACCACATTAGCACTAGTGACATTCTTTCCTTTCCAGTTTCTATTTTCAGCGGGCTGTTGTTCAAACTCAATTCATTTCCTCTCTATTAAGATTGGTCGCGATCGTTTAATAATGAAGAGTACTTAACTTGAAGAGCAGTATACCTTCTCCGCTGAATCTCGACTTCCATTGGAGGGATTTTCCTGAAAGCTCGCATCTAGATCTGCACGTACGTATATTCGCTATAAAATGCTCAAATTTAGTTGCGAGCGGTCAATAACTAAGGGCGCTTTGCTTGAAGAGCAATACAGCTTATCGGGTGTACCTCAACTTCCATTAGAGGGTTCGTCCTCGTGATTCATACGCAACAGCCTCCTTACATTCCCTAAAAACGATGTAAGTTTGGTTGCGATCTTTTCTTGAAGAGCAATTACCTTTTCGGTTGTATCTTGGCTCCATTAGAGGGATGTTCCTGAAAATTCATACTTCACACTCCCAGCACATTCGGTCATGAATTAATGAAGGCATAATTTGGAAGGTTTGCGCGACGTTTTTCAGGGTGTATCTTAACAATAGAACGCACACGTCCATATTGCTGTCCCTGTGGGTGTCTTAATGGTTGTAAGAAAGGCTCTGTTGTTATCTGGCCAAATAAAATTCCATCCATAGTAAATGTTTATGAGTCTTTTTCATGCATTCAGCATGGGGTTCAAAGGGAAAAGACAGTTGCTTTTAACGTAACAGTTCAATCAGCAAGATGTATGAAGTGTAAAAACAAAGTCTTTATTTGTAATTTAATGTAGATGTACAGTGTCTGCAGTTTCAATGCCTAAGGTCCAGACTATATCTGTGTGGTTGAGTAATTACATAACATCTTCTTTCCGTGATAGGGGGGTAATTTTTACATCCAAAATATTTTGTAATGAATTTGACAAGTCTATTTGTTAACATTCGTGATTGCTGTGTTGAATCTCGATATTATATGCCATCAGTGAAAGAAACTTGTGTTATTTCAGTGTGCATTGTGTAACTTTTTAATATGCAGTGAGCTTAGAGCTCAGCCATTGTTGTAGGTAACGGGGGAGGGGATGGGACCCTACGATTATAACATACATTGTGACAGTATTCTGTTTCAGAGCAGGGAGACTCTTTTTATTCATGAAAGAGCAAAGTGCTGAATATTTTTACTGGCATTATTACAGTGCAATGACTGTCACCTTTGATTCATATTAAGGAGTTCACAAGAGTTGATCCAAAAGCTAGATATCCTAGCTTCCTGCCATTCTTTCACTCCATTTATTTCTTCTGAGGCCATAAATCTGCTGATCTCATCAGCTCTATACATAGGAGTACAAAAGTCACAGCTGATTGTCCACCATTCCCCATCCTGGACTCTCAGGGCTATCTCTAACCTAAACAAGAATCTTGACAATGAACCCTGTCTACATGTGATTCACATACTATCTACATCATACCATAACTTTCCTGGTAACGGAAGTGATACAAGAAGCTACACTACCAACAATGCAGGTCTCAGTTTCAAGTGAAAATAACCCTCAACTACAAGATTCAGTGCAAAATATCTCAGTATTGGCCAAACATGAAGGTAAATTGGTCCCTGTATACACCATGAATGGGAGTGGATGGCTTCACACCCTGGGCACTTTACCCCCGGGAAAGAAGCCATCTGTACTCATTGAATAGAACACCAGATGTGCCTTTGGGTTAATCTTGGCGCTTTGGATAAGATACTTTTTGCTCCTGCCAGGAACCGAATCTCAACTCCTCAGTTCTTGGGCCTGTAGTCTAGTCACTATACCAACTGAACTATCATGCCTCCAACAGCATTGTGCACTTTACATGAAAGTTAATGTACTGTTCCTTCCTTGCCACAGAGCACAGAGGTGCACAGGAATGACAGGTGACATGTTTTATTGTATAAATTTGTTATGACTTCATACGTTCTTTACAAACTGCTGGAAAATGACCGCAAAATTTTATTTGATACTGAGCAGAAAATCAGGGCACCACACTGCTGGAGTACCAAGGTCACTGTAGTGTATTTGATAATCCATGACAGGGTCCTTGTTATACAGAAGGTGAATTCTGGCTCAGCATTTTGAAAAATGGATAATGTTTTGATGGCAAAATGTGACAGACCAGTCCAGTTCAACCTGTATGCTTCACATATTCTGGAGGCCCAACAGAAGCCAGTAAGTTCTTTGCATCTTCAACACTGACATTTTACACTAATTTGATATGTGTGACTGCAGTAAGGAAGTTGACGAGCAAAACGGTGCCTTCAGAGCATGGGTACTTATCTGACAAGCTGCATAGCATACAAACTTGGCGAAAGCAATCTCCAACATTTAATTACTTCATACAAAAGTTTTTTTTTTACGTTTGCTGGATAAAGGCTCTTGTTTAGAACTTGGTCCATTTTGAATGTCGTCTGCAATACAAATGGTTTCTGTGACATTAAGATGTCCAGAGTAATTTATTTATGTGGAAAACTTAACTTCCCAAAATACATTAATTAACACGCATTTTTCATTTGCCTATCACATTACATGTAAGTTCTCATGGTTTATGGTTTAACTTAATTGATAATGTTATTAGTTTAAAACTGTAATGGACAAAGTTTTCAATTTGACAGCTTCCAGTTCGTATATGCATAATGGGCAAATTGGCAATATGAAAGGCATGAAAGGAGATCCCATTATTATGGTTTTCTCACAGCAGTCTCTTTTATGAGATGTGTCAATATTCAATGAAAACATTAAAGACAACAACAGAGGACTGACAATCCCTGACAAGTAAGTACTATATATTTTAAACTGCTACTACTATTTGCTGAAGACATGATTCCTGCACCAACATCCATCTGAAGCAGAAGAGAACTTATGCTTCCTTTTGACAAGTTTATTGCTCTGTTCCATTCTAATGTGGAAACATTAACAATTATTTGTCATTTACTGCAGCCAGTTTGCAATATATCTTACATATATATATATATATATATCTTAATGGCATGTATAAAACCAATTATTGACTACCTATCAAAATGCACTTCATTTGTAGCGAAAACTTGCACTTAGCGGGGTATGAATTTTCATAAAAATACCACAAATGGAGGTCAGTTACAGATGAAAATATACTTTGTTCTGCAAGTAAAAGTCCCTTCTCTATAGTTGAATCAAACACATTGTGTCTTCACTAGGGGTATTTACCTCTAGTGAAGACGCAATGTTGGAGACAATGGTCTTGCCCCCTTTCATCGATCAATTACAAACGAAATTACATCTTTTGCAGCAAATGCAGGAAATAATTTTATTACAAATTGTGACAAATGAAGAAACAGACTATTACACGGAGTCATGAAAGTCTTGAGAGGGGCATGAACAGGGGCACCAGCTGGCACAGTCGGTTCAGGCACTTCAATACAAGACAGAAGTTGGCAGGTTTGACTGACAGATTTTCCAATTGAATTTTTTATTTACTTGTTCCTTCTGGCCAAAATGACACACCTTTATCATCTCAACCACCCACAGAAATGGGTACCAGGCCAATGTGTTTGGGGTATAAACGACCAGTGTGTAGCGCTGACAACATACCACCTTCATGTGTCACTACTGTAGAAATGTATGAGCCTCAACATACTGGAACAGCAGGAGAGAGAAATGTTGCCTCCAATATCGACAGAACTCTAATAAATCTACATGGTTTGTAGGGCATTTGTACAAGTTGCAGACTGTAAATTTTCAGAAAAACCCCTTGAATGGAAGAGGGTGTTAATAGTATGGTGCTTTGTTTCCCAAGTAAAGTGCCACCTTCAATGTTGATCAATTTCCAGCAAATCACATCGGTTGTACACCAGACTGGGCAGTGTGACTTTTGAACTTTGAGGAAATTCACTCAAAAGTAACCCAAAATCAGTACAAAAAGTTAATCTGCCACATAAGTAAGAAAACCTTCACTACTGACCAATTGGAAACTTAATTCTTTAGTAACAAATGTTTGTCTTATGTTGGTTATGCAGTTCCAGGAAAATCCCTCCAAAGGACGTCGAGATATGGATGGAAATGTACATTGTTCTGAAAGTAAAATGCTTCTATGGTACTCTGAATGGAAGCAAACTAACTCCATTTGTAGGGCATGGGAATTACTTTCATTGCGTGAAGTGGAAGGAAAAATCGTCAATGAAGACGATATGCAGAAGAAAATGTTCGTTGCTCCCAGCCTACGTGCTCTCTTTACCGATTGTAGTGGATGGAGAATATCCGTGATAATTGCAAGTATTGCATGGATGAAAGGAAGTGGGGTTGTGGGCACATGGTGGCACAGTTGGTTGATCACTGAGCTACAGGACGGAAGGTCGATGGATTGATTCCCGGTGGTTTCAAATGAATGTTTTTATACTTTATTTCTTGCCACATTGTGGCCCAGTCATTAACTCAGACACTAACAGAAATGAATACCAGTACTGACTGATCTCAAAACTACATCGCACATAGAGCACTTGTACAAAGTGTGAGTTGCAAATTTTCAGGAAAATCCCTCGAATGGAACCAGAAATAAAGAGGAAAAGTTACTTTGATGTGGATGTAAGTAACTGCTCATTACCGACACACGTTGTTTGTAGTGCATGCTGTCATTCTTAACAACTCCATGTGACGATGATGTAGAAATTGTGGGAGCTTTGTTATCCTTGACCTACTGAGGCTCTTAAATATTGACAGTCATAAAGTAACTTATGTCATTTGTAGAGCATTTGTGCAGAGTGCTATGTGTGTATTTTCAAATAACTTCCTGGAATGAAGATGAGATTCCAACATCAAAGTGCCGTGTTTAACAAGTACCGTACCTAAACTGATCAAAGACAAGCAGATTTCATCACTTTTACAGCATACAAGGGAAGAGCGAGTTGTGACTTTTTAAGAAACTCCCCGCATGGAACTGAAAATGAATAGAAAAATTACTTGCCTGGGCATTCATAAAACCAATTATTATGTAACGATCACACACACACTTGGCAATCTACACCAACTGCCTACAAGGTGTCTCAGTTTGATTGTGACTGGTCTAACATGAAAGGCACTTGACTTGAATAACAAAGTACCTTCCAAGCAGTTTCTCATCCTCCATTCACTGGAGTTACGTGAAGTGCCAAACCTAGACCTCTACTCACATTGATTATGTATGCTGGCAGTTTGGTGGTGATTGATCGATTAAGGTCACATTATCTGGACAAAAAGTACTTTAAAGGCAGTATCTCAGCTTCCATTTAAGGGACTTCTGTGAAAATCCATACAGACAAATCTAAAAACGATGTCAGTTTGATTGTGAATGGCTTAAAATGAAGGGCACTTTACTTGAAGAATAAAGTAACTATCTTGGCTTCCAGTAAAAGGATTTTTGTGAAATGTCACACCTACAAACTTGCGCGTATTTTCCAAAAAAACAGTATGAATTTCATTGCGATCAGCCTTTAATGAAGACCACTTTACTTGGTGATAAATACCTTTACAGTAGTATCTGTGATTCCTTCAGAGGGATTTTCCTGAAAATCAATATTTGGAATTTTAAGCCAATTGCATACAAACCCTGTCACTTTGGTTTCGATTGTCCAACAACGAAGGAAAACAAAGTACCTTCACTGCAGCATCGCAGGTTCCTTTAATGGGAATTTCCTGAAAATCCACACTTGCAACTCAAATCCCATTGCCTACAAATGGCATCAGTTTGGCTGCGATCCGTCTACAATGAAGTGCACATAATTCGGAGTGCAAAGAACCTTCACAGAAGTACCTTGTCTTCCATTTGAGGGATTTTCCTGAAACTTGACACACAGCATTCTATGTGAATTTCCTACAAAAGGCTTCAATTTGGTTGTGATCATCCAACAATGAAAGGCACTTTACATGGAGAACAGAGTATATTCAAGGCAGTATCATGGCATCTTCCTGTATATACTATGTTTCTGCCTTCAATCTTGGCTACCTACATGTCAATTACCATACTTACTCAAATGCAAGAGAATGTTTCTTCCTTCAATTTGGCCCCTAAACACGTCAGGTCATCTTAAATTTGCGTATGAAGCACCACACTGGACCACACCAATCCAGGGTGCTCTGAACTGGACTACGCCGAGACAAACCAACCCCTGCTTTGCCCAACAGTCATGTGAGATCTGAGCTCTTGTGGGATACTACACATAATACAGTGGTAATTCATTACTTATCAGCCCTACCTTAGAAGGTCACGAAATCAAGAGAGATAACGCAGCATTGACTAATTTATTACACAAGCAGGACTTTTGCATACTGGCTCCATTTTCAGGCAAAGAACCTAACCTGGTGTACCCCTCAGTCTGAGCTATTCACTATTACTGCACGCCACAGAAACTTGTTATTAAATGTACCTGTGAACAGATCCAGTACAAGGGTAGTAACAGGAAAATGGCTATTGGTAATTTAAAAATTAACTACAAGGCTCAAAAATAAAACCTAGACCAATCCACATATTAAAAACCACAAAAAGAGCCATGAATTCAGACTGATCAGAACAAGGACATAACACAAAAATCCAGAGCACATGCATTTAAATTCTTAACACCACTAACATCATCTGTGGAGAAAATCGCAAATCTTCATGGGTTCAATTAAGTTTATAAACCAAGAAGTTTAAATGTAATATTTAGTTCGTGTATATCACAACAGTATGGCAGTGCATCTCACCAGAAATGACTGCGAAGGGGTTGAAGAAGTGCTGTATATCCAAAGCAGTGGATGGGAATGCTGATGAAACGTTGTGGAATGGCATTAAAGAAGATGGGAATGTTAGGAGGGAGTGTGAGAAAAGGGAAGGCACTGACTGTGAAGATGGAGACAGTGACAATGATTGGTAAATGCAAATACAATCTGGCATGCTTTGTACATTAAGTGTATCCAATAACAGTAAAATATTTTTCTTAGAAGATGTATAATTTTTAGAGGTTGTCTTAGATTTGGATAAATACATTTTCCCTTGGAAGACATATTTTATTTGGGGGGGCTCATAACTGATTACAGTCATCTTGCATTCAAGTAAATATGGTACTCCCTTCCTCATATTAATCACAAATTTCTGTAACTGCAGAATATTTCCTACTTACCTGTTGAGTTTTGTGCTACATTAATCTGAGTATGCACACTTGGGGCATGCCTTTTCATACACCTGTAACGCCAATATGCCCCAGTGAAATCAGACAGAAAGTGTGACTGCCAACATTCTTGCTGAACATGATCACTTTTCTAGACACCAGAATTCTAATCTCTTGTAATATGCTCTCCACTTTTTCACATCTTTTCCAGTTCTGACCACTTCACAGCATGCATAAAAGTGTGTGCCAGTCCTTCTCCATGTCTGCAATTCTTCCCCTTATTTCCTATATTAGCATAACATTTTCTCAACTGGGGAGGACCAAACGTCTTTCAGCTGCCATTTCATGGTCTTTAGCATAATTTAATTTCCAGCCTACAGGGTATAAAAACCTTGTTATTCATGACTGTATGCACCTAATACCACTTGGACCATAAGACGATCAGGGATTCTACACATTTTCCATGAAAAATAGCGTGGACCATAAAATACAGCAGATCCAAGCACAATAACGGACAGCAATTGTATAACCATCATGCTAAAATAAGACACCACAGGAAATAATCAAATACATGCCACTGTAAGCAATAGCATTGTAACTCATGAAGCTGAGACTGGCTACAAAGATGAGTAAATTAGTATTTACTGAACTGGCTGGAATGTGTAGAATGGAAGTCAAGATGTCACTACAATGAAAAAAAAATGGGCGTACAAGAGAAGCCACACATGAAGAAAATGGTTGTGCTGGTTTGTGTACAGCAAACAGCAAATGAAGGGCTGCTGAAAACAATAATCAGCAGTGTGTAACCCTGGAAAATATGAAAGGAATCAAGGAAAGCTGGCATAACAGAAGGTCACGTGGCAACAATTAAACAAAACTAAGAGCTGGGAAGGGCCACATAATGTGTGACGTGTATGCAATGCAAGTTACCGCCAGTCTTTGTATCAGTGAACATAGACAGAAACATAACTTTCACTTGAGTCCAAAGGCACAACACTTCTGCAGTCAGTCCATCTGTCTGCTGGGCTTCACTCCAACCTCACTGAGGATGTATGGTAATTGCTGCAGCATATCTTCAGCACTCATGCTGAAATCACTCTCTGCCCACTTTTGCTTCAATGTATGTAACACCAGGCCCAAGACCTTCCCACCTGCAAGTACACAAATACAGCATCCCTGTATATATGTGTTTACAATAAAGAAGCAACGTGCTTCAACATAACAGTATCACAACTGTACTGCCCACATTCTATACCATGGGACCACAAGGCTGCGAATAAGCAGTTTCATGGAGAACCTGGAACAGGGCTTAATTACCAGGGCCTTTGAAAGATGAAGGAGGGCTCTGGAAACGAAGGCTCTCTCACTGTGGGAACTCTATGAGGGGAATCTGGAGGGAGGTCTCCTTTACTGGGGACCCCAAAGGATATGCTAAGGTTCTGGAAATGGGCGTCTGTTTTCATAGGGGCCCTTTTTGGGGAACGTGGGGGTATGTTCCTCTCCTACAGCCTTCAAGAGAAGGTTAAAATTTCTTTTTCTCAGGAGAATTTTATGAGGAATTCAAGAGATGTGTTAAAGAAAGTTCTGAAAATGGGCAACTCTCTCCATAAGGGCCACGACTGGGGAATGTAGAGGGGGTTCACTTACTGTGACTTTTTGAGACAGATGATGGAGGGTTCTAGAAACAGAGTACCTATTTTTAATTTAATTTGGGCTCCTTTTTGAATCCAGAATATGTTAGGAGCCTGAGTCTGGGGGCAATCTGGAACTTCTGTGAAGGTCCAGGATTCCCATGACTTGGTATCAGCGTATGGGGCACAAAGGGCCTATTTTAAGACCTACGTGCATTGGGACTGAAAGGGCTTAAACCCAATTACTATGGACCCCTTAAGACTCCTGTCTCATTTAACAACCAACCTTAATATTATCTGTGGAAAAACAAGGAAGTTACTGAGTTACTGATGCATGGGGTGATGTCATACACCACTTGATAGCTGTAATGACAGTAATCATTCACTTGTTCAATTGCCTGATTGACAAAAGAACAAAGCCATGTCTGAACTTAAAAGCTTCAACTTAATCAATCCAAATTGCAAGGCAAGAAAGAAAATTAAAAAATTAATTTCTCTGAACTATGTTGCACACTGTCTGAGTAAACATGAGTAAAGCAAGCGTTTGAGTGAGAGTAGCAGTAGTCTGATTGTGCAGGATAGATTTCAGCATTAGAAGCTATACAGTTAATTCATAAACAGACCCCTAAATTTGATTTCAATAAATTTGAAAGAAAAGTCTAAGAGACATGTTTGTTTGCTAACATATCCATGAAAAAATTTAATTACATAATGTATATGCTGTTTTGTGCTAAAGCATTGTCTCAGTTCAGTCTTTAGGTGACACATCCTATTGTGCTCAGATTAACAAATGCATTTAAAGGGGTTCTGTCCGGTACAACAGTCTCCTAACAAATGTAAGTACTATATACTTTACCTTGTCTTCCTTTAAACAATAATAACTATTTTTCTATTACAGTTACTGTCTTCTATTTGTAGATTTTAACACATGCTGGCATATGATAATGAAAGGAATATACTGGCTGTAAAAATGCAACAGCCCACATATCAACAGTATAAAATTTCTGAGAACTTCAGATCGCCTGTCATGAGACTATTAGCAGAAGCTGCACTGTGCACATTAATGCCAAATTATAATCCGCCTACCTCATTTATTTTATTTTCTTATGTATATTGGACCTTGCAACACTGTGACAGTTGAAGAATAAGAGACCAACTTTATGTCACAATTTATTAAGTTTTATTTCACTTCTTCTATGCTCAACATGTTTTGGACATTAATACATCCATTATCAGGAGCCTGCAGCTTTTCTATTGTATCATCACACTGGTTGTGTGTTCTTGTTTTGATGTGTGTTGGAGTTTCGGTGTGGCTGGTTGGGGTGGTATCCGTGTGGCTTCAGCCTGCCACATGGATACCACCCCAACCAGCCACACCGAAACTCCAACACACATCGAAACAAGAACACACAACCAATGTGGTGATACAATAGAAAAGTCGCAGGCTCCTGATGATGG
>Ga0123355_10019208_pt1 | contig 10875 bp, 5 predicted proteins | sample TergutEmb28metaG_3_FD_89872 | JGI IMG/M metagenome (GOLD analysis project Ga0123355, IMG submission 89872) | Embiratermes neotenicus P1 segment gut microbial communities from Petit-Saut dam, French Guiana - Emb289 P1 | ecosystem: Host-associated > Arthropoda: Insects > Digestive system > Gut ...
AATGTGATGGCACACGGAAACGCACGGGAGGAGAAGTGAAGGGGAAAAAGGCGAATGGAGGGGGTAGCCAGCAGTCGTGCACTGTATCGGACACGGTCTATCCAGCATTACTACCGCTGATGCACACAGCTCGCCTGCCAGCAGACGACTGAACTGACACCCCCGCCGATTTAAATGGACTCGTCCGTTTCGCTGGAAAACCAAATCAGGTTTCTGCGCGTGTGCCATCACGTTCCGTTTCTGCTCTAGAGCACCTCTAGAGGTGTGCGCATCAGCGGTAGTAATGCTGGATAGACCGTGTCCGATACAGTGCACGACTGCTGGCTACCCCCTCCATTCGCCCTTTTCCCCTTCACTTCTCCTCCCGTGCGTTTCCGTGTGCCATCACATTCCGTTTCTGCTCTACCTAGGGTGAGAACTGGTTTACAACGTGACGCAAACTAAACCGTCACACACATTACCACGATAGTAGCCCTACACAAGACTCTCTATTTTTAGCATGGAAAGAATTGGAAAGCTAGGGAAACAAACGTTGTATCAGTGATAACCGCTTCCAACAGCAAATTGCTGAAGCAACTAAAAGGTGGAGAAAAATTCTCCAAAGCATCCCTACCATAATTAACATTGTTAATATCCCGTCGGCGTCATCGTAAGTCAGTGGTCAGTGATCGCAATCTTGGAAATTTTCTGTCCTTGTTAAATTCAGATTTCGTGTTACGGGCGGTACGCGACACGAAAGCTGAAGAAAAAAAAATATTAGGCTACGACGTATTGTATAGGCCTTGGAAAAATATGTAATTGCAATTGAAGTAAGACTGTTTTATATTGCGTTGCAAAATATCAAGATGGTGCCAGCACGAACACCTCCAGCTATCGAAGCTGATAAACTGCTGGAGCCAGGTGTGTGGTGCTTGGTAGGTAAACAGTCTATAGACGCACAGTACCGACAGATTTGACGTCCATAGGGCCGTGCATCGTAATACAATTTCTAGAGTAAAACCAACCAGATGCACCAATGTATCAAATTAATTTTATTTTTGAATGACACTCTACATGTTTCGGACGGTCTTGCAGTACGTCACCAGGTGTTCAAGACTGTACGTACTGCAACAGGTATCTGTTTGACAAATGGTGATGGACGGAAAGACCGTCCGAAACATGCATAGTGTCATTCAAAACTAAAATACATTTCATACACTGGTGCATCTAGTGGGTTTACTATAGACACGTGCAGTATATTTTACAGTACAGAGTACACAACGTGAAATATTAGTCAGTATTTCAACAGTTACAAACAAGATAACGACATATAGGAAGTGTGTCATCCCCGTTGTGTGTGTGTATGTGAAAATTGGAAAGGGTATGTAGTCAAACACAACTATGTCAATTAAGGTGTATTTAATGGCTATACTAGACAACTACATGTTTCGGCCTTTACTGGCCATCTTCAACCTTAAGATGGCCAGTAAAAGCCGAAACATGTAGCTGTCTAGTATAGCCATTAAATACACCTTAAATGACATAGTTGTGTTTGACTACATACACTTTCCAAGGTAAAGATACGATGGTTTGAGGTTGTGAGATCGTCACAGATCTCATTTACACTGCAGTGGAAGCCTGAAGTCAAGCACAGTTTACCTTTTGAAGTTATGTCTAACAGTTTTAAAGTTGACCTGCAATCTCTAGTTAAGTATTAAACTTTTCACAATAATAATGACTGTGATAATAATATTAATAATAACATAGGGAAGAGGAAAAGAAGAAAAATAGCCCTATTTTCTGTTAAATACTATTAGGGTTTAAAAAACTATACTTTTATTGCTATTGGTTGTCGTAACTTCCGCGTCCAATGACAATACACGTAATAACAAATTATAAATCTTTTCTCTGATAATTCACTCGCAGTTGGTAACGCGCGCTTTACATTTTTTTCCTACGCGCAGCTTCTACCGAATCTTAAGACGCTGCCCTTCCTAATCGCGGTAAAGTAACAGCGCAAATGAGACACTCGGACCTTCCTAACCCGTACACAAGTGTGATACAAGATTTTCAGCCGCCTTTGCAAAGGTAATGCGGCAATTAACTTGGCTACACCCGTCTGTCTGTGCGTTTCCATGTTGGGCACATAGCTCAAAATGTGGAGATCATAAGGAAAAGTTCACCCTAGAACACAGCACGAAGTTCCAAAGGGGGAGAAGAGGTATAGATCTACTCTTTCTTTAACCTCAGCAGTGGATGTGGGTGAGTGGTCCATCTCACGCTTAGGCCGCTTTACCTCCGTGAAGGAGACCCGGTACAGGAGGCTGGGTGGGCCTTAGGGCTGGTCTGGACCCGTGCGTAAAATCTCGTCTCCCACCAGGGTAAGATTCCCGGATTATTTAGCCCGTAGCGAGTCATTATACCTACTACGCTACCCCGGGCAGCAGACATCATAAACCCATTCAAAACGGTGGTTGGAAAACCTTAATGGAAGGGCCCGTTTGGAAATTCGAAGGCATAGATGTAAGACAATGATGGACTTGATTTTCAAGAAATAATGAGTAAAAGTGTGGACTGGATGGATCTGGTTCAGAATAGGTACAAATTGAATACTCTTGCGAAAATGTAATGAATATTTGGGTTCCACTACATGCTAAGCTTTTATTGAAGACCGTATCTCCTACTACTTGATACGGACATTGCAATACATAAGGGGTTTTCAAATTACGACGCCGTAAACATGCTTGTTGCAGTGAACAGGCCCAAACTAGTTCTGCGTTTACGCTGTCCTTACGTAGCGTCATATAATGAAAGCCCTTTGTTTGAAGAGCTCCGAATATGGAGCTCCACATTATTCAGTCCCCTCCATATTCTTGTCATTGCCTCGTTCTTACCTTGAAATATTCTCCTTAACATCCTGTTCTCAGACACTGTTTTTGTATGTTCTTCACTTACTGTGACAGACCAAACTACACACGCATAAAAACCATTGAAATAGTTACACGCAAGGAGTTTAAGCCTACTGAAAGCGTGCATAGCCAGTTTAGAAAAGTGCAGTCATTGCGCTGATTTCCCCCAAAATGTAAAGTATGATTAAAATTTACCAGAAAGCGATTCAGTCGTCTTTTGCCCTACTACATTATACCCATACATAGCTGGGCCACGATGGACGTATGGCAATTGATTACGCAAGAATCCTGAAGTCAAGATTTATCAAGAAGTCAACGCTATTTGTAGATAACCCTTGGGGGTACTCCTAGTTAGTCTGTTATCATTACCCCCAGCAAAGAAGGGGTCAGCTAAAATGCTGACCTTTCGTGACATAAACTTGCACATCTTTTCCAATTAATGGACGTCAAGCTGTTCTTGTTTTTCGTTTTGGTATGGCGCACTATGATACATTGCGCAATTCTACATGACACAAGTTGCGGCAGTTGTTACGGTAAACGTTCATGTTGCTAAGTGGCTTTGCACTTTGACATAAAATCACCCACTCATCGCAAAAAAACATGACGCAGTAAGACCAAACTTCGAGGACAAGTATGCTGCATTCGTGCTTTGTGTTTCAGATATCGTTGTATCAAATCTCTCCCAAAAACTTGCCATAGACTGCCGAGAGTGATATTCACCAGTCTCTGCAGGTAAATGCCAAGAGCGTATCACAGAATTAAGGCATGACAATTTAGCTTCCACAGTCCTTCCCCCATTCATTATTCAGTAATTGGACGCTAGAACCGTATCGTCTTTAGCTATTGATAACGTCGTTCAATAAATTATAAAATTGACACATTGTGTAGAAGCGAGACAGGACTTTGGCAAAACTATTGACATAAAAATTTATTATGGCCTTACTCTGTGGTTTATTTGGCGTCTTCCTCGGAATCTAAGAGCTGTGGTTCTCAACTGGTGCGCCGCGAGGTTTTGAATCGAAAAATAATTGTTTCAAACTATACAGGTGATAAAAACTTTCAAAAGAAGAAACTGGTAAAAGCGTTGCTGATGCACACTCATAGACACGAAGGTAACAGAGGAGTGGTATCAAGCGGTCTTTAATAAGAGGATATATTTATATCGGCTATCTGAAATTTCAAGATACATATAGGCTTACTTCTTCTTTCTGATTTAAGATAATTGTGTGTTTTATACAATAAATGACATCATACAAACATAAATATATTGTAATTATAAATTTCAGTTTTCCGTTCCAATTATTTAGTGAGTCGTGGATAAAACCTAAACATGAGGCGAAAAACAAATGTTAATCACCACTGACCGAGACGACATAGTATCGATGGTAAACGAATGAATACGGAGCACTGATCGAATGATTACCTACAGGACAAAACAGAATTACTCGAAACAAAAATAAAACTTGCCCCAGTGTTAATTCGTAGAAGGTTAAGAGCCACATGGATTACCCTAGGATGGAAATAGGGACTTTCTTTAACCCTTTAAAGACGAAGGGCAGACTGCTTTATTTAAAGACCCAGTTCTTACCGCGCAGCAAACACTTTTCATCTCGGTTATAAAAATCAACCAGTTTATGTTATATGGGGCAAAGTCGCTGTTTGTTCTGAGATAGATACAAAACATATAAATACATTGTGGGCAAAATGTCAGTTCTTAAGTTTTAAACTTGTTGGTGTACGCTACCAGAAGGCTTTAAAACGTTAATGCGAGACATTTCTGAACTTACTAAGCGACAATCAGCTTTCCAAGAAGGGTCAGATATTCACAGTTTTTGAGTGTCTGTGCACTTATAACGTATCTCTCATACGAAATGTTTTTAATTGTCCTCAGTCAAAGCATGTCTCATTCTTAAGTAAAGAACCACATCCACAGTATCACATTCATATTTCATCCACCACAGTATATAGACTTAAAGCCCTTTCCTTTCTTCTTATTTTTTGTGGCATAGCAGCCCTAATTGGGGCTAGGCCCCTTCAAGTTCGAGGTTTTTGAATAATACACAATTAGACACACGCTTCCCGCACGACACCTATGAACAATCTTTTAGTAACTGACCAACTTAATGCACAAATTCTTGTTTTATAATAAGTTTATTATATTCCTCTACATGTTTCGAACACTATTGTGCTCATCATCAGGAGGTCAAAATTGTATTATACAGCATCTGGTATCATCACACTCTGTAGTTGGCCGTCCGGTGCACCTGTGCACAATAAAGCTCGAAACATGTAGAGGAATATAATAAACTTATTATAAAACAAGAATTTTTGCATTAAGTTGGTCAATTACTGAGACTGTACTGAGACGCACGGTCAGCAAAACATCAAAAAACCTCTGAACAAATTACCAGCTCATCAAAAAGACACAACACATAAACAAGAGACGAACATCCAGATTCAAACTCGCGATCCCGGCATTCAAACTGCTTCAGACTTATGCCTTAGACCCCAAGGCCACCGGGATCAGCCCTTAAGTCACTATTTGTCGTATATCTTACCTCAAACGACACCATTGTGATAGGTTCTGTAGCTGCTTGCACGCAGAGCCGGCTAACGCGAAGGACTGCCAGCATTGGTACTTGTCCTTAACTTTCTTCCTCCATCAGTATTGCCATATTAGTGTTATATATCATAAATATTACGCTCCATTTTTAACAACCGTCAGAAATTCCAGCTTCTTGTCTCTGTCTCAGATGACCTGTAGATAAAACGAAAAACAAGTTTTCACTAACATTTTCCATTTCCTAACATTAAACGTCTGCTTTGCACAACAAGGCAAAAGTTACCAATCACGGATCAGCCCTTGGTTTATGATTAAAAAAAAAAACGAAGCGGCATGATGCATATACGCACCTCCCTTCGCAGCCTTCGAGCTGGCTGCACAGACGATATATTCTCATTGACCCCATTACTGTTTTAATGCGATATTAACTGACCATATTACGGAGCGCGTTGGCTGAAGGGGCAACTGTTATACATTAGTTGATTACCAAATACACATAAAAACTAGGAGAAATTTTTGGTTTCTGTAATGTTAAAGATCTTACTTAAAATCCAATTTACATCTGAACGACAGGCAGACATTCTTTAAGCAAACAAATGTGCACTAATGTCTTGACGATCATCCTTAAGGACTTAAATACTGCGCATTGCCACTCGCCTCCGGATGGCTTACCTTATCTATCGGCTCAAGGACGGACCTGCGCAGTGTACGGATAACACGATATCTTACCTACCTTCCGTAATTTACATGCAACTGCAAGAAAACTATTCTTCTCGCGTCATTTTTTCTGTAACTTCGCTTATAGGTATGTTTGGTAATACGGATGTAACTTAATTTATGGAACGTTATGCGGAAGCATAAAAGATTCCTCCTGAAACATCCTCCATACACTAAAGTATGCTGAGAATGGGTAACTAAGATTCCAAACCGTATGGAATAAAAACAAAATTATAGGAATGTAAAATATTTTGATGTTTACTTTGTTGGCGCGTTCGCATAATTGCGAAAATCGACTATTAGCTTCGTCATGCATGTCCGTCTGTTCATCCGTCCGCATGGAGCAACTCGGCTCCCATCGGACGGATTTTCATGACATTTGACATTGTCAGGATTTTTTTTTCTTCGAAAATATGTCGAGAAAATTCAAGTTTAATCAAAATCTGAAAAGAATGACGTGTACTTTACATAAAGACCAACAAACGTTTATGATTATATCTGGCTCAGTTCTTCTTAAAATTATAAATGTTTCGGACAAAGTTGTAGAAACAAGCCAAACCATACATTTCATGTTCAATTTCCACCCCCACGCGAAAATCTTGCCGTTTATATGAGATAGTGTGGAAACATATTGTAGAGCCGGACAGGCCATAGGTAAAAATATGGCGCGTGCGCATTACATACTGGATAAATAAGGCTAAAAACACACACTCAGAATATGTAATACTGCTTTCAACTGCAACAGTGGTTGCACGAAAGCGTCTCGATGATACGTTATACGCTTATTGCTTGTCTTGTTCCGGTATAACACAGGACAAATTTCTGGAAGGACTAGCAGCTACTATTTCCAGATTTTTTCATGACTTAATTTTGTCCTGAAAGCATATTTCAGTTATTAATTTTGTTCCGGAAATTCGAACCAGCCATCTTTATTCAGCGTTTTATCCAACAATCTGTGAAGAAGATACTGAGTGAAGCAAAATGTGTTTAACACAGCCTTTCTGTAGGTAAATAAACAGTGTCAAGTGACTTGTGCACCATCAGGATATTGCTTCACAAGTCGAGGTAAGTCTTCGTGTCATTGTAAGTTCCTTGGTTTCAACCCCCTATAAACACTTCGCGCAACTTCTGTAGACGAAAATTAAGAACAAATTTTGCTATAGCGATTTCCAGTGGTCATAGGTCTCGAAATTCAGGATACTGGACTAGCATAAAGAAGCCTTCTCCTGGCTAAAAGAATAGAGCGGACCCTTTATTTGATCGCTTATCGAAATTTAGGCCAATATACCTATTGCATCTTCGCCAAATGTAGGCATTGATTTGCACATATCAGTCTTCTGAGTGGATAAAATGAGATGCTAATAATAATCTGTACTTAAAAGTCTCTTATCAAGGAATACTGTTATGAATTAAATATAGTCCTTGCTTAAGAAAACTTTGGTGAAGAGGATGGTGTAGGCCTATTCCATAATGCAATGCATTAATGTTCTTAGAGGCCATAAGGTGAGGTAAATTCAGTCAAAAACACAACTATAAATATATGGCTAAATGATGGTGTTTATTAGCAATAGAAAACTACATGTTTCGGCCTGTGGCGGTCATCATCAGGTTTTGACAACTTTCTTGCTGTAAGAGTTATATATAATATGCATATTATATATAACTCTTGGAGCAAGAAAGTTGTCAAAACCTGATGATTGCGGCCACAAGCCGAAACATGTACCGTATATTCTCGAATCTAATCCGCGCCCTTTTTACAATTTCAGAGGGCTAAAAAATCAGATGCGGATTAGATTCGCGGTCGTGAGCTGCATTTTGGAAAAATGAGAGACGCTGTACGTGCCGTAAGAACAATACAATACAATAATGTATTATATATAATATTATATAATATTTATTATTTATTATTCATCAGACTCGCCGTCATCACTCATAACTAAACCGTTATCCGTCACCCAGTCACTATCATCAGCTGTGGTGCGTTTGTACCGCTGGCAGTTAAATGGCCACTTCACACACGGCGCGTTAGTCGGATAACGGTTAAAGTATTGGTAACATCCAATATTATTCAATCAGTCTGCCTTGTAGGTGAGGGGCGGTTGAAGGAAAGGTGCGGATTAGAACCGCGAACTAACTTTTTTTTTTCGTTTAAGAAATCGGCAAAAACTAGTGCGGATTAGATTCGGGTGCGGATTAGATTCGAGAATAGGAGTATACGGTAGTTTTCAATTGCTAATAAACACCATCATTTACCCATATATTTATAGTTGTGTTTTTGACTGAATTTACCTCACCTTATAGTTTAAACACAACGGGGATGGAACACCTCAGAATCCTCAGAGGCCGTAAAGGAAACCATTCTAAATTTTGTCTTACTGAAACACGTAACTTTCGTCCAGTATGTTACAGAATAAACAATAGCAAACACTAATTTCGGAGGCGATGCAACGTCCGATTAGAGGGTACTGTACGTGTTCCACCCAGAAATGTCACATTTTATAGCAGTCATTATTCGCCAAACCTATTTCAATCTCCTTAAAGCGTTATACAAAAGGCAGAACAAACGTCTGTTACTGAAGCTAGATGGATTTTCATTTCGGGAATAATTTAACAAATAAGTCAATTAATTTTGATGAATTAATTCGTAAAATTCTTTAAACAACAACAAAGCCCGCATGCTGTTAATTTCTGCACTGCCACAAACACTGACCTTATCAGCCTTTATGAACTCTGTGGCCTTTTCGAGGATTCCACTCATCGACATTCGAGGAACGGCATCCCACTCTTTGTGACATATGTCAATTAGACTTTATAAATGCTTGACAAATTTAATTTGTATGGGATGAATATTGCCAATCCCAGTGGCCGCGCTTTCTAAGGCGTGGGTCTGTGGCCACTCGCTTTCTGGGATTACTGGTTAGTCTCTTGTGATGTGTGTGTGGTCAAGTAGAGGTCTCTGCGTCGGGCTGATCAATCGTCCAAAGGAGTCCAACCGACTATGGTACATCTGAGTGTGATCGTGAAGCCTCTACAATGAGGAGGCCCAGGCCCACTACGGGCTGTTGCGCCATGGGGTGGGGGGGGAGCATTAATTTGGCCCTCAATAAACATAAGTAAATAAAATACTAATTTAAAAACACGATAGGTGTATCAGTATTCGGATAGTGCGGGGAGACACGCGATTTTTTTTCTGTTAATTTAACAACTCCACGTTAATAACGTGAGTTATAACAGCTTAACATTCTATCAGACGAGTTACAATACTTAGATCAGTTGCTTTCGACGTGTGGGCAGTTGGTTTTGCAAGTCACTTTCCTGCTCCCGAAATTATTTTTCTGAAGGGTCTGACCAAAGCTGAGAAACTCCTTAATAGAGAGGTTCCTTAATATAGAGGTTCCTTAAGCCGAGAGTTGAAACGATCGCGCTCCAAATGCACTACATGCTGTATACTTTCTTTCAGCTTGTCTTTACTGTGAAGATAATTGCTACACACCTTATCTTGTGGCATTCCCAACAGATAAAATTCACATGGGTTCGATGTGGCAAACCAGCAGACCACAATTCCGTACTTGTTATTTTGTCACCAACATCCCTCTTAGGTTCCACTGTATCGCTTCATTTTTCACTTGAACCAATTCAGTCGGTCTGAAACTAAAGAGTCGGCACATTCACTCACTACACAGAGCAGAAGCACAAAAGAGAGCAGCACTTGAATGTGTACACTTTTTTGTGGCGTGGGCTGTTGCACTGCCTTGCTTTAAAAAAAAAACATAAATTTTGTTGTAATCGCACAAGTATTTTAAAAATGGCATAAATTTGTGTATCAGAAAAGTAACGGACACAATAATTTTAGTTGCACACGTACAGCACGCCATACACCAAACTTGACACCATGTAATGGAACTCTGTTTATGGCGTTCTTTGGTAGGATACGTATTATTCTGCGAGTTTACTTAACCAATGAGATGCGGCCAAGCTTCATGCAAAAACAGAAAGAGTGTTGGTCCATTTCATGAGCACGCACCCCACGAAGGTAAAATGTCCACAAAATTTATTCTTGTTTCACGCTCTGTATTTCAGAGTCTGTGATCCACAGTCATCGTATGTGCATGTAAATGCAGTTATGTTGCATTTCGTGATGACACAGCACGTCCGTTCTCTTTGCAGGTCTGGCCATTCTTATATTGCTTGAACATGTCTCCAATCTAGCTCCAGTTTCGTTCAGTCCTGCAGCATATGTCTCTCTGCGTGTTCTCTTACATACTGTATAGAACGGCACCTGTTACTCGAAGACTTCTCACTTATTTGTAAATTGCTGTGTGTGTGTGTGTGTGTGTGTGTGTGTGTGTGTGTGTGTGTGTGTGTGTGTGAAGCCGGCTCATCCGGAAGTTTGGGTCTGAATTTACGACGACAATTATTCTGGCAGACGTGTTTAACATATTCGCCTTACACAAACCTGAAGTCCCCGCTGATAAGTCACAAGGACGCCATGAACTCTCCAGCTCTGGGCTTGGTGAATAGCATATGCGATCCGACAGGAAATTATTAGTGATTATGGGCATTTATAATAATAATAATAATAATAAAGAATAACGACTGTTGAAATTGATGAGATAAAAGAAAATATTAGTCTTAAAATAGGGGTTGAAACAGAAGATTACACAAACGAGGTGAATGGTGACAAAATGGATAAAAATGTTATAGAAC
>Ga0123355_10019209_pt1 | contig 10875 bp, 8 predicted proteins | sample TergutEmb28metaG_3_FD_89872 | JGI IMG/M metagenome (GOLD analysis project Ga0123355, IMG submission 89872) | Embiratermes neotenicus P1 segment gut microbial communities from Petit-Saut dam, French Guiana - Emb289 P1 | ecosystem: Host-associated > Arthropoda: Insects > Digestive system > Gut ...
AAAAAAAAAAAAACAATCTTCAGTTTTCTGGAAAATACCTAAACAGAATGTTTTCACCTTTGTCTGCAATTATTAGGTGACCCCCGACCCACCACCACGGTTTCGGAATGATAAGTTAGGAAAAAATTCTCATCTTACATTTGAGTACATACAGTTACATATGCAGTTTCACTCAATGGCATTGCTGGCACTACTGTAATTCAAAGAAACAGAGCTGTGTTAAAGTACATAGTAATTCTGAGCCCCCACTCAATCTCGGTATCAATATGCATGTATTAAAGCAATAACAATATTCCTTCCATCCTGCTTACTATTTCAAATGTTTATTCAGCATTCAAATCACTCTAACAGAGAAGTTCATGTAAGTGTTAAAACGTATTTAGTCATCTCACGTGTATCCAGAAACGCACAGCAGGCAGTATAAGACTACAGCTAATCTTATGCTTATGTTCAGCCCTGAAACTTTTATTACAGCGAAGTATAACAGAGCAAATTAGAAACTCATACAAAATTTCCTGAAGTCTAAAAAAAAAGAGATCAATATAGAGAAACAGAACAATTATAAACTATATATTTAGAACTACGACTAACAAAGTGAAAGATATTCAAAAATAGAAAATAGTGCTGAGACTATCTGGAAAGGGTGGATAAAGGACTACAAGAAACTTCAACATCTCAAACACCAGCAAAGAATGAAAATGGAAGACAAAATGAAAGACAGTCAAAACATTTCTGCGAGTTTTTAGGCTTTCGCAGCAATGCTGTTGGGATCTCCATTCTTCATGGATGTGACAGTGTCACATCCAGGAAAAATGGAGACCTCAGCTGAGGTATATCACAATAATGGAGGATGAAATGGGAAAGGAAGCAGCAGCAAAATCATTAGTCATAGTATTAGTATCATTACTAGTATTAGTGTGGGCCTAGACAGCTCAGTCAGTATAGTGACTCACTATGGGCTGGTCAGTCCAGGGATCAAATCCTGGACAGTACAGCTATAAGCTATACTTCTACTCTCCCTCTGGGCCTTTGTGGCCTGTTCTAGGGTTAACTTTACCTTTATTCATAATGGTAATAGTCGTAGCAGCAGCATTAGTAGTAGTAGTGGTAGTAGTAGTAGCAGCAGCAGTGGTTATAGTAGTAGTGGTAGTAGTACTACTAGTAGTAGTAGTTCTAGCAGCCGTAGCAGTGGTGGTGGTTGTAGTAGTAGTAGTAGTAGTAGTAGTAGTAGTAGTAGTGGTTGTCGTTGTTGTTGTTGTTGTTGTTATTGTGACATGACAAATATAAAGGCATATCACAAATTAGTGAAAGAGTTTATTAACAAACCAAAATTTAAGGAAAGAGTCAACAAAACTATTTAGCAATATCAACAGAAGTTCATATTAATATCCACTATGCTACAACTTACAACGTGTATTTTTTCCATACTTGCGCATCATTTTTACAGTAATGGAATGATACATTTTAATGTTATGGCGTTCATGAGGGTGGCGCCAGGCAGCACGTTCCACTGTAACTTCTGATCGACGTTTGATCCCAGGCACATGAACAAGAAATGCTCCATCCAAAATGACAAACCGGTAGCCTTTCAGGCACATCTCATTCATCTAGCAGGAAAAAAAAAATGCAAATCAATTTCACTACAATTGTCACTAAAATGCCTAGCACTTTGTTTCTATCTGTTCTATATATCTTTTTCACCTCTTTAAATTAATCACCACATTTCAGTGCATGAAGGATACAACTTCCAATGTTCCAGATTATATACTGCACCTATTCAAACACAAAACAACCCTGCATATAAGGTGATCATCTTTCACAATCTTTTTCATGAAAATACCTGTACAGAAATTTTCAACTTTATGCATGACCATAAGGTGATCCACATTTTTCAGAAGACATATGAGGCAAAATATTCTCATTATATATTCTGGAAAGTATAGTTGTTTTCATAAAACCTTGTTACCTTATCTAAGACTCAAGTTCTACCTGGAGCTTTCCCCCCCCAAAAAAATTACAGTTTTTATTTATTTCTTTATTTTTACTGTTAGGAATGAAAGTGGGAAAGAAGGAATATACAAATGCCACTCTTAAAATAACTCTTATGATAGAATTAGCTGAAATATTTGATGAACACATGGCAGTACTCGGAGTGTGGCTTTCAAAATCACAGAAATCAATCTTTGCTATCTGTATTTATAGGACACGCTGAAAGAATAAGTATAATTTATGTGACAAATCAGAAAGTTTATATTAAAGTTCAAGATATGACCTTAGAAAAAAAACAGCCATTCAAAAATCAAACTATATGTGATTACATCACTTACAGTTCTCATTAGTATCAACTTAAAAAAAATGTAGACATTGTAAGTTCTTGTTTTCCTCTGTATTTTCTTGAATCAAACCGTCCAAGTTTACAACAGAAGGGCATACCATACTCACCCCAACATAAGGAGAAAATTTTCTCTCAATTTATCATTGGAAAAAAGGTGGGGGTCACATTAGAATTGGGCAGAGCATGAAACACATTCTGTACAAGCACTTTCCTGAAAACATAAGACTGTGAAAGGGGACCTTCTTGTACGTGGGGTAAATAAGGTGTTGAAGAACACTTCTTTTCTTTATATTTGTCTCTATTTATTTACATTCAATAGATCCTTACAAGGGTCAAAACAACCCAACAGGATTTTGAAATAGTAATATATGTAACATAAAGGCATAAAAACACAGCTTATATATACACGCACACACACATACACACATACACACACACACAATAGAACAACACTCTGCTAAACAGCAGACTTGTTCAACCCACAGCATGAAAAGAGTGAATAATATGACTGGCTTATTATATACCAGTACAGCAGCAAAATAATGCTTCGGGTCAAAGTTTTGTTTTATTTCTATCACACTGATACATTTAACATACAACTCAATGTAATGCAACCAGTTCTGAGATACAAAATTGGCAGTCAGTTGCAGGCTAATTAAATCACCTGTGTCATCTTATCCTGTTGTCCTTCCCATGTCAGCTCTTCACTATAGAGAGGTTCTTCATTTGTTCCAATGTAAATAGGCTCCCAGCGATGGTACGGGAACTCACGGCGCACCACCAGCAAGGGCTGAGAAAAGAATTTTAACACTGCATGAATGATTTTGAAATGTCTCCGACATGCAAGATCTGATGCTCTCACACTGTTGATTGGGAAAGAGTTACCGAAGTTTCAAAAGACTGTATCATTTTCATCTTCTTGACCCTCAGGCAAGGAGTGCTTGGCCTTGGAGATGAAGGCACTATGATCCTTCAAAACACTGGCCACCATTTGTAAAAGATCCAAAAAGAAATGAATTGTCTGTCTTCTGTATGTTTCAGTCATCCCCAACTCCCTGCTTTTAACATCCCTACAAATACCATGTGACGAGTACATATTACAGTGGTCATTTTATGTCATTTCCCCTGCTTCCCTTTTACTGCATATGTTACGCATGACTTATTAAGTTAGTTGGAAAAAGAAACTTACATTTTACAACCATGTATCTATGAGTATTTCCTTTCAAAACTAACCAATTTAATAAATGTATAACGAACTAATTATTTTACTAATACTTGAATTACTAAGAGACTCATACGGTCATGTACAAGTTATGGATGAAATAAGTGCATTGTGCCATCCACATAACATTAAAAAAAAGAAACTATCTGCCATATATGCATGCAGGTCTATAAGTTGCATTTAGATTTCTTTCCAATCAAAAAGAGAAAAAAATTTTAATGCTAACACTACACCTAGAACTTATAAAAATAAACTACCACTACGTAGGTCAACATACTCAGTTGAAAATTCGAAGCCCACAATTCTAATAAATAAATAAATATAGCAACACCAAACCAACCTGTCCTAACACCTCCATATGTGTAGTTCTAGGGCTGCATCATGTGACACGCTTCATTACACTGGTCTACACTCTTTGCACAAACTGAATAAATATATGACAGGTCATACCTTTCCAACTATTTAACTCTTCCATCTCTGACATTCACCAACAGATTTCACTTACTTCAGCACTGGGAGGAGGGTCAATACCAAAATCTGCAAGTAGATTAATTTTTGTATTCATGCCATACAACTCCCAATGTAGATGAATCCCAGAACTGAATATACGTAATCACCTTAAACCATTATGCTCCATCACAAAAACACAGGTATCTGATATAGAGTTCTCATAGAGATACAAACTGTTACTTAAAAAATGCATTATTGTGTGGATATTTCATTAAACACAAACTGACCATATTTCTGTCAGTAGTGACCATGTTACCTACGGGATTACTGTGTAATTAGGGTTCAACTCCCAGCAGAGGTACATACCATTCTCTTCTCTACTGCATACACAGTATGTCTGGGGCCCACCAAGTCCTCTGAGGTCTATTTCCTCAAAGTTTCAGTGGTCAGGCTGTGAAGCTGACCACTTACCTCCACCCTCCATCCTTTGCTGAGGTTAACAACACTTACAGTCAGCGCTTACTATGCTGCTAGTATGCATATTGGTGACCCTGTCTACATCAAACACAAGCTGTACCAGCAGAAGTCTGCCATACTTCAAGATATTGTTCTTTAGGTTAAATTACATAAATATAACCAAACATGCCTGTATCTGAAGCTGAACAATTACAGATATAATCACAAGGTAAGTTTTAAAGAATGAAAGCTTTTATACATTTATTGATTACCATATATGTACTAAAACTAGGGGATTTTTTTTTTCTTTGGTTTTAACACCTTATTATCATATATGAGTCACAGAAAGACATTACATCAGCTACAAAAACTCATACTAGTTTCATAAAAATAACCCTTAGGGTTTAAAGTACTTTACAGTATAAATTTGCCTGCGAATGGCTTCGCTTGGCTTGGCTATCAGCCCACGGACATATATGTGCAGTGTATGGATAGAACATCACATTCAACAGGTACAGTACATAAACCTACAGGTAAGAAAACACTTCTCTGACACATTATCTCTGTAACCGTTCACCTTGGATAGAGGTACACTTGGTTATATCAGTGTAAATGAACCTAGGCAACATTTCCCTACTATGGCAGCTTCCTCCTGGTATACTCTCCATATGCCAGCCTGTGTACATTCTAACCTTGTAATTTACAACAAATTAATTCAGAATTTTCAAAATTATATAACCTTTTCCTTCTTCCATTAGAATAACATCAAACACTTTCCTAGACAAACAGCACTGCATGAGGCTCTACCTCCACTCTCCCATGCATCATTATAGTGTGATAATTAAGCACAGGAGAAACTTAATATTTCCTCTCATAGCCTCTTGCAAAGAAATCTAATTATTCCTCCATACAATGTGATTCACTTTCTATAATACCAGATTTCATCTGCAGCAAATGACATAAAAAAAACAGGCCAAATACACAAAATCCTAAAGGATGCATTTGGCAAATGAATGTACTCCACCAGAGCAAACCCATCCAATCCTTTCCTACAAATTTTAAAACTATATGAATTCCACATATGGTGTTGCTGATATTCAAGACCTTATAATAATACACACATTGCTGTTTTTAGGTACCATGCCGTAATGAGGAAATCGCTGTTCACGAATATGGTGAGGTTGAATGCAGCTACGGTACTGCAAAACCTGCTGAGCACTTCACATACCTCAAACAGTGGCAATGGTAAGTATTTAACAAGTATATGCTTAGTGAACCTGCTTCTTGTGACATGCCTACTGATACATATTTGAGCACAAACATTTCCATTCTGCACTCCAATATTCCAATCATATCTCAGGATACTATACAACATGAATGTTGGAAGTTCAGTACAAGGATTATGTGTGTGCCCAAAACCATTCTGACCACCTAACATTCAAACAATTTTGCATTATTCTTATAATAAAACCAACAAGATGCACTAATTTCTCAAATTTATTTCTGGAATAGAACTCTACATGTTTCGAACAGTTTCTCTGTCCATCATCAGGACTCTAGCGCTGTACACACAGCAGTGGTATATGTCATACAGGCTATGCTGACTAGCAAGCAGTCAGCATAGCCTGTATGACATATACCACTGCTGTGTGTACAACTCTAGACTCCTGATGATAGACAGAGAAACTGTTCCAAACATGTAGAGTTCTATTCCAAAAATAAATTTGAGAAATTAGTGCATCTCATTGGTTTTATTATAAGAATACATCATGATGCACAATTTTCTGAATGTCATATATTTTTCATTAGTTTCATTATATATGCAGACTTTTGATCTTCCTTATGACTGCTCCATCATGCCTTGCACATCAGACAAGATGCATACAACACAACATAACTCAATGACAACAACACAGACTGCAGTTTATCACATATACAACATTCCTTCTTAATGTCGGGTTATATCTATGCAGGTTTTCTATTTGCTACGTTACTATGCATTCTCTGTGCAGTGTACAAGAAGAAAATGCGTGTAGGGTCAGGAATGCCTACCGATCTGAATGTTTTAACTCTAGAACTGCTGGATGGATTCTGTAAAAATCTGGAACAAACACATAACAGCCAAAACTCATACTTTTTCAAGTTCATATTGCCAACAACACCATCATGGCAGACACATAAATCTGAGAATCGGGAATGACCCTACCATAACTAACAAAGTAGTACAGTAACAACAGGAAGCATATTAAGCACACTGACAATACAAATCATGGCAATGGTACATACCACAGTACTCACAGTAAAAAAAAAATCATAACTCTAGATGTCCATACCCTGGAATGTGAATTCAAAATATGAAGGTACAAAGAATATGTGGAAAATGTTGCATTCAAGTACAGATTTCACCTTTTTTAACTCAATGAGTAATGCTTTTAAAATGACATATATGGTAACAGTGAAGCATAGAATAATTATGAATTAAAAATCAGAAAATTCGAAAGAAGCCAAAAATTGTCACGACCTGCTTTAATGTTGCACTTGAAGGGTGTCAACGAACCTGCAAAAACCCTCTTGGGCTATGCCATGGTTCAGGTGGTTAGTCACTGGCCTCTTATGCCAGAGGTTCAGGTTCAATCCCACATCAGTCTGTGTGTGATTTGGGGGTGAGCGAAGTGACACTGGGACAGGTTTTTCTCCAAGTACTTTGGTCTCACCATGTCAGTATCATTCCATTGGTGTTCCATGTCCATCACTGTACAATCTCAGCAACTCACAGCATCATCAAATAGCTCAATTATGCCATTTGATATAGTTTTTAATCCTTGGCTTTGTTTTGTTACCTAAATAAAAACTTGATTCTCTCTGTTATAGGTTAGTTTCTATTAGCTTAATTTACTGTAAACTGGCATGTGATACTTAGTCAAGTTGCACAGACAATTTGACATAGTGGGAATTCAGCACTATCTCTATAGTTTTGACCCAACTTCAACCCACCAATTCATAGCACAGGGCAAAATTTTACTTTCATTAGTAAGAAATTCCAGTGCCTCCATTACTAGTGCATTGCACACGACCTTGCAGAACAAGCAGTGTTGTTGCATAAAGACAAACCCTTAATCAGAACTTTAACATCAATCACCCACACAGCAACATCCAAAATCCAACCACTAAATAATTTTAATATCATAAGTTTCAGAATAATGTGTTGTTTAGAATATGTCTTAATGAAATGAGCCCCTGGAACACCTAATATTCCTGTGTTACACACACTTAATGCTGTGTACACACTGCAACTAAAATGTTAACACATTATAAACATGCACCACTGTGGAAAAGTTACAATGGTTCCTTTGGTAATGACATTTGACATAACTATATTTCATGCATTTGCAACATAATCAGACAAAACTTCAGTCTATTAATGTACAACACTATGTTCCAAAACAATACATGAAAGAACACAAATAAAGAGCAAACTTAAGGGAAGAAATGAGAGTGGGAATAAAGAGAACCTGGATGACTTTTGACTTTTCGGCAGATGGTTTCCGTTGGAGCCACCTCTGTAGTCCAGGAAACCTCTGACAATGAAGGCAAACCCAGCGATGGAAATACACAGCCTTATTCTGTGTGTACAGTTCCAAAAGTTCTTCTTTTGTATTAGGCACATTTGATTCTTTCTCGTCCACTTCAAATACAGGCAACACAAACACAAAATTCTTCATGCGGGATTCTTGCATGATAGGTGATGGTGGATTAAGGTCAACATCAGTGCCATGTCCTTCAGCATGCTGCTTTTTGAATCTCAACAGCATTGAAAGAAAAGCAGAAACCAAGTCTTGACTTGGCAGAAGCTCCACATCAGAAACCAGGACATGTGAGGTCTGGGCAGCCTTTCTTGCAACATTTCGTCCCACATTAACAGGATAAGTGAGACCCTCCCTTTGTCGAAAAGTTTTAAGTTTCCCTCTAATGAGAGTTTCCGGCGCCGAACAGTCTGTGAAAGTTGGGTACTTAAACACATCTGAACTTGGAAAGGCAGTTGATGTGAAAACTGGAGGGTGTGCTACTGGGAAGATCAAATGTACAGATAGTTTAGACATTTCTGGAAGGCAACGGCAGAGATGATGCATAATGGCAAGGCTGAAACCTGCATCTGTGCATGGGGCATATACAGCCAAACTCACTGGGCCATCCCAGCGCCGAACTATCTCAACAACATGGTACAGAAACTCTGGTGTGGCATGCGTACAATAAGTAACACCAAAATCTGTTATAGGCTCATTACTTGCCTTACTATCTGACACTTTAATAACATTATAGATAACACGATAAGGCCCCAGCTCACCAAGTTCCGGACTAAAAGCCATATATTTATCTGTCCAATTAAAATGTTCTGGAGTCCCATAGCCAAAGTGGCAGTAACTCTCATTTTTTGGGAACACACCTTTCAGAAATTGTCCTGGTACAAAATTGGTCCGGTTGGGTACCACTGGTGGTGGCTGGAATAACCGTCCTCCACTAGGTACGCGACCACCGTGGCGGAATGAATGTGGTGATGGGACAGAATCCCACTTCTTTCGCCATCTGAATATTTCACTTAACAAGGTAAAACACATGAAAGCAAAAAACAATGGTCCCAAAATTTTCAGACGGACGCAACGCATTATTGAGTTTACTCTCATTTTCGTTTTATCCTACTCATCTAGATCAGAGTCACTCTTTCACACAAATGTTACAACTGCCTCACCCCTTTCACCGGTTTCATTCCACACAAACTACGCTGTTATACTTTACATGATGTACTGGCACACATAGTTGATGTTCTGGACTTACATTGCATTTGCAACTCTTAGGAACAAAGTAGTATTTCGTGCCTTTTTTTCAACATAAATAGCTGTTACATTATCACCTTACCCAGCAACCACGTTACAAAACGTCACTTTCATCTGCCCAGCGCAAATTTACCCCGGTGTTGCAGTGCAGCTGGCTATATTCGAGATATCGTATTCAGAGCCAAAGAGTTTACAGTGAAGAGATTCCGTACAATGTCAGCAACCCGTAACTCGAAACTGGAATCACACGCCGCCATCTACTTTTGTAACAGTCTTCCGACATAAAATAATCTGTCATTACGGGTTACCCATCAAACTTTGTAAGGTGCCAGAATAAAACCCTACATAGGTACATAATTCCTAATTATGCAGTCACAGAAGGCACATCTTTCGTAAACACAGAACGTCTATGAAGCACAGGTGGCGTTAAAAGTATATGTTGTGTTATTTCAGCGCTTTCTTGGTAAATTATAGACCAAAGCTGAAGCTTTAGCTTCTAAACTATTGCACGGAATTCGGTTACGTTTACTGAGGAGTCTAAAGTAAATTTTGGATGAATGTGGTTTTGGTACCGTGGAATCCTCCTTCACATGAAACTCAAAACGAAATATCTTTGCCCCAGGCCGTCTCTCGGGCCCAGTGGTACAGTTAGTTCTTTTCCTGGGAGTAAAGCGACAGGAGCGCGAAGCTGGCCACTCACTTTTAGCGCGGAGTTTAAATTTCACTCACTCCACGTACCTTGGCATGGAGCTTAGAAGTCGCATTAGTTGCCTAACTAAAATTTCAGTCAGTGCTTGCCCCTCCCTGCATCACATCATAGCAGAAGTGTGCTGCCAGAAGTTTAATTACTCGTTCGCATGTTCAATTTTCAACTGCCAATTTCATATAAACCTCATTTCAAGAACGGGAGAGGAAACGCCATCAGAGCGCTTCCTCTGTAACATCTCACAGGGACTGACTGCTTTAGGGCATTATTTTCACGTTTTGAACTTTAGTTACCCTATCGGCCGAACTGACGCCAGCAAACCTCTTGTAGGGGGCAAAACTATGACAGTAGAAAAATGGCAAGGGCCTGCTTATTTTTTAACTGCAAAGATTTTTCTTAACTACGTTTAACCAGTAATTCCACTCAGAAGTTGAGAACAAACAGCAAGAGTGTGCAAACCAGAGGAGCCCATAAGTACAGGGGGCCCAGAAACCTATACAACAAATTATTGTTCTTACACTACCTGAACTCCACCCACTATTGGGGAAAATTTTTAACGTATTCGGAAGAACTCAAGTAGGAAACACATTCCAACAAACAGCTCTGTATGAAATTCAAATATATTCGTGATATGAAATAACGTGAAATGCCAACTTGATGCAACAAGGTAATTTTATTGATGTGTTCTTAGCTCGACACGTTTCGCGTACATACGTACATAATCAGGAGCATTAGATGTTAAGTTGCAGCATATGGTTTTCTGCACGGATTTTTTTGGATGGGTGGTGGTCTTGAGAGCCGCTGCGTAGGTCGTGTGTACGGTACGGATGTGGCCGGGCACGGCACCATCCGTACCGTACACACGACCTACGCA
>Ga0123355_10019210_pt1 | contig 10875 bp, 6 predicted proteins | sample TergutEmb28metaG_3_FD_89872 | JGI IMG/M metagenome (GOLD analysis project Ga0123355, IMG submission 89872) | Embiratermes neotenicus P1 segment gut microbial communities from Petit-Saut dam, French Guiana - Emb289 P1 | ecosystem: Host-associated > Arthropoda: Insects > Digestive system > Gut ...
CCTCCCTCTCTAAACGCTCTAAAGCGTTTCTGGTATAGTACGTAAATTTAAATGTCCCGTGAAAAAACTCGGCTCTTCTGCCCAGGCACTAGCGATTTAAATTGAACGGGGAAAGGGTTAAAAGCAGTATTTTCAAATTATGTACAACAAAATATAAAATATACAACAAAAAAATGTATATAATTTAGGCTATGTTGAAGTTCTATCGGAAAATGCACTAAACAAAGTCAGTTAATACTATCGTGTGTATACCTGATTTAGTTATTATAAAATACTTCGGGATTAACACTATTGAGATCAAAAGAATAGTCTTTACATACCCGGATCTACTACCATTCGCTCTCGTTGTTGAGTTGGAACTGATTCATGTGTATCTTACGGTAGGTATTAATTTGTTATGGAAGAGTTGTGACGTAAGACCGGTATCGATGGCAAGCTGGAACAGGGGATTTTGTTCGCCTCTGTTTTGTTCTGTTATGAGAGTACCATTATATTGATATGTCTGTATGAAGAGTTGTTCGTAGGGTATGGACAATGGAGTCTTGTGTGTTGGTTTAAGTAAAGTTATAGTATCTCTAATGGTCCCATATTCATGTTGGTTCCTTAGAATGTGTTGGGCATAATTGTACATTATTTAAAATACTGCTTTTAGTCATCCACCATTATTTTATATATCATATTCGTCAAGGCTAGTAACATTCAATATGACCAATCTATAATTTTAAATTATATATTAGTATTAAAAGCAGCGTATTTTACTCATTGCAGTTAATCAATACCAGAAGCTGTAATTACAGTTGTACGAGCTCCTGATGATGGGTGTCAACACCCGAAACATGTAGAGTTGCCTTCAGAAAAGTAATAAAGTGAATAAGTCGCATCTTGTTGGACAATTATTAAATTAAATTAAATGGTTCTTTACGTACACGGAGGGCGTGCATGTGGAATACTACTGTTGATGTCTCAGGATATAATGTACAGCAAATGAAAGTAATTTTAAGCAGATATTTACAAATGTTACTGCGCTGCAAATATGTAGTATGGCTCATCCATAAAATGAAAGAACTTCTTCTTCTCTCTGTATGTCGTAGACAATCACTACATCTCCTCCCTCATCTTGCAACCTCGTACTGAGTTACGTGAAATTATTAGCTAGCTACTTGTTAGCATATGGTGTTAGCGGTAACTCGTAGTGCTGAATTCAATTACTTCGTAAATACAAGGGTGTAAACTTGGGGTTAACAGGGGGATCACCTAAGCTTATTAGGTGGATCAACATTCAGGCACGTTGCTCTCACGCTACAGCGCGTGGCCCACAAATTCTGTACACGTTGCGCAAATTGGTGTATATGTAAAGTTTATGTCACAGAGAACCAGGGACGAGCCAGAAGAATTGCTTATACATTTAATTATTTTATAATTTATTTCACGACTCTGTCATTATACTCTGGCTACACAAAGTTATAAAGTCTATACCACGCATCCAGCATTAAGACTGGAGCATAATCTGATCTGAGTTCAGTCCATTAAAGTATATACGACAGCAATAACGTTTCATTGTACAACACAAACCACCAAAATGCACAATTTTCTAAAGTAATATTTAATTTCTGTTTGTCACTTAATGTTTCGAAACTCGTGGTTTCATTCTAGGGATTCAATTGTATATGCAGTATGGTGTGTTTCACATGCATCGGTGTGAGCAGCACCAGATTGCTCACGCCGGTTTATGTGAAACAGACCATACTGCATATACAATTGAATCCCTAGAATGAAACCACGAGGTTCGAAACATTTAGTAGAAAACATAAATTAAATATTAATTTAGAAAGTTGTGCATTTCGTTGGTTCGTGTTGTATAATTATATCACAATGCACTGTGAAAAAACACAAAATTCAATAAAGTTTCCCAACATAGGGAAAAATAAGGTAAGTTCGAATGTACAGAACTAAATGAGGAACAATTACTTGAGATTTTGGAAGTTTCAGATTGTCACAGTGATGTTGAGGAAGATTCAAGCCCAATGGTATGGTAAGTTGTGACGACCTCATGAATTTTTCTTCACGGTCAAGCAGTCCAAGAAGACTTGAGACAGGGTAGTTCATTATATACATGAGAGCAGCTTGGAAACATCCAAAGGAATTTTATAAAAAAATTACAATTCTATTTAATGTAAATTGAATGATGTACATGTTTTTATTGAAATGTAATACGTTTTAATACCCATAATATTTATAGCGGGAAGCTGATATGTAACTGATAAATTATAAAGACAATATAGGGATACTAATGATAAGAATTCATAAAAAGTACAAATAAGAAAATATTAAGGGTGGAGAGTAACTGTTTTATATTTAAAAGTGTGTCCCTGATGATATTCGATTAGTGTCGAAATATTCTGAGGTCGCTTTGAGATAAATATTCAGTGCGATCACTTTATTATCCAACTAATGCACAATATATAATTTATAGATACAATTAAAATTATAAAATATTTAAAAGTGCTCCAACATATTTCGGACCACAGAAGATCTACCATCAGGGAGCCTTATACAGTGCTGCGCTAAAAATTACAAGGATGGTTCTATCGTGTCCGTTGACATTGTCCATGTCAACGGACACGATAGAACCATCCTTGTAATTTTTAGCTAAGCAATGTACAAGGCTCCCTGATGATAGATCCTCTGTGATCCGAAACATGTTGGAGCACTTTTAAATATTTTATAATTTTAATTGTATCTATAAATTATATATTGTGCATTAGTTGGATAATAAAGTGTTTTTCACTGATACACGGTGCAAACATGAAGATTCAGTGCGATATGCAGTGCTATGCTGATTATGATACATAATTAATGATACTCGCCATTAGCATACATTATGGAATAAAACATGAAGGTGTTCCAGCATAAGCAATTTTTGATTCTATAAAAAATTTATTGACCATGGGATCCAGTGAGTTTCTTTTGCGAAAGCAAGAGGTATCAACAACAACAATGTTCGAGGAACACTAAAATAAACATCATACTCTTCGACTGCCACTTTACAATTGTACGAACACCTCAGCAGAATTTTACTGCGTCTGACAAAGTGCAAGTCTTAAATTTATTTCTGAAATTCCTTTATATAGTACAAGCAGACCAAGTCCTTTGAAACTCAACAGAGAACCATTTATTTCCCCCTTACTTTTCTTGATCCCTTTCGCATTTTTATCTCCTTAACCCCATTTCCCACATTCCTTGCCCAATCTTTCCGCACATCAATCCTATCGCCTTGTTCCGTTCATCGCGTTACAGCACTTGAGTTATATCTTGAGCCGTCAGATGTCACGGTTCCGAACACACAACTACCATCTGAGTACACACGTTAAAATTACACGTTCTGTCACCAGCAGGAAACACATTCACAATCACAAAGCATTTCCTGCTACAGGGATATGTGTGTATGTTTTATAGAGAGCGAAACGAAATTCGCGTGCTAGCTCTCTTCATAACGCGACTGTGTGGTTTACAAAAATAAAATGAAAATATTGCACAAATCATGTCCTTGGAAGTTTAGTTTTCGAGACAAGACATCACAATCAAACGGCGAGAAGTATCATATGATCCAACCATGAACGCTTCGTGGTTACAGTAACTCTTCGAAGTTGACTTGTTCCACTTCAAGGCGCACGGCAATGTCTCTAAGGCCCCTATTAACCTTAGAGACGACAGTGTTTACAGCTGCCTGAGTTCTTCCTACAGCGTTTCCTGTAGTCTTGCGAGGGATTACGAGAACATGGGCTTTCACGTTTCCCTACAGAAAGAAAAAAATTCATCGGATGTAGATCCGACTAACAAGGAGGCCACGCAATTAGTCCTCCACGTCCAACTACCTTTCCTGTGTATGTCGTCTTAAATCACCGCCGGAAATGTTCTCCACAATGTGCTGCAGCTCCGTGGATCTGAAACCACGTCCGCATCAGAGAGGCACATCTTTAACAGCCCCGGTGGAACAATTTCTAGAAATTACGATAACGTAAGGCGGAGAGCCCTTCAGGTAACATAGGGGGCCCCAAGAAAAATGTCCCCTACGAAACCAGCCCAACTGCGAGGCTAACGCGACCTTGACAACCAAGTTCGAAAAAGCATTAGGATTATGCCGTGCACAGAGAATGACTGTTGCTGATACTGAAAACGCACTCACATGTAAAAGACGCTTCGACTGTCCCCACTTTTTTTTAAGCAGACTTCATCCGCAGCATGTGGTGGCCATTCGTGAAACTGCATCGGCAGAGGACGATCATCTGGAAACAGTGCTCTCTCCACCAGCAGTGGTATTAACACAACTAGTCGCATGGGTGAGGAGAGGGGGTGTATAGGGTCTTGCTGGGGAAACCGGAGGGAAGGAGACCACTGGGGAGACCTAGGCGTAGATGGGTGGATAATATTAGGCTGGATCTCCAGGACATGGAATGTGGTATATGGACTGGATTGGGCTGGCCCAGGATAGAGACAGGTGGCGAACGCTTGTAAGTGCGGTAATGAACGTTCGGGTTCTGTGAAATGTGGGGAATTTCTTGACTAGCTGCAAACCAGTTAGCTTCTCAAAAAGGACTCTGCACCATGGAGTAAGTAAGTAAGTAAGTCGTCACGAAGACCTTCAATTGGGTTGGTCCCAATTCTCGTGCGATACTGATTATAACTCCACAACTCTCGACTGCAGAACTACGCTTCGTTGCTCTTCCACGGTGTAAGTTGAAAGTGGAACCGCCATGTTGTACGAGCTATTGCGCAGGCTCAAACTGCTCGATCGTCACGACACCTATACGGCATATTGCTAAGGATCCATTTTGTGTCCCAAAATAAGATTTTTCGTTGTGCATAATTTTCCATGCACTTTGGAATAAAATTCCTGTTATTTAATGACATTCCCTCGTACAATTGTGCCACTTTCACTGGCTGGTACACGTACATTGCGTGAACGAACTGCGTTCATAAATGCGTTATGTGTTATACTTCAAGTCTCATGGACAGATTGCTACAGCCGTAGCCAAACATGAGCGTCTAGATGTCGATCAAAATAATGCAGGGCGTATTCCACTGAATCAGTACCAGCTCGATTATCAGAGGCAAAGTGGGTTAACACTATGTCACAGGATTCGTTGTGTGTGTGTGTGTGTGTGTGTTTGTGTACTTCAAGGTCATTTGATTTTGCCTAGGCCCTACTGAGTGCTGTATGCTTTCTACGTCAAATTAACAACGCCCTTTACTATTGTGACAAACCAAAATGCTGACAAATGTGTTAACCAATCTGATAATGAGGCGCATCTCCAAAACTAACCGTTCCAAGTCACACGATGCATGACATTTTCGATTTTTTAACACTGAATCATATTACCGAGAGCCTGCGGGAAAACTTCGTTTCACTTCGGACATATAATTGATAGGCCTTTGTGCATATGGCCTGTCGCAAAAAGTATGATCATTGCTGGTGCTAGTGCATATAACCTATATTCTGTTACATAAAGTATGGCAATATCCTATCGCATGTAATTCATGTTGGGCATGAAAAACGACACCGATCTACCTCTGTCATGAGTAGAGTTTAAATTGTGTCTTATCTGCAATAAATGAAATGGATGTCTACGTATTCATTGACCATCGAACCGAAAGGCACCAATTTTATATTAGCTTTAATATTCGTGTAGGATTTTATCTGTAATTTTCGTTAACCAGGAAACCAAAGTGGTTCGTTATTATGAGAGAAAGGATGGATTCTGAACCTCGCATATTTTATTCATCTTTGAGTGTACCAGTCAGTATGAGAGTAATTCCATTACCAAAATCAATTATTTACTTCCAGAAAACGAGTTCTTTCCCATTACATGAATCAGATACCCACAAAGGGTGGGTAAACAGAAAAATAATATGAGCAAAAAGAACTACTCATATATTAAGCTTTCCCTCGAGCTTAATACGAGAAGCAATAAATGTAGCCAGGGAGTAACAAAACTCTGTTCTATAAATTATTACAAAGAAAAAATTTTCCATCAACAATCTTTCAGAATCTGATACTATAAAAAGAAAATTTCGTATACTTCTATTAGCTAAGGTCGATAACTGGAAATCCCATTAAAAGGAATCACGCAGAAGAAAGATTACGTGTGAATTTCGAATAACAGCTGATTGCTAACAGATCAAACGTAGTAATTAACAGTTTCTTAAAGCTTCCTCAAGAACACGAAACTAGCAGTGGTGCGCTTTAATACAAACATTTTTCTAAATACGTCCTTGTTTTTTTCTTTATGCTAGAGTTCAATACGATTGCTCAAATGCATAGGTTAAATATCGTTGAATAGGAAGATGAGAGTGTGGAATTATTGAATGAGTAAAATGTTAAAAAAAGACGATCATGACCTAACCCAAGATTTTATCAAAAACTGAACAAAACAAAGAGTTACTTTAGGACAGCCGCATTCCCGACAGCTACGCATAACCGGAAACTGGCATTGCAAAACAGAAGTACTAGCCACACGAACGTGACATCAGATCTCCATCTGGTTACGTCCTAAGTTCTGATCTATATGATCCACGGGGATGGGCAGAGGCAAGTGATTCCCAACCTCTGCAGCACCAATTACCATCTTTAACAACCTCCTATTCAAAGAATACCGGAGTTATGTGCCCAAGGATAAAGCGACCGAAGCCAGCATCTCAACTCTCACCTCCACCTATAGCAGAGGTTAACAACACATGCACCTGTACCTTCACTCCCACATACCAACGTACGACGTGGTGCTTAATTAAGCACAGTGACAACCTAAACTTAATTAGTTTTCCCTCCATTCTCCTTCTTTCCTCAACCTTTCAAAACCAAGTGGTTACTTTATGTACCACCATGTTTGTCAGTGAAAATTCCACATTCTGCCCACAGATGTATTTATGTATTTTGCATTTGTATAATAAAAACCAGTGGTTATTTCCCATTACAACACTGACTTATTTTCATAACCGAGATGGTCAATGTTTACAACGCGGTACGAGTTGAGTGTTTAAATACAGTTCACGTTCTTCTTAGTCTTCAAATGGTTAAAGATGAACTTACTTTAAACAAGCAGTAAATTAATTAAATGTAGACACACTAAGTTCTATCCTTCTGTATCCGTCTCTTATTTCTGCTGTCCCTGCGGTGATTCATCTCTTACTGGACGCATCTAGTTGGAGTAGGTACTGCCAAGCCCCTACTTGCAGCTCTGGTTTAACAATAATTATGATATTGTCAACAGCCAATCAAATTTCTTTACCACTGTTGGTCTTAAGACCGGGAAAGATTCGTACAGGAAAGTGTCTTTCCTTAACGCGCCGTTAAACACTGCATGTATGTACAATAAACGAGTTACGCCATTAATGTTATATGTCAGCCAATGATGTTGCATAACAGGATAGACAAAAGTCCGCCGAGGGCTCTTCAAATAATGAAAATAACTGGACAAATACAACGATCTTCGCGGACTCCCAGGGAACCCGGGTTGGGAAATAACGCCTCAGTCAGCTCTTATTTTCTAAAACACACTGCTGCACTACTGGACGTTCAGCCATGCACCATTAAACACGACTCAGAATGCTCTTATTAAATCTTCCAGCCATCCCGACATATTACGACCGGAGAGTCTCGCGTTATATTTACTGTAGTCACTGAGCTGGTTTGCGTATTTTACGATATAGGACTTAAATATTTGTCGATTCTGACTAAATTTTTAGAAGTCACAAAATCAATGGTCGGATGCCATTAACACATTTCTGAACCTCAACAGCTGACATCAATATGAACCACTGAAAGTGAGGCCTTAGGCACGAAATATGTAGAGCAGAATAAAGATGCTTATTTATATTTGATAGCACATGTACAAGCGCCCCAGGTAGTTGTTCTGGCACCAGATGATATTCGCGGTCAGTACACCCAGATTAATAGTCAAAATAATTTATCACTGAAGCCACCAGCGCAGGCACAACGATACATACCGGTACTACACAAATACGGAAAGAGGCGGCTTCTCCGGGTTTCGACAACGGGACACACACAAAGAAAGCTTAGGTTCTGTATCAGAGTAGAATATGTGGAAATTTTGAGGATAAATTTATAATTTTCAAATGTGGATCGCCGAGTACTTCGGTATTCCCCTGTCAGAAACAAACCGTGTTCCATACTTTTCACTTATTTCAATGTCAGAAATTACACAACCTTCGGAAACACCATAAAAACACTAAAAGAAAGCCAAGCTGCCGACTGTTCATTTGTCCAAGGCACGACCAACACGCGCTTGTGACACAATTAACGTGTCTGCTGCAGTTCTACGGTTAATTACCAAGTAAGTGACACGTTCACGATAAAGACTTGTAGTTTAAAACCCAAACATGGCTGCAGAAAATAGAGAGTACGTGTCCTAAAGTAAAGGAATATTTTTACAAGATCTATATCGCAAACGTGTCAACTCCTACCACGAGCAATACGGCCTATATATACGGGCGCACTGAGACACTTGTGTCATGTTTGAGACTTGAGGTACAAACAAGAGGAATAATTATGTTGGCCAGGATTTTTTGCATTCATCTTCTACTGCAGGTACGTAAGTTTTTCTCTCCTTGCTCCATTTGTGTGTGCACTCGACATGGTTTTAGTAATAATAACCACAACTAGTTAAAGCCGCAGGACCGTGAGCCTCTTAATCAATGATAAGAGGGTGCAGTAGGGGCCATAAAGTGGCTAGGGGTGTTCAGCTAGCCACTGATCCTTATCTGGCACCACCTTTGTCCTGTGTGGCTACATATTACAGAATATAGACATAAAAGTAACTACATTTTACTAACTGAATGTAAGTAAGAGTATCGCTCAACACGTAAAAGCAATGCATGACCACCTAAAGTGACTAGAAACACAAGTTCTGTAGTGGTGTACCAAACTGCAGAAAGAAAATAGGATAGGCAATATACGAACAACGTACCACTAAGGCTCGTTCGTGTAACCATTGTTGGAGTGGAATAGCAATAAGAAGTACATATTGTGAAAGTGTGTGTGTTTGTGTGTAACCTTAGGTACACATCATTCAATACGTATGCGGCGTGGTATATTGTCACCTGTGGACCAGTCCGGCTCTACAGTACTTCTCCATATTATTTAAAAAACGGCATGATTTTCGAACAAAGAAGTTACTGAACACAACATTTGTGTTTTGAATTTCTCTACAACTTTGTCTGAAATATTTCTCATTCCAAAAACTGAGCCACGTATGATCAAAACTTTATATCGGTCTTCGTGTACAGTACCCTTAATTCTTGTCCGAGTTTAATTAAACGAAATTTCTTGACAGGTTTTCGAAAAATACTCCAACAACTAATTTCATGAAAATCTGTTCAGTTGGAGCCGAGTTGTTCCATGCGGACGGAGGACGTGACGAACATGACGAAGCTAAGCGTCACTTTACGCAATTTCGCGACAGCGCCCAAAAATAGAGAAAATCCATAAATTCGGTTTTAAACGTAACGGATTTTATATACAAACGTGAGTTTGATATTTAACAGTTATAATATACGGCACGAAAAACTCTGGAATTCCACTGCTTATTCGAAATATGTAGCACTAAACGCTCCAGCGTTACCGTCGTAAATTTATACGATCTGCTTGAAGATGGTCATACATACTTGCTGAAACACAACGCACTAGAGCATAGAGAAAAATAAAGAAAAACTGTTCAGCATACTACCCGAGCTACTGGCTACGCGGTCTAAAGCGTGGGATATGCGGCCGCATGCTTCCTGGGATGGCGGGTTCGAATCCTGCTGGGGGTATTTATGTCTCTATCTTTTGAGTGTTGCGTGTTGTCAGGTAGTGTCGGGCTGATCACTCACGCAGAGAAATTCTACCAAGTGAACCACGTTTTTATTCTGCTGTACAGCCCGCAATCTACATTAAACAGAGTGAGTTCTTATACATCACATATAATAAGAAGGCATGGGACTAAACAAACAGGATTTCGAACTTTACAAAATAAAATCCAACACCACTCTCCGAATAGCATAAAATATATTAAATGCCGTACGCTAAAAGTTAATACTTACGAAATGTACGCACAGCACACCAATCGAGCAGGGTGGCTCACTTTCCTTTATTGCTTTCGAGAACCGTAAAACTAACAGGAAAACTCAATTGAACATAAAATCTGTTTGATATTATTCTCCACATTTGCTCGAAAGATTTTTTGTCCCGAATATTTAGCGATCTGCACTCGATATGTGAGTAGAGGCGCGTGTGGGAGTTCATAGCGTCCGTTATTGTTCAATGGATTTGAAGAAACTTGGAAGAACACCGACAAATTTATCTTTTCATATATCAGTTGCAATGTGTGAAGAATGTCTGACTAAATTCTAGGGTCACAGAATTAACGCTCTATGGTTATTGTAACTTCCCTCTTAAACAGTAACTAACTGTTACCACAGACTTATTACATTCGTTGCTTATAAAGAGCGACGTAACATATTCAATGTCTTATTCTGATTTTATTTACAAAAATTATATTTCAATTATATAGCAAATTTCACTTCTTCTAAGGGTAAGTCAGTGTGTAATTCTCATACAGCGGTGCTTCTATGATCACAATGTGAGTCTCTATTGCAGGGTAAAAATCACGTATTGTACAGAACGAAATATCTTTGACATTTTAGGAAACGTTACTTGGCAACATCACCCCAAAACACATACGTCCATCACTCTATTTTAACCTTTTGGCGCCGGAATTATTTTTTTAAATTTTAGCACACCCTGTATATAAAATGTGAATAAAACGTGAACCAAATATGTTAGAATTATGAAACAAACTGCATTTTGAAGAGAAAAAA
>Ga0123355_10019211_pt1 | contig 10875 bp, 2 predicted proteins | sample TergutEmb28metaG_3_FD_89872 | JGI IMG/M metagenome (GOLD analysis project Ga0123355, IMG submission 89872) | Embiratermes neotenicus P1 segment gut microbial communities from Petit-Saut dam, French Guiana - Emb289 P1 | ecosystem: Host-associated > Arthropoda: Insects > Digestive system > Gut ...
ATATCTTGCTCACTATACGCCCCGTAAATCCTGACGGCACTTGGGGGGATAAGCAGAGAAAAGAATACACCCTGGACAAGCATGGTGAGAAAATCTACGACTCGAAGAAACGGCAATATAAATGCAAATCTATCCCCACCACTGATTGGAATGATCAGACCAAGGCCGAGGCCTGGCGGGAAGCGTGGGCGGGCGCTGTCAACACAGCCTTGGAACGCGAGAATCACGCCACCAGAGTTGACCATCGTTCTTATGAGCGACAGGGTATTGAGCAAATTCCCACCATCCATTTAGGGCCTTCGGCTCATCAGATGGAACAGAAAGGCATTGCCACGGATCGGGGGAATCGTAATCGTGAAATTCGCCAAGCCAATATGCAGATGCAAAAACTCCAAAAGCAGATACGGATGCTGAAATTGTGGTTGAAAAGAGAGCCTCTAAAGTCTACCCAGTCCGCTCTGGCAGACGTGGTAGAGGACATTTTGATACGCGAACGACGAGCGCGACGACCTGCGGATATTCGAGCCGTAGAGCGTTCCAATCATGCTTTAGAGTTTTTGCGGAAACACGAAATCCAAGACATGACAGAACTGCAAAACCATCTTGCCGATATGTACAGAGAGATTGACGCTGTGCAAGTTGAAATGAAGCCGATAACTCGCAGAATGGAGCAGTTGTCGGAGCATATCCGGCAAGCGGGAATCCGCAAAAAGTACCGCCCCATTTATGAGGAATACAAGGCATTAAAGCCCCGCAAGCAAAAAAAGTTTGTAGAACAGAATCGGCAAGCCCTCGACCTCCACAAATCCGCTGGGGAATATCTCAAAACGTGTTACAAAGGGCGAGAAATGCCTGCTGTGCGGGAATGGAAAAAGGAACTCGCCGCACTTTCCAAACAGCGGGATGGACTTTATGGACGGTACGATTCACTCTGCGATGAAGCGAAAGCTATTGACAGACTTCGCCATAATGTGGAGGCCGTTTTGGATCGTGAGAGGAACAGGACTAGACCGAAAAACAGAGTACAAGATAGAAGGGTGGCGCGGTAAGGCCTATCTCTATATCGTCCTGTAGCTTCAAATGTGCTACAATTTTATGACAGAAAAACAGGTTGGATTTTCAAGCATCAGCAAGAAAGTCCAACCTGTTTTCATGTCCTTATTTTTAATCTACAAACCCCAGCATATACCGCATGAGAATTGCTGCACCCTGTGCGCGAATGGTGCCATCGCCTGGAGCCAAAGTCTGTGCGTCTACACCTCGGATTAGTTCATGATAGACCGCCCAATACATGTAGGCCTCAGCCCAGTCACTTAACGCCTCCCGATCTTGGAAGTTGTTTAGGTGGAAGGCTTCTGGAACATTCGTGTTGACTCCTGCAAATCGTGCATATCGGTAGAGCATTGCCGCAAACTGTTCTCTTGTGACTGCACCATACGGATCAAATCGGCCATCAAAGCCACGGACGATTCCGTATTCACTCGCCCAGATAACGGCGTTCCTGTACCACGCGGGGGCATCACTCGGCACGTCACTAAAAACGGGTTGGAATGCAACTATAGGCTCCTCCGCCATGCGCCAGAGGATGGTGGCAAGCATAGCACGGTTGAGAGTTGCATGGGGCGAAAATATCCGATATCCGGTGCCCTGCATGATGTTTTTTTGGGCTGCGAATTGGGCGTAGCCATGGTACCAGCTATCGCTGGCCACATCATCAAAGTCTGGTGTAGGAGGGGGCGGGTTACGCGGTTGCCAGACCCATGTGTCGGCCATTGTGGAGCCATCGAAGTTTTCCATTAATTCGGTGGCGGTGAAGACAAACTCCCCTTGTGGGTTGTTGACGGTGCCAGAACCTACATTTTGCCAATAGCCTGTGTAATTATCATTTTGAGGTGGCGGAATTAGTCCAGCGTCAACGTGGGACGGGGATACTTCAGATTTGAGGGCGGCATCTGGCATGAAGTCGGGGAGATCAATATCCACTCTCCTAGAAAATATAAATTGTTCACCTAATGCAAGTTGCCCTAATGAATTTGCCCCAGAAAACATGCCCGTCATAGTTCCTACATTTCGAGTATCCCAACCAGACACATCTAAGTTTACTAGATGTGATGTTCTGGCAAACATGAAGGTCATATCCATTACATTGCTGGTATCCCAAGCGGATAGGTCTAGAGTCGTTACATGAGCTAGCCCCTCGAACATACCCCACATGTTTGTCACATGGCTTGTGTCGAAATAATGTAGTCCATCTATGGTGGTTACATTTGATAACTGTGCAAATAGGCCTGTCAAAGAAGTCCCTCCAATAATCGGACCGGTAAAAATAATCCTGTTAATGCTGTAGCGATGCTCATTCCATGGGCTTTGTGCTAATACAAACCAACCATCGGACGTCCAAAGGCGGTCCCAATGGATAAAGCCTTCATTTACCACTATCGTTCCATCACTATAAAGTCGCCATGGTGCACCGCCCTCGCCAACTATACCTGTATGAATTACTACAGCATCCGACGCAGGATATGCAGATATGTTAACCGCAGATTGGTTCGGCGCTTGCATTGCATCAACTATAGAAAAGGCCTGTACTGACTGTAGAAGCAGTAATGCACAGCAGAGTAGTAGCACATTAAGACTTCGTTTCAGCTTTTTTGTCATCTCTGTTATCTCCTTAATTTTTTCACTTCAAGGTACGACATTTTTTCAATGCCACAAATATGAGCACGTCTTTACAAATTATATTATAGAAAGGGAAGAAATGTAAAGTGCTCTTCCACATAAAGAACAATTTAGTCGAATGATCCAAAAATCGATGCATTTTTTCTGTTTGTGCTTTTCAGCCGACAATGTTATACTTAATCCAAAAATTGGAATCTGGGAAGAAAAATAAACAACCAAGAGGATGAGAAGGGGAAACTATTTATGATGAGGCAAAGAACACACAGATTTTTATCTTTACTCCTAGCACTTATTATGATTTTGGGAATATTCCCCCCGATAGCCTGGGCCGTGGAACATGTACTTCCATATCCATCATTGCCGGAAACAGTCGAAACAGAGGCCTGGCAAGAAAGTGTTGATTGTGTTCCTGAAGATGATGTGAGGTTAAGCGAAGCACAGCAGCAAGCCTTGCAAACTATACAAATCGAGCAGCAGAATTATGGGCTCATAGGTTTCGAAGGTATGTATGCACTTGCTGACGATGATAGTCTTGTTAGTGTGATTGTGTTATTTGAGCATAATCCTGCGGGTATACAGGTACTTGAAGCCGAGTTGGAAGGGCAACGTCTTCTACGAGGAATAGCAGAGATGCAGGTTGCCGCAGACCACGCACTATTTCGATATGAGTTGAATTCCTTGTTTGGTGCAAGGAACGATGCGTTTTCAAATAACGCAGAGCTTATGGCTTCCTATGAAATCCGGCGGGAATATCGTTACGCCCTTAACGGAATGAACATAATATTACCATCAAATATGGTGCCGTACCTAGCGGAGTTTACTAGTGTGCGTGTTGTGTACCCTGACGTAAAATATGCGCCCATCGAACCGCCACCCCTGCCTGAAAGAAGCGATTTTTCTGAAGCGTTTGATTTGCCGTCGCAGTTGATTCCGTTGAGCCGTCAAGCAGAGATGATTGCACCTGTCAATATCCGCAACCCACCTGGGGGTGCACCAGCTCGTGCACATATGCGAGCAGACCAAATGCACGCCAGGGGTTATCGTGGTGCCGGTGTTGTTATTGCTATGGTGGATACTGGTATTGACTGGAATCATCCAGCCTTTGAAGGTGCTTTTTTGACTCAAGAAGAAATGGCCGCCCGAGGAACACCAGTTACAGTGGCTGAGACCATAGGCGGTATATTTTATGGTCGAAATTTTTCTGGTGATCACATGCCTCTCAACAACCCAATGGAAAGAAATCCCGACACACATGGCACAAATATTAGTAGTCATGGAACTGCTGTAGCAAGTGCAATGCTTGGCCGGGATGCAGAGACTTCAATGGCCATGCTAGGTATTGCGCCAGAGGCAAGGTTGTTTGTCTATCGAACGACTAACTACATCGCTCAAATTGTTGACGCTATAAACATGGCTGCAACTGATAGGCCGGACATTTTACAAATGTCTCAAGGCTTTGCAATTAATGCCACAAATGTTCCACATCTTGACGCCATAGCGGTTTTAAATATCCAACTTCAGCACCCAAATATGAACGTTGTTATAGCTGTACACAATCATGGCCCTGCCTTTTACACGATTTCAGGTCTCGGTGCTGCCAGTTCGGCTATCTCAGTTGGAAGTGCTACATTAGGAAATGTTGTGAACAATGTATTTGTACCGGGCGATGTGGGTATTGCTAATTCTTCATCGCGTGGTCCTATCAATGTAGGTGGTGAAATTAAACCAGACATCTTGGCACATGGCACGTGGTCTATAGTGGCACGGCCGCCATGGGGTGGTGATAGCTGGGGGATAATTCCCGGCGCCTATCACCTGTGTGGCACCAGTCAGTATATATGGAGTTCGGGCACCTCCATTGCTGCACCTAATGTGGCAGGTGCAGTAGCTCTTTTGGTAGAATACAGTCGCGAAAATGGCAGTCAATGGAACGCCGAAGAAATCAAAACACGCATTATGAATACAGGTCAATGGGCTGGCAGAAGCGGTTTTGTAGCGGGTGCAGGCTTTATCGATGTCTATGCTGCTGCTCATGTCAATACTATAATATCCGTTACCTATGACCGAGTGGCGTGGCAGAAAAACGTAGCATTCCAAAACCAAAACTTCCGTGACACAAGAACGGGTTCCTTTAGCTTTGGTACAGTAGAGATGATGCAGAACAATGTTCGACGACTCAATGCCAGCATTCGAAATACTAGTAACATTAGACGTACATATGCTTTAAGTTATCAGTGGGGCACAACTGACAATGCTGTGTCCAATGCGAGCAACACAGCTACCATCACACTAAGTGCAAGAACTATTACTGTCGATCCCGGCCAAACAGTAGATTTTACTGCTACCATAACCTTGCGAGGCACAGCACCATCTGGATTCTATCAGGGCTGGGTACATGTCTTTTGTCACGAGGGCATAAGGTTATCGCTCCCCTTCGCCCTAGTGAACGAGCACCAGCGCACAGTGAATGCAAGCGAACTCAGTTTCGTCATGAACGGCGCAACCGCTCCGCTGGCCATTGATAGCATTAATATCAACAACGGAGTCTATGTGCAAGCATTCCTAAACCAATATCATGGTGGGTTTGTCCAATATCAGCCTAGACGCGCCCCAGATCCTACACGACCTGGACATTATAGGATTACTACTCCACTCCCCACACGGCCTGGATATACATTTGTAAACTGGTATGTAGATCCCGGACTTATTGATCCGCTTAGAGCGGATACTCGGATGCCCGCAACGGGGCTTACCTTATTTGCCCGTTGGGATAGAGGTTATTACCCCGTATTCACAGATATCCCATCTGGCTATTGGGGGCTTGGGCCCGCCCGAAGCCTTGCGAACGCTGGGATCATGGGCGCTATCAACAACGAATATCGTCGAACATTTGAACCATATACAATAACGACTCGCGCCTCCTTTGCCAGAATATTGGGGCTGTTCCATGAGGCCTACATGGGCGATGACTTTAGACTTCCTAATGTGACTTTTATAGCGGATCGTTTTCATGATATGGGCCCAAATAGTGCGTATACAGATTACATCCGATACGTAGCTTGGGCGAGCGATCCTGCTAGAGGAACTCACCATGAGTTGCCAGGGATCATTCAAGGCAGAGGGAATAATACCTTTGCACCTAGTGACCAGATTACGCGTGAGCAATTGGTGACGATGCTTTTCCGCTATGAAACGTATCGACGAGGGGCCGCTCCTAGAGTTGATCATGAATACTTAGAGAGATTTTTGGATTACGATTACGTGTCTCCTTGGGGAAGAGATGCAATGGCTTGGGCTGTTGAGGTAGGCATTGTATTTGGCCGCCCTGCCCCCGAGAGACCTGGGGAATATGTGTTGGCACTGGATTCAAATATACCACGCATAGAGGCCGCGGCCATGGTTTATAGACATATAGCCCGTATAGCCAATGATGATAATATAGAAATCTTAAATAGGCCAGGCACCCAACCTGGACTTGGCATTCTCCTCCTCCCCGGAAACAACCATACATTCCCGTCGGCGACTGCGGGATACTCCACACAGGCGGCACACAACGTATCGGTAGCCAATATAGGCACCCAAGCGACGGGGGCTCTTAATGTCACGCTATCAGGTGCGAATGCGAACAGATTTACATTAAGTACAGGCACGCTGGCAAGCATACCTGCCGGAAATACGACCAGGAGTTTCACTGTGCGGCCGAATAACGGGCTTGCAGCGGGGACGCATACAGCAACGGTGACGGTATCTGGGATAAACTTCCCGGCACAATCGTTCACTGTGACATTCACCGTTCTCCCTGCCCCTACGGGGAGTATAAGCCTCACCCCCGGAAATAACCACACATTCCCAGCAGTGACAATCCCATATACCGCTCCCGTGGCACGTACCATAGCTATAGCTAACACAGGCAATCAACCGACGGGGGAACTGACAATTGGGTTGTCTGGGATGAACGTGAGCAGCTTCCAATTGAGCACAACCACCCTGTCGAGTATACCGGCAGGAGGCACAACCAGGAGTTTCACGATACAGCCACGCGCTGGGCTCGCAGCTGGAAACCACACGGCAACTGTGACAGTATCTGGGACGAACACCCCAGCGCAATCATTCACAGTAAGTTTTTGGGTGAGTGCATCGCCGACTCGTAGTGTACGATTTAACGCAGGTGAAAATGTTTTGCTTCGCCACAACACAACAACAAATGCCCACACACAAGATGAGGCAGTTGCGCTGTTTAACGCCGTGAGAACTGGAACGGGAGCCGCTCACCAATATAATCAAGTGATTGGATCGACCGGAACAGTTCCCGTACGGGCAGGTCATGTGTTTAGCAACTTACGCGACGGACGGCTAGTGGCCAGCGGTGGTAGCGCGCATCCGTCGATAGCGAATCAATATTGGATGGTAAGCCAGACGCAGACGGCTTCCGTGTTTGGTGGCTGGTTCACTACAGCAGCACATGCACATGCACATACGGTGCAAACTGGGCGTGTATTACCCAACGCTCAAGTACCTAATGGGACGCCAGTGCTAGACGTCTTTGCCCGCTGGTATCCGACGCGGACAATAACCTTTAATCCAGAGGGCGGCATATGGCCTACTGGCGCAGGAACTACAACGGGGAATCTGACGAGACGTGCGGTAGCGGTCGCAACTCCCAGTAATTCTGTGCTGGGAGCCCGTACAACGAATTTCGGACAGGTACTCAATGGGGACAATCAAATTTTGGCCGGTGTTGCGGTAGAGAATCATGAGGCAGCCACCGTGGGCATTCCAACCCGTGCGAACTTTGTGTTCAACGGATGGTGGACACAGCCGAATGGTGGCATACGGGTGACCAATGGAACAGCTCTGTCAGCAGGAAATATGACCCTACATGCCCAATGGATACCAGATGGAATTCGTAACATATGGTTTTTCGACACGTATGCTAATGCACACACTTTGATCCGTCACAATGCAACAACGCATATTTCCGGTCAAGCTGATGCGTATGCATCGTTTAACACTGTACGGACTGGGGCTGGAACAAATAGCCAATACAACCAGGTGATCAGGTCAACCGGCATCGTTCCCACTCATGCGAATCATGTGTTTAGCAACTTGCGTGACGGACGGCTAGAAGCCAGCGGCGGTGATGCTCACCCGGCGATAACGGGACATTATTGGATGGTAAGCCAGACGCAGGCGACTGCCGTATTTGGCGGTTGGTTTACTTCACAAACAAATGCGGATGCACACGGTTCATCAACAGGACGCATATTACCAAACGCTCAAGTACCTGAGGGAAGTGCCCCCTTAACTGCCATTGCCCGTTGGTATCCGACGCGGACAGTGACATTCAAGCCACAGGGCGGCGCATGGCCTGTGGGTGCAGGAGCAACAACAGGCACTCTGACGAGACGTGCGGTAGCGGTGGAAACTCATACTGGTTCTGTATTGGGGCCTCGTACAGTGGATTATGGGCAGGTATTACATGCAGATAATCGAGTGTTAGCCGGTGTCGCAGTTGAGCATCATGGGGCGGCGGCTGTAGGAATACCCACCCTTTCGAACTTTATATTCAATGGGTGGTGGACCCATCCAACTGGCGGCACACGTGTGACCAATACAACTGCCCTGCCGGCAGGGAACGTAACCCTCTACGCACGGTGGGCACCACTGGTACCGCCGACGCGTAGTGTACGGTTCAACGATAATTTTGCAGGTGCAAATGTTTTGGTTAACCACAATGCGATAACGAATGCCCGGGTTCAAGACGATGCAATCGTGGCATTTAGTGCTGTAAGAACTGGAACAGAAATAAATCATCGCTATAATCAAGTAATCGGGCTGACAGGTACTGTTCCCACCCATGCCAACCATGTGTTTAGTAACTTGCGTGGCGGGCGGCTAGTAGCCAGTGGCGGAAGCGCGCTCCCACCAACAGCGAATCGGTATTGGATGGTAAGCCAGACGCAGGTCAATTCTGTATTTGGTGGTTGGTTTACTACAGCTGTAAATGCGAATACACATACAGCACAGATGGGGCGTGTGTTACCAGGGAATCAGGTGCCTGACGGAACTGGCGTCTTAGATGTCTTTGCCCGTTGGTATCCGACGCGAACCATAACATTTAATCCAGAGGGCGGCATATGGCCTGCTGGCGCAGGAACTACAACAGGAAATCTGACGAGACGTGCGGTAGCGGTGGCAACTCCTAGTGATTCCGTATTGGGCGGACACCTGACAAATTATGGACAGGTAATCGATGGGAACAATCGAATTTTAGCCGGTGTTGCAGTGGAGAATTCCGGTGCGGTGGCCATAGCCCCGAGCCATGTTGGCTATGCATTCAATGGCTGGTGGACAGCCCCCTCTGGTGGCACACGGGTGACAAGCACGACAGCCTTGCTTGCAGGGAATGTGACCCTTCACGCACAATGGGTGCCCGCAAGCCGAAGTATGCAGTTTAATAGCAATATCACTGGCCCTTCAACTGTATTAATACGTCACAATGCAACGACGAATGCTCCCGGTCAAGCTGATGCAACTGCAAGATTTAATGCTGTAAGAACCGGAACGGGAGCAGAACATCAATATAATCAAGTGATTGGGTCAACGGGTACTGTTTCCGCTCATGCGAACCATGTATTTAGCAACTTGCGTGATGGACGGCTAGTGGCAAGCGGTGGTAGCGCACATCCGTCGACAGCAAACCAGTATTGGATGGTAAGCCAGACGCAGGCAAATTCTGTGTTTGGTGGCTGGTTTGCTACAGCTACAAATGCTGGGTCACATTCGGCACAAACGGGGCGCATATTGTCAAATGATCCCGTACCCTCTGGAACTACAACCTTACATGTCTTTGCCCGTTGGTATCCGACGCGGACAATAACATTTAATCCGCAAGGCGGCACATGGCCTGCGGGTGTGGGGGCAACAACAGGGAGTCTGACGAGACGCGTGGTAGCAGTGGCAACTCCTAGCACTTCTGTGTTAGGTGCCCGCGCGACGAATTACGGCCAGGTGCTTGATGCGAATCATCGAGTTTTGGCCGGTGTTGCGGTAGAGAATCACGGGTCAGCGGCTGTAGGCATCCCAACCCGTCCGGGCTTCACGTTCAACGGGTGGTGGACACATCCGACCGGTGGCTCACAGGTAACCAACACGACAGGCCTACCAGCAGGGAACGTGACCCTGTACGCCCGCTGGACACCAGCGCCGCAAGCCACGGTAACGTTCCATTTCCAAGACAACAACCGTACACATCATACTCAGGTGGTTCCAATCACCTTCGGTCAGCCGATAGCCCCAGCGACGATAGCGGGCATTATGAATCAATCAGGCCTCAACTACGGTACAGCCACACAGACTCTTGCGTTCTGGGGCTGGTTCACAGATCAAGAACTGACTGCCTCCGGACGAAGATTGCCCGCCACAAGCACAAATATAAACGCTGGCCAACGAAGGCCGCTCGTCGGTACTGACAGTTTCTGCTACAGAAACAACGGCTTCACCATCAGTGAAGCGGTATTCAATCGGTATAGGCAGGGGAACACAATTAACCTCCACGCAGTCTGGTCACTCTGGGGTGATGTGATCGATTATGGTCAGGTCACCTTCGCGGGCGCGACCCAATTGCAATTCCATGTGGCGAGGTTCCCCGACAGACCTATCGTAGCACCGGCTGCTGACGTGATGCGGAGGGGTACGCCCAGCTTTGATGGCGCGACACTGATCCAACGCTATGTGGCACTGTTCCCGAACATTCACCTAGGAAGACCGGCACTTCCGGGCCGGAGTGGCTGGAACATAGACGAACATATGAGGGCTATGGAGTTCGATGTCACAGGACTGGGGCGAATAGCGCCTATTATGACGCCTGAATACCAGTTTATGATGGATATGCTTTCAACCGCCGACGAGATGCGAACAGATGACATGCCCAACTTTGATGACGCAGCAATGCTCCAACGCTATCTGGCGGAATCTCCTACTATGTCCTTAGGAATGCCAGTGCTTTCAGATCAACGCAATGAAACTGTGGACGGAAATATGGATGTTGCAGAATCAGAAGCGATGGAACGTGGACAAATAGTGCCGTTATCAACGCCAGCTCCCCAGTTTATGATGGATCTGTCATCGACCTCTGGCAGACCTGGTGAGGTTGTCACGCTCCGGTTATCTATGCTAGAGCACCAGCCACCCGGG
>Ga0123355_10019212_pt1 | contig 10875 bp, 8 predicted proteins | sample TergutEmb28metaG_3_FD_89872 | JGI IMG/M metagenome (GOLD analysis project Ga0123355, IMG submission 89872) | Embiratermes neotenicus P1 segment gut microbial communities from Petit-Saut dam, French Guiana - Emb289 P1 | ecosystem: Host-associated > Arthropoda: Insects > Digestive system > Gut ...
AAATAATAAAAAAAGAGAGAAATTTTAAATAGTTGTGTTGTTATATAAAAGTGAAGTATATTTTATTTTTTTTAACTTGGTGGTGGGGGGGGGGGGGGGGGGGGGGGGTGTCCAGCGACCTCGTCTGTCTTGTGCTGCTGACTTTAAGAATTAGTGGAGCTTCACCTCCAATTCCCTATTTGTTTTGTGGAATTCACGCCGGCATACTGATCTTTAATCTCATCAGAAAACAAATAAACTGCGTAGGTAAAAGCAACAACATGTCGTTTTAAAACGTGCCGTCTTTGTGTTTATCGTAAAGCTTCGAAAGTGTCAACAAACACATGGACTCATTTAATGCCGTATGTCACTTTTGCATGCAGAAATTACCTATCGTGTTACAAGGAGAGAAAATATGACAAATTTCACACACGTCTTTATTATGGTGCTATAATATTGGCGAGATAAACATTATACAATTTCTTGTAGTTCATGTAACTTTTTATGTTTATTTAATGACGCTATCATTTGATACGATTGTATAACATTGGTGATAAAGCAGTCCCATTACAGGCCCGAGACGCCCAGAGGGTTCTAGGAAGTTAACGTTCCCAGATTACGTGACATTGACCCAGAATGGCGGTTCTTTCTTTCTGCCTTTCTTTCTTTCTTTCTGCCTGCCGTTCTTTCTTTCTTTCTTCCTTTCTCTCTTTCTGCCTTTCTTTCTTTCTGCATTCCTTTCTTTCTTTCTTTCTGCCGTTCTTTCTTTCTTTCTTTCTTTCTGCCGTTCTTTCTTTCTTTCTTTCTGCCTGCCTTTCTTTCTTTCTTCCTGCCGTTCTTTCTTTATTCCTTTCTCTCTGTCTGCCTTTCTTTCTTTCTGCCTTCCTTTCTTTCTTTCCTTCTGCCGTTCTTTCTTTCTTCCTTTCTCTCTTTCTGCCGTTCTTTCTTTCTGCCGTTCTTTCTTTCTTTCTTTCCCTCTTTCTGCCTTTATTTCTTTCTGCCTGCCTTTATTTCTTTCTGCCGTTCTTTCTTTCTTTTTGCCGTTCTTTCTTTCTTTCTTTCTTTCTTTCTGCCTGACTTTATTTCTTTCTGCCTTTCTTTCTTTCTTTCTGCCGTTCTTTCTTTCTTTCTGCCGTTCTTTCTTTGTGCTTTTTTTCTTTCTGTCTTTCTGCCCCACTTTCTCTCCTTCTTTCTTTCTTTATGCTTTTCTTTCTTTCTGTCCTTCTTTCTTTCTGCCTTTCTTACTAAAATTATTTTACAATTTTCGTAAGGCGGAAAGTTAATTGTAAAACAATAAACTACCAACAATAGAGTAATATAGATACAGTAGATAGATTGTAGAGTTGAAGTGGATGGGCAGATTAAGAATGATGTGAGGGTAGCAGTTGGCACTGTTGATATTGCAACTGGAGAACTTCTGATTATAAAGCGCTCTCTGTGTCTTATTGCCTTCTCTAATTACAAATATACAAATACTGGCCTCTTCATAAATACTGCTCTTTTTGCACACACATTTGTTATCAATCGGAATGAAATGCTGCATGCTAACTGTGGTCTAATAATCCATCCTGCAGCATAAATTGGTTTTCTTGTTTATCGCGTAGGAATTTCACAGTTCGCTTTTCTGTAGGAGTTGTAACAAGAGATAAAGTAAACTGGCTTCAAGCAAATATTACTAATTTTATTACGAATCAAAACATTTTAATAATATCAACTACGATAGACCGCACCTTAATTTTTAGCCTTAGCTAACGTTATGTTAAATAGGTAGGGAACTTCCGAGAGCCTTAGATAGTTGTCTTGATGCTAAATAAATATAGACATTTACAGAGACTTGTAATGGAATATTTTACACTTAGTTTTAATATCAATTTCGGCCTCTTCACCAGTAGTGCCTTTTTTTAATACATTCGTCATGAATCGGAATGAATTCCTGCAAGATGACAGCGGTCTAATTCTACATCCTGCAACATAAAGCGGTATTAATCTTGCCACAAGGGTCTTTCGAAATCACCAATTCTGTGAGCGAGATAACGACAAATAAAGTAAAGTGGTTTCAGCATAGCTTATTGTTTTTAATACAAGTCAACAAATTATAATATTATCAGCTACGACAAACTGCACATTAACCCTGCACCACTCGCTGCTCCAAGTCACGTAGCTACATGATTGTTAGATTTTTATTGACATTGAACCATAGTATACCGTTGTACCTTGGTCCGGGATCATAGTCTCATTCAGCACACTCAAAAGCAAAAAGGTGTGAAATAAATTGTACATACTGGTATACCTAATAAGAGATGTCTATTCTAATACCTCTGATTGTAATGTATATATAGCAATAGCACTTACAATCTTTACCGGACTGTAATCCCAGAACACATCAAACACAAAATGTAATACAATGAAACGTGCTATCAACTCTGTCACGTATCTTATATTCTTCTCAGGACAGTAATATACCACAGTTAACACACTCAGCTCTGTAGACAGGGTAAGTGGCGGTCCGCATGTAGTATAACGGTACAGTCAGTCTCACAACACGGTTTGTGACTGTTTGTGTGGAGTATCACTCCTTTCCCAGCGGTAAATCTCACTCTCCAGCAGCACTGGAGCTGTCCGGGCCACTTACATCACGCGTCCCACTTATTACACTTAGGACGCAGCACAAATCTTTCAGTGAAAAGGCCCTACCATTGCACTTTCTACTGCTTCTCTGCCATTTTTGTCTCGACTCCTTTCTTTGTGTCGCGAGCCTTTCTTTGTTCCTGGCAATGCGTCAGTCTGCATTCTCCTTGACTCTGGTGGGCCATCAGAAGTGGGATGGGGCTAGGACTGGTTTGATGTGGCTCAGGATAGGGAAGTGTGAGACGGTAATGGGTCGGCGGTTTCCATAATATGAGAATTTTTGACCATCTGAGGATTTGTTATTTCCCACGACACAGCCTGCTGTTTGCAGTCAGTTTCTTACTGCGGTCTGTCAGCTGTTCTTTATATCAATCGTACTGACGGTCGCAGAACAAAGGCTGCGTGCGGCTTTCCTAAATTAATATGACGATCTATATAATCTTCAATCACAACCAACACACTTTTGTGTATATTTATTAAACACCGACCATTTTGACCACCAAAATTCGTCCGTCATCAGAACATAACAATAAAAGGAAGTGAAGACATATAGAAACTACAAACCGTTGAGTGTCATTTACAGATATAATTTGATCTCTATAAATAATGCTTTAACAATGGAACTGTTAAAATCCTGACGTATTCATGTAACTTGGATTCCCAAATTAAGCAAGTCCCCTGCTGTTCAGTGTGACTGCTACGGGCTTAATGGAGTAATATACATTTAAATTTGCACTGTACATAATACATTATACGGTATTGCGGTGCAGCACTGGCGATTTGCAACTTGTACCGTCACAAGTGCTGCAGTACAACACTTTGTGAAATGCAATTTACTGTGCAATTTACATTGTACAGTACTGCGGTAATGGAATGTTGCAACATAATGGCTTTCGAAGGGAGAAGATGCAAAAATCACTCTCTCTTTTGAAGAGAAAGAAAATCATTTCCTTCATTCATTTGTATGGCAGTGCAATGTTAGACATATTGGAGGATTTGTCAGTGACAAATAAGAGCACTAAAGTGAGGACCATCCTACATTCAAATTCCTGTTCGCTTTTTTAAGTTATCTTCTACGCCAAATCTAGTGCCTGCACAGTGACTGGGGCCATATTTTGTTGGATTGTTACAAACAGATCAGGCGGGCCGCTATTTTGAGTTACTAACAGTAGAGTACTGTAGACAGTTACAGTGGCTGTACAGCTGACAGTTGGTTAGCGGGACGGGGGATAACTGAATGGGAAGTTGAGACAGAGAGCAGGATTTACTGTTGTGTGATTTCAGGTTCTGTCAGTGGTGCTGCTGTTGAGTCGGTTCTTGTGAGATGTGACGGAGTTCCGGATGCTTGGAAGGGACGTGTTGCCTCCATCTTCAGGGTTAAGCAGTCCTGTTGAACTGCACTAGAAATGTGTGTCACTCGCTGCATCTTAGGAGGTGATGTAGCGTTAATGTTTCGTGAATTCACATGTCTTGCAGGTTACTGCAAAATGGAATTAAAATTTTCTGACTTTTCCTGAGAAAACCGGTAGTAAAACTTCTTCAATAAATCCACAACTATTCCTTCACATTAATCACGTTGCCATTTTGTTTCCAATATTCTCCTTTTCCCGAAAAACTTGGCGTTTGTCAGATATATGGAAAAATACGTTAGGGCCAGCCGCGCCAGAAAAGACAATATAATACGGCTCATGCGCATTGCTTGCTGGGTAACAAAGGCTACAGACACACTCTCATAATTTGTAATACTCTTTGCTTTTCCACTGCAACAATGGTTACGCGAACGCGCCTCAATATTACGTTAAACTAAACTGCCTGTCTTGTTTCATTTGATGTTTCATCATCATCATCATCATTATCATCATCATCTGTAACCAGCTCTCCCTTGACAGACCCGTTTCGTCCTCGTCTATTTGTCTCTCCACAGGTATCCAAGTCGTCTCCGTCCATTTGGTCCATAATTTAGCATTATTTTATATTGATATTAAGAGCATTTGTAACAGATGTGAGATCTCAAACTGCAGTGACTATTGATATGCAGGTTTGGAGTTCTGTATTTCTGCTTCATTACGGAAATTCATACATGTTGTCTTTACAGTACAATCAGCAGTACAATGTATTCAGTTTAAACACAGTTTATTTATCGCTCCCTATTTATCACACAAAACGCTACATGTTGCGATTGAAATGTTGCTATAATCAGGGTGACTAGTCAAACAGAACAAAGGAAAGAATCTCAGTTGTGTGGATTTGAGTAATAAGGTTCATAATGGCTGATTTAAAGCATGTACTGAGGTTTATAGAGCTGAAGTGTAATTTGTGTTCGACTGATAAACTGTTCGGTTTTGTTACTTTAATGCTAAAACACAACGGAATGAGTCGCATTGCTGTGCAGTGCGGCAGTCCGGGAGATGAATGTCACAAAATGGAGGCTTGCTTGGAAACTGTTCCGAAATAACTGTAATACCGAACTGCATGAAGTTACAGCAAACGGTTTATTCTCCGATGTCAGGTCAAAGAAGGAAGGACAGACGGACTGACGGCCTGTTGTTTTCTGTATCTAACACTTTCTTCATTTCTAAATGAACCTAACAATAAAGCACGTGTCAATGTAAGGCAGATTGGTGACTAGATGAAGAATAAAGCTGCAAGTAATCATAAATGGTAATAATTTGCTGACTCAGTAAAGGGCGGGTTGTCTTCTCTAGTCACCAGTTCCACAGAGAAGATTCCTTTGTAATGCCATGCGACAACATGATACCCAGTTCACATTTTAGACTGTAGAAGGAGACGACTGTCAGCATGCAAGTGTTCATTCCGTTTTGTGGCGCAAATGTGTGGAAATAAGTTAGCTTTGAACCATTAGTAATTATAGAAGGCAAACGAGACAATGTGCCGAAAACCGTGTCAGCGCGGAATGGGACGTGTATGTGCGGTCGCTCGCTTGCTGGGAATACGAGGTCCAATCCTGTGGTGTGCATGGATTTCTGCCTTTTCTGACAGTGTGTAACGTCTAAGGTTGCTATATCTGGCTGATCACTCGTCCAGAGGTGTCCTGCCTAGCGTGATGTGTGTTGAGTATGATCGTGAAGCCTCGATAATGAGGAGGCCCTGACCCACTGTGGGCTGTTGGGCAATGGAGAGAAAATGGAACAGATAGCTCTGTAGACTGTATTAGAACGGTGAGAATCTTGGGCGTCGGCTGTGTTACGTACAACTCAGAAATCTGTTACAGGATTCTCTCAATTTCCCCACCACTCCCGCCAAGCAATGCTGAAACTGTAACTTATCTAGCCATAACTTCAGACCCTTTCCATTTCTTTCACATTCCTAAAATTTGAGGCTGTAACACTGATCTGCCACAACCACTTCATATAACACACTGCAGAACGAATGCTGCCTGCAGCATACATTGTGACATCACTTCACTGTCTCACAAACTGACCGTTAGCAGTCTGATTGTCTCTCTACATCTCTTGTAAACAAATGGTATATGAAATAATTCCTTATTTACAGCAAGTACAGCTGACAGTCAACTGAATGACAGACATACTGTAACAGCAATTAAATGTTACAAACTGTAATACAAACTGAAAATCACAACACACAGTCTGTATACAGCATTGTACTGTCAGCTGAGCCAAATTGACAGTACGGGTGACAGTTAACTGAATGACAGACATATTGTAAATACAAGTTAAATATTCCAAACTGTAATAGAAACTGAAAGCCACAACACACAGTCTATATACAGCACTGTATTGTCAGCTGAACCAAATTGACAGTGCAGCAGGCAGTGAGGCGTAACAGCATGTAACGTGTTTAATGTCGGAATGTAAAATTACACATCGGGAGTTTAACTGCTTCAGTATTAAAGTAGATTGCTGTATGGAATTACATTATGTGTGTTAATGAAACCACGAAAAGTGAGCCTCTCTAATCATGGCATGGCGCGTCCTTCGTTTGCGGATGGAGGAACGGCCTTCAGTATGAAGCGTAGCTGCGGATTTACTGAATAAGTGGCAGCGTACAGCCGACCAGGTTCGGTTTGGGAAAGATGTTAACAAATCTTTATCATAAATAATTATTTTACAAAATATTCACGAATTTGGTCTGAACCTTTTGTACAAACTAAGCAAAGGAAAATAACATATGTTTGGCCTTTTTGGGGTATATGGAGCCTGTATAGGTCAGGGTCACTTGCGGTAGCAGCCAGGGAATTAGGGAAGTATAGATTACATTTAGTGTGTGTGCAGGATGTTATGTGTGACAGGTAGGGCAGGGTAAGGGTACGGGATTTTATGTTTTCGTGTGAAACTATTCCATCCGCAGTGACGTCTCTTTGAAGTTCTGAAGTTTTGCCTTTCTACTTCAGTTGATCCTGTTCGACTGATATAGCAGTTGGTTTTGCTGGTTTAATGTTTAAAAGACAGCAAATTGAAGCCCCTTACGATAAAAGTGTGACAGTCACTCAGACGGTTTTCACAAAACGGCCGCTTGCTTGAGAGATTTTCTTACAGAACTGCCATAACAAACTGCATGAATACTCAACACACGGTTTAGTTGTTGATGTTATGTGACAGACAGACTGACGGCCGGCTGTGTTGTGCACGTAACACCTTGAGTTCAAAAAGAACCTAACAATTGTGCGCTTAAGTAACTCGGATTGGCGACTGTCTGAGTAGAAACGTGCAGTTTATCGTAGCTGATAATATTAAATATTGCGGTCTCATGGTAAGGGCACTGAAGTTTGCTGGAAACAACTTTAAATTACCTCTTATTACCACACCTAAATGGAAGCTTTTTGTGAAAGTCCCTTTAGGCAGCATGAAAAACGTTTATACTGCAGGATGGAAAATTAGACCACCGTGAGCATGCAGGGATTCTACCCGGGTAAATTAATCTTCAGGTAATGCTGAGATACAAATGTCGAACTGTTAAATAAAACACACAAAAATGAAGTCGGAAATTTATAAACTAAATTCAACAAATTTCGGTGTAAAAATACAGTGGTGCTGATAAGTCATTAGCCTGACTAGTTAGGAAACAATTTAATGTTTCTGTCAGAATGGCGTGCATTTCCTTCGGCGCCTTGCCTTGCAGGAAAAAACTTGATGGCAACTCGCGTCTCGATTTTGTTGAAATCGTGCGCGTCCCTGACACTCTTCCAAGCTTGTTTCCTTCCTGGTGGGGCTAAGGACGTATCAGAACCCCGGATATACACACAGGATGAAAATTCCATAAATGATTACTGCTTTTACAATGAAACAGTTAAACTCTCGCTGTATACATATAACGTTACATTTCGAATTTAAACACGCCACCTGCTGTTAAGCCCCACTGCAGTAAGCTTACTGCAGGAATCAAGATGTCCATATTACAGGTAATTTTTGTTTAAAATTATTTGTTACAATTATGTTGCAGTCAGTTTCACAATTCATCGATTTTCACACCCGGTATACGTGTCGTACCACAAGGAACGCTATGACTCAGGTTTACGCGGTTTTTACAGAGGCCATTCTTGATATCACGAGGTGTGATTGTACGATTCTTTGTTTTAGAAGGCGCGTAAGCTTGGCTTCGCTCTAGTGTACTTTCGTAGAGTGTCACTAAAGTGCAGCAGTGTTGACTTGTAATTTGCTTTGTGCAAGTTACATTATACGTCAATGCTGAATGGAACTAATGACTTGCGTTTTGCAATGTGGAAATTATATTATTAAGCATTGTTTTACGCACTCTAAACTTTTCCGAAGGAAACTGCAAAGTTACTCTCTCTTTTTTACAAGAATTTAGACGTTTCTTCCATTTCATTGGTATGGCGAAGAAATACTAACCATACGTGAGGATTCGCATAACGAGTTGGGTCACAGGTTGTGGATTCCTTTAAGCAGATCAGGCAGACCGCAGTTCTGTGTAGAAATTTCGACTTCCGTAACTGAACAGCCAACCATCAAACCGTCAACACCACAACAGCCATTTACACACTCGGTGTACAGCTTGAAAGTGGTAAGAAGGCCAACATCGCTAAAGGAATTAAGTTCAGTCAGCAGGCCTTACTGTTGCCTGATTTCAGGTCTTCTCTGCTGTATCGCTGATGTGTGCCGACGGTTTGGTTCTTTCAGGATTTGGCGCAGTTCCGGAAACTTCGAAGAATCGTTTTTGCATCATCTTTAGGGTTAAGCATTTTTGTTAGGCTGTACCAAATTTATGAATCACATGCTGATGGATATCTGTTTATAAGTGGGTCCCTGTCACCACGGCATGGCGCGTCCTCAGGTTGGAGATGGAGGAACGGCCTCCGATAAGGAGGGTAGCTGCGAATATATTGAATAAGCAGTCGCGGAGAGCCGATGAGGGGTGGTTCTCCAGCTTGGGGGTTGGGCGAGGTGCTAACAACGCCTCCCCTTGAAAAAATTCTGTTAAGAAATATTCACAAGGCGAGATGCTTCCTCTGGAGACAAAACAATCCGGAAGTAAACTACTCCCCCACTCGGATCTCCGTGGGTGAGTGTTTCTAGAGGAGGTATCACGCAGCAGGAAAAGGGACACTTTATTGGGTACGTGGAATATTAGGAGCCTGTATAGGGCAGGTTCACTTACGGCAGCGGCCAGGGAATTAGCCAGGTACAAATTAGATTTAGCGAAGATTGAGGAGGTTAGGTGGGACAAAGGGGGCACAGTAAGAGCAGGGGACTATAGTTTTTTCTATGGAAAAGGAAATGAAAATCATCAGTTGGAACAGGATTTTTTGTACACTAAAGAATAGCATCAGCAGTTAAGAGAGTAGAGTTTGTTAGCGATAGGGTGTCATATAGTTCTGAGAGATCGCTGGTGTAATATCGTAGTTCTAAATGTGCATGCACCAAGTGAAGAGAAAAGTGATGAGGCAAAAAATGGTTTTTATGAGGAAGTAGAGCAAGTCTTTGATCATTTCTCTAAGTACCACATGAAAACTCTATTAGGAGATTTTAATGCAAAAGTGGGGAGGGAGAACGTTTTCAAAGCAACAATTGGGAATGACAGTCTACATCAGCATTGTAATGCTAATGGTGTCAGAATAGTCACCTTCGCCACATCGAAAAATCTAGTCGTTAAGAGCTCGATGTTCCCCCACCGAAACATTCATAAGTAAACCTGGACCTCTCCGGATGGGAAGAATCACAACCAGATTGATCATATTTTGATAGACAGGAGACGGCATACTAGCATACTAGATGTACGAAGTTTCAGGGGAGCTGATTGTGATACTGATCACTATCTGGTGGTTGCAAAATTAAAGGAAAGATTAGCTGTACGTAAACAAGCTGCACAGAAGTTTGATGGGGAAAGGTTTAATCTGAGGAAGCTAAATGAGCTGGGGCTAAGGAAAAGTATCAGAATGAGATTAGAAACAGGTTTGCAGCTTTGGAGAACTTAAATGGAGACGAGAAATTTAGTAGGGTTTGGGAAAACATTAAAGAGAATATCAAAACCTCAGCTAGAGAGAACTTAGTTCTGCACGAATGGAAGCAGCATAAACCGTGGTTTTATAAAGAATGTGTAGATTTCTTAGATCAGAGGAAGCAGGCTAAAATGCAGTGGATACAGGATCAAAGCCGAAGCAATGAACATAATTTAACAATGTAAGATGTAATGCTAGCAGACATTTTAGGAACAAAAAGAAGGCATATCTTAAAGCTAAAATTGAGGAACTTGAAACTAACAGTAAGGTCAACAATGTCAGGGATTTGTATAGGGGCAATAATGACTTCAAGAAGGGATACCAGTCTAGAACTCTTATAGTAAAGGACGACAAAGGAGAGTTTGTTGCAGACCCCCACAGTATTATGGCAAGGTGGAGAAACTATTTCTCCCAGCTATTGAATGTACATGAGGATAATGACGTTAGGCAGGCAGATATACACACAATAGAACCACTAGTGCCTGAGCCAAGTGCCTTTGAGTTTGAGTTGGCTATTGGCAAGATAAAAAATCACAAATCACCAGGTATTGATCAAATCCCAGCAGAATTGATTAAAGCAGGTGGTAGGACAATTTGCAGTGCGGTTCATAAACTTATTATTTCTATTTGGAATAAGGAGGAATTGCCTGAAGAATGGAAGGAGTCAATCATAGTACCTATCTATAAGAAGGGGGATAAAACAGACAGTAATAACTATAGGGGCATATCACTATTGCCAACTACGTACAAAATTTTGTCCAACATCCTGCTCTCAAGGTTAATTCCATATGCGGAGGAAGTTATTGGGGATCATCAATGTGGATTCCGAC
>Ga0123355_10019213_pt1 | contig 10874 bp, 13 predicted proteins | sample TergutEmb28metaG_3_FD_89872 | JGI IMG/M metagenome (GOLD analysis project Ga0123355, IMG submission 89872) | Embiratermes neotenicus P1 segment gut microbial communities from Petit-Saut dam, French Guiana - Emb289 P1 | ecosystem: Host-associated > Arthropoda: Insects > Digestive system > Gut ...
CACATATTTTACCTCCAATGTTAAGCTTCAATCACTTACATTGTACCATAGGTAATCCTATGTGTCTTTTTATTCCGCTATCACGGACACTTAATTTTACTATTTAGAAAATGAAGAAGCCATAGAAAGAGAAAAATATGCTCTAATATTTACTTTTGGAGGTTTTTGCGGTATAATTCGGCTATATATAGTATTTTTGGAGGTAAACTTATGAGAATAGGATTCTATGCAGGAAGCTTTGATCCTTTTACAGAGGGACACTTGCATGTAGTAAAAACAGCAGCAGGCATATGTGAAAAGATAGTTATCGGAATTGGAATCAACCCAAATAAAGTTGGGCGTTATGATAAAGATATAATGAAAGTAGCGATTGAAAAAGTGTTAGAAAGAGAAAAACTTTCAAATGTAATCGTAGTATCTTATGATGGTTTAACTACTGATGCCGCAATAGAAAATGGAGCAACAATTCTTATCAGTGGACTTAGAAATGTTATGGACTATGATTACAAAGAAATTTTAGCACAAGTAAATCAAGAGGTTTCTGGTATGGATACAATATATATTAGAGCAGGAAGTCTCGGTAGTGTTAGCTCAAGCTTAGTAATGGACTTATTAAAAGCAGGTAAAGATGTATCTGCATATGTACCTATGGAGGTGCTAGAGATATTAAAGTAATAGGAATAACTGGTAAGTCAGGTGTAGGTAAATCAACAGTAGGGGATATGCTATCACAAAAATACGAAAATAGTATCTATGTGAATGCTGATAAAATATCAAATGATGGTCTAAAAGATTCACAAATTATTAAAGTACTAGTTAAGGAATTTGGAAATAGTATTTTAGATGAAAATGGTAGTATTGACAGAAAGAAATTAAGAAGCTTAGTATTTTCAGATCAGAATAAATTGCATTTCCTTGAGGAGATAATATGGACATTTTTGCAAGAAGAATTAAACAACATTTTATCTTCAGCTAAGAGCACTGTTATTATAGAATGCATAAAGTTTCCACTTATAGGCTTCTGGAACAAATGTGATATTAAAATTTTAGTTTTGTCGACAAATGATGAGAAGAGAAAATTAAAAGTAATGGAGAGGGACAATATTTCTGCAGAAGATTTTTATAAGCGTGAAAAAGCTAGTATGGATTATAATTCTTACCAATTTGATCATATAATAGAACATAGTTATGAAGAAGGAGAACTACAAACAGCTGCTAATAATATTTACAAGGTGATGAATAAGTAGAATGAAAAGTGCAGACCTAATCGGTCTGCATTTTTTTGTTACCAACAAAGGTAAACCCCCGGCTATGCCGGGGGCATGATAAAGCTTTTAGCTATGCGCAGGGTAACAAAAAACCAACTCACCCATGGTATAATATTTTAAGTTTGACAGCGAAAAATATTAACTATGAAAGGAGTTGGTAGTATGAAAAGTTCATACACGAATAGTTTAGCACACACAACATGGGAATGTAAATATCATATAGTGTTTGCGCCGAAGTTCAGAAGAAAAGAAATATATGGTAAATTGAGACAAGAAATAGGAATGATATTGAGGGAGTTGTGCAGAAGAAAAGAAGTAGAAATAATATCAGCAGAGGCGTGTCCAGATCATATACATATGTATGTGAGCGTGCCACCGAAGATGAGTATATCAAGCTTCATGGGATATTTAAAAGGTAAAAGCACATAAATAATATTTGAGAGGCACGCACATTTGAAGTACAAGTACGGCAATAGAATATTTTGGTGTAGAGGATATTACGTAAGCACAGTAGGAAATAGTAAGACAGCGGTGAAGAGATATGTAGAAAGTCAATTAAAGGAAGATATGATGAGTGATCAGATAACGATAAAAGAATACAAAGACCCTTTTAAGGGTGGCAAGTAACAGGAACGCTAGTGAAAGTGGCGTATGCTGTCAAACTGAAAACCGCTTAAGCGGTAGCTCGTAAGAGCGCCCTTATAGGGCTTATGAAAATCCCCCAGTTATACTGGGGGATAATTATAATATACTATAATATCCATTCTACTACTTCGCCATTTTGTATGCCGAGTCTTCTTAAATTGCCATCTTCCGGAATTCCTGAAATATATGCTCTTATTGCCCTTATTACAATATTATGTGTTACAAGTAAAATAGTTTTATCATGATACTTTTTTTTTATATCATCTAAGAAATCCCATATCCTTGTGCAGAGAGCTTGCATGTTTTCTGCACCTTCGTAATTGACATTCTTGTGATAATCAAAGAATTCTTCGAGGTCTATTTCCTCATGTGATCTTCCGTCTAAAATTCCAGAATTTCTCTCTCTTAACCTATCATCTAAAATTAACGGTTTTTTATTATTGTTTGCAATTTCAGCAGTCTCTTTAGCTCTTAAAAGGGGAGAGGAGATTACAAAATCATATTCTATATTCTCTAACTTCTTTCGTGCCTCACGAGCTTGATGAACACCAGTTTCATTTATTACAGAATCTACTTGGCATTGCATTTTATTTTCTTTATTTAAATCAGTCTCACCATGTCTCAATACATATATTTTCATATAGGAACTCCTTAATTAAAAAACATCTTAATACTAATATGAGTCTACAAGTTGAGGTCTTAGTGTTACTGTTATAACTGAGCCTTGAGAGACTTCTGTGCCATAGGCAATGTCTTGGTGCATTACCACTCCACTTCCAGTGAAAACAATATTTAAGTTTCTACTAGCGAGAGAATTAGTAGCTTGTGCTAAACTCATTCCTCTTAGATTAGGTACGGTTGTTGATGTTTTCTCATTATTATATTCAGTGAACAAGAAAATATCTGAATCTCTAGGTAAATATACTCCAGGAAGAGGTAATTGGTCAGTAATGCGTACTACATTTGGGTCCTCATTACCAGCAAGATGAATAGTAAAGTTAGGCAATAAATCTCTTGCCTCAGTTATAGTTCTACCTCTTACATCAGGTAAAATTATAGGTGCATTAGCTGGAGGAGGAGTTTGTGAAGAACCCGCAGCAGTTGGATGACAAGGAGGTATCCCTAAGTAAGCTAAGACATCATCAAGAATACGAGACACAACAGGGCCAGCTACTTGTCCACCGTGATGTTGTCCAGCTCTTGGATTATGAATTATTACTAAAACAACAACTTGTGTATCTACAGCAGGAGCCAGGCCAATAAATGAAGCTATGAAGCCTAAATATTCACGCCCAACAGGAGGCTCAGATGTTCCGGATTTTCCTCCGACTGTGAACCCAGGCACTCTAGCATGCCCACCTGTTCCATCAGTTACAGCAGACACACTTGCTTCCATCATTTGTTCAGCAGTTCTACGAGAGAGTACTTGCCTAATTTCTACAGGGTCTGTAACAGTGACAACTCCTGTATTAGTATTTCTAACTTGACTAATTATATTAGGCCCGCATTAAAACACCGTTCATTTGCCATTGCTGAAACAGCAGAAATCAATTGAAGAGGTGTTATATTAACTCTTTGACCAAATGACATTGTTGCAAGTTCAACACTTCTTACATTATTTAAAGTATGGAAAACACTATTAGATTCTCCATATAGATTATCTGTGGTTCTGTCAAATAAGCCAAAAGCTTCAAAGTATTCATACATTGTAGAAGCTCCAATTCTTCTTGCCAGCTGCATAAAAGCAGGATTACAAGAAGTTGCGAAAGCTTCATTTAAAGATAAATATCCATGTGGGTTAGCATGCCTCCAACAGTTTATTGGAATACCTGCTACAATTTCATGACCAGAGCAAAAGAAAGCAGCAGGTCCATGAAGAGTAGCTAAATTTTCTTCTAATGCGATAGCAGCAGGAATATATTTAAAAGTAGAACCAGGTTCAAATGTGCTTTGAACAGAAGTATTACGCCACATATCATATAATAGGTGAGTTCTTTCTCCAGGGTTTAAAAGGTTCCAAGCGTCATAAGTAGCAGCATTTGGAGAAAAAGGATCATTTAAATTGTAATCTGGATAGGATGCCATTGCAAGAATATCACCTGTTTGTGGATTCATAACAATAACATTACCACTAGTAGCACGATTATCTCTTACAGCTCTTGCTAGATGTCTTTCGCTAATAGATTGTATATTGATATCAAGTGTAAGATAAACATCATACCCATCTTGTACTTCTATATATGACTGTCTTGCGGCAGGGATTTCTCTTCTTAAAGAATCAGTGATTGTTACCACTCTTCCGAGGGGTACCAGCAAGTAAGTGGTCTAAAGAATGTTCAAGTCCTACAGCTCCGTGGCCGTCAGTTCGAGTAAATCCAACAAGGTTTGATGCCAGATTATTATATGGATAAAACCTTATTGTTTGAGGAGTAATAGTGATTCCAAGAACTCTATTTTCTCTAATCCAGTCTTGAAATTGTACAGTTTGGTCATGCACATTACTCTCTACTATATCAACAGAGGGTTCTTCAGAATGCAACTTATATAAAACTTCCCAGTAATCAAGTAGAAATATATCGCTAAAAGCACGAGCAACTTCTTCTTTAGAAAGGTCATCTCTATTGGAAGATCTTAGTCTGGTCGGATTAACAGAAATAATATCAATTTCAGAACTGAAAGCAATACCTCTGCCACTACTATCAAGAAGATTACCCCTCCTAGGAGCGATGCTTATAACTTCTTGTTGCTGTCTTTGTGCTTCTGTTCTTAAGTCAACACCAGCTACAGTTGGTGCGAATTGTATCCAAGAGATACGAAAAGTCAAAGCTATGAACAATATAAGAGTAAAGCCTAAACAAATGGTTAGTCTTTTCTTAATATTAACATCAAGCTTTGGGATTTTTTTAGATCTATTTAATTTATTATTTGATTTAGTTTGTTTCTTCAATTCTTCAACCTCTTAGTTTCATTTGTTTGCAATTGTACTTTCTAAATTGTATATGATATAGTAAAAAAAATCAATAAAACAGGAGATGAAAAATGGACTTACTGAATGAAACAAAATATATAATGAAAAAATATAATATATCAGCAGCAAAAAAATTCGGTCAGAACTTTTTAATAGAAGATGAAATCGTGAATGAAATAATTGCATCATCTAATATAACTAAAGAGGACCTAGTAATAGAAATAGGACCAGGACTAGGGACACTGACAAAAGAGCTCTTAGAAAAAGCAGGAAAAGTAATAGCTATTGAAATAGATAAAAGGATGCTAGATATATTAGAAGACAGGTTTAAGTTATATGATAATTTTCAGATTATAAATGACGATGTCCTAAAAGTAGATTTAAAACAAGTTATAGAGCAAAATCAAATTAAACATGCAAAAGTAGTAGCGAATCTTCCATATTACATTACTACTCCTATCATAATGAAACTATTGGAAGACAAGATTGATCTCAAATCTATTACAGTAATGGTACAAAAAGAAGTGGCAGATAGATTAGTTACTGAACCTGGAACTGGTGATTCAGGAGCGATAACATATGGAATAAGATATTATACTGAACCGCAAAGGGTAATAGAAGTACCAAGTAATGCTTTCTTACCGGCACCAGAAGTGAATTCAACAGTTATAAAGCTAGACGTATTAGAAAAACCTCCGGTAGAAGTTAAAGATGAAAAACTGCTATTTAAAATAATAAAAGTTGCATTTATGCAAAAAAGAAAAACGTTATTGAATGGACTATCGAACAGCAACTTATTTGGCAGCAAAGAAGAAATAGAAAAAATATTGTTAGAATTAGGATTCGACTTAAGAATAAGAGGAGAAAAGCTGACATTAGGAGACTTTACTAGAATAGCAAATTATATTTCAATGAAATAAAACTAAGGGTCGAAAGAGAAAATCTTCGACCCGTTAGTTTATGCAAATGTTTACTTTCGCTTTTTTTCACCTGGTTTCCGTTCAGGATGAAAATATACTATAAGCAATAATACAATAGTAAGGAAGACCACAAAAAAACCTTCCGCTCTATGTCTGCGAAGTGTTACATTCTCATCAAAAAAATAGAGTATGAAGTTTCTAAGAGTCACCATAAGTAGTGAGCCGACGAATAGGTAAGCAGCGGCAAAAGTGGTGTTTTTAGAAAACCATACGCGGAACTGTTTTAAAAAGTTAAACATATGCAAACTCCTCTCTATAGGTATTTACCTGGCTGCCTTATATCATCCTGTAAAAGCGAGGAATAATAAGCCAAGCATGAAAGCCTGCATGTATTTATCTTACCATGATTTACATAAAAAGTAAAGTTTGACAAAACAGCTATACTGCGGTACAATAGTGGGGATTTCATAGGAAAGGAACGACAAAAATTAATGCGAAGTAATAATCAATTAAAGATTCGTGAGAAGATAGAGGATAAAGCAAGGGTATATCTTGTAATTATTGCGGTAATAATGATTGCTCTGTGTATAAATAACAGAGTATTTATAATACCGTCATTAATTCTATATATACTTATTATTTTTTATACGATATGGTCATCAAATAGAAGAAGAGGAGAATTATCTACGTATATCGAAGAATTAACAATAAGAGTTGACTCTGCAGCTAAGAATACATTGATAAATTCACCATTCCCAATAATAGTGTTAGAGACTGACGGAAATGTTATATGGAGAAGCAGTAATTTTAATAAGGAATTTGCTAATATAGGGATAAATACATATATTGATGAGATAGCAAAGGTAATTAAAGTAGAGTTAGGAGAAGATGCAGATTCTAAATTTGATAGAAAAATGGAAATAGGAGATAAAACTTATCGACTAATAGGTAATGGAGTTAAAATCAGACAAAAAGATAAAAAGAAAACATCTAAATATATGACTATACTATATTTTATTGACATTACAAGGGAACAAGAACTATTTAAAAAATATGTAGATTCACAAACTTGTGTTGGAATAGTTTCAATAGATAATGCTGAAGAAACAATACAAAGAATTGCAACCGAAGAAAAACCTCAAGTATTGGCAAGCATAGAAAAAGAATTATATGAATGGGCAAGTAAGACTAGCGGAGTGATGATAAAAACAGAAAGAGATGCTTATGTATATGTTTTTGAACAGGAACACTTAGAAGAACTAAAAGAAGAGAAGTTCAGCATATTAGATAAAGTTAAAGAAATTAAAACAGAAGATAAGATACAGATAACTCTATCTATAGCTATATCAAATGAAGGGGAAACGAATTACGAAAAATATGAATCAGCTTTGGCTTGTATGGATATAGCATTAGGAAGAGGGGGAGACCAAGCAGTACTTAGACAAGATGATAAGTATCATTTCTTTGGCGGAAGAGCTCAAGAAGTAGAAAAAAGAACAAGAGTAAAAGCAAGAATTATTGCTCATGCTTTAGAGGAACTAATAGCTGAAGCAAGCAATGTAATGATAATGGGACACAATAATGGAGATATAGATTCATTTGGATCTAGTTTAGGATTATATAGATTAGCAAAGACTTTTGAAAAAGATGTATACATTGTTAATAATACATATGGACTTACATTAGAAAGTTTTATAAAGTCATTAGAAAAGAAAGAAGAGTATGAAGATGTTGTAATTGACAAGCACAAAGCTTTGTCAGAAATTAATGAAAATACTTTACTTATTATAGCAGATACTCATAAAAAGACATATGTAGAAGCGCCAGAACTTTTAGAAAAAACAGAAAAAATTGTTGTTATAGATCATCATAGAAAGAGTGCAGATTTTATAGAAAACGCAATACTTTCTTTTCATGAAGCATATGCTTCATCGACAGCAGAGTTAGTAACAGAGATTATAGAATATGCATCAAAGGATGTGGTTTTAGAGAAGATAGAAGCGGAAGGCCTATATGCCGGAATCATGGTTGATACAAAGAATTTTACGTTTAAGACAGGTGTAAGAACTTTTGAAGCAGCAGCATATTTAAGAAAATATGGAATTGATATTATAGAGATTAAAAAATGGTTCCAAAGTGATTTGGAAAGCTATAACTTGATTGCTGATATAGTAAAGAGAGCGGAAATAGTAAATGATACAATTGGTATTTCAGAATATAGTGAAAAAGATAAAAATGCCAACATTATATGTGCAAAAGCAGCAGACGAACTACTTACAATAAGTAATATTACAGCATCATTTGTGTTTGGGAATTTAGGAGATAAAATTTGCATAAGTGGGCGTTCAATAGGAGATATAAATGTTCAAGTAATATTGGAGAAACTTCGGAGGAGGAGGACATATTACTTTAGCAGGAGCACAACTAGAAGGAATGACAATGGAAGAAGTTAGAGATGAATTAATTATAAGAATCAATGAATATTTTACGGAAATATCGTAGATATTTGGAAAGAATTATCACAAAAGACAAAATGGGAAGCGTAAATGTCGTAAAAGGCAGGAAACTTCTTGATGGGACAAGCATGATGCGACAATATAATGCATGATGCACAAGGTACAATATAATCTACTTTAGGAAAAAAGGGTGATAAAGTGTTTCAAAATATATCTAATGAAGAAGAGATAAATGACATAGAAGATGTTGAGTTAGAAAAAAGAGATAGAAGAATACAAAGACTAAAAGAATTGTTTTCTATTCAAAACATTGTTTTATATGCTATAGCTTGTATGGCTTCAATGGTGAGCTTTAATGGGAGCTTAGCTCCTTTTGGATTAGCCATATTTGCGGCAGTATGTGGAAATAGGATTGCGGCAGGAGTAGTTTATGTAGTATGTTTAATCGGTGTACTTATTGGATTTGGTGGCGCTGGTTTTTTAACATATCTTTTAACTACTCTGATTTTTATTGTAATGATTCTAGTAGTTAAGCCTAGATATCAAGAAGAGGGTAGAAACGAAAAACAAAAACTGGGAGTACATATATTTGCAGCAACATTACTAGTGCGGACTAGTTTCTATGTTTTTCGGTGGGGCTTCATGGAACGAAGTAGTTACAATATTTATGCTTGCTACAATGACATACATTTTTTATAAAATATTTGTAAACTCTTTACCAGTAATTACAGAGTTCGGAAAAAAACAAGCATTCTCAATAGAAGAAGTAATAGGTGCAAGCTTATTAGTTTCAATATCTTTTGCAGCACTTGCTGATTTAAGAGTATTTAGTTTATCTATTACAAATATTCTAAGTATAATGGTAATTCTATTCTTAGGATGGAAAAATGGTATGCTAGCAGGAGCGACTGCAGGACTTACAATAGGGATGATTTTAGGAGTGATAACTGGTGGAACTCCTGTACTGATTAGTGCATTTGCAATTTCTCGGTATGCTAGCACGGAATATTAAATAGGTTAGGAAGAGTTCGGAGTAATAGCAGGATTCGTAGCTCGGCAATGTAGCCCTTATATATCTAGTGGATCGGAGATGCTATAGATATCATAAGTATAAGGGAAATACTAATTGCATCACTTGGACTACTATTTATTCCTAAGCATGTGAATATAGATATTGACGATATAATAGGGACCGGGATTAAACTACTTCCACCTTCAGGAGGAAGACTTGAAGAAAGCAAAGAAGCTATTTATAAACTGAACAGTGTTTCTGAAACAATATCTGAAATGGCAGCAAGCTATAATGAAGTAGCAGTAGCAACAGTATGCGAAGAAGGTAATGCAAAAAAAGAAGCCAGAAAGGTATTTGCAGAAGAACTATATAACAATATAGAGGAACTTACTGAAAATATACTATATGAAGATATAATGTACCAAGACGAAATTGTTATAGACAATATATTTAGCATATTGGAGAAACAAGAAACTATATCAAGAGACGAATTATTAAAAGTATTTGAGCAAAACAATAGCTATATAATTGGAATAGATAGTGAAGACGAAGAAATAAAGAATGAAATAGAGTCAGATATAAAAAAGATTGTAAAGACAATTAACGATACATATAAAATAAATAAGTTAAACTTGATATGGAAGCAAAAAGAAGCGAGTAACAGGAAGACGCTAGCGAATCAATTAGGAGGAGTATCAAAGGTAATATCTTCTGTAGCGGAGGATATGAAAACAGGAACAAGCGGGGTAGCTGTTATTGATGCAGAGCCTAAATTTAAGATAGAAATAGGGGTAGCTAGGACAACTAAAAATAAAAGTGAGATTTCAGGAGATAGCAGTACACAGTCCAAACTAAATGACGGAAAATATATGCTGGCAATAAGTGATGGGATGGGATCCGGACAAAGTGCAAAGAGAAGCAGTAGTACGGTTATAAAAATGCTTGACAGATTACTTACATCTGGATTTGACAAAGACATTTCAATTGGGTTAATAAACTCTGCTATAAACTTAAATTCTAGTAGAGAAACATATGCAACAATAGATATTTCAGTAATAGATTTAATGAATGGAAATATAGAGTTCGTAAAAAACGGAGCATGTCCAACATTTGTAAAGAGTAGAAACAAAGTAGAGATTATAAAAGCAATATCTTTACCAGCAGGAATGTTAGACAATATTGAGCTAGTTGTTTATGATAAAGACATTTCTGGAGGAGAAATAGTTGTAATGTGTAGCGATGGAGTAATAGATTCAAATGCTGAATATACGAACAAAGAGTTATGGGTTAGAGACTTGCTTGAAAATATAGAGACAGAAGATGTGCAAAAAATAGCAGATCTTCTAGTGAATGAATCAATCGACAATAACCTAGGGTTAGCCAGAGACGATATGACAGTGTTGGTTGCAAAGATAGCGAAAATTTAGAAAAGATATTTACATATATTATAATAAAGAAACAAAAAAATAGTAATTCAAACTATTATAAATTGCAATATTAAGTGTCCGTTTTTTTAACAATGTAAATGTTATTAAATTTTTATGCTACTTCTAATGATGTTTTATATTTAAACATAGGTCTAGGGAGATTGTTCATCCACTCTTC
>Ga0123355_10019214_pt1 | contig 10874 bp, 5 predicted proteins | sample TergutEmb28metaG_3_FD_89872 | JGI IMG/M metagenome (GOLD analysis project Ga0123355, IMG submission 89872) | Embiratermes neotenicus P1 segment gut microbial communities from Petit-Saut dam, French Guiana - Emb289 P1 | ecosystem: Host-associated > Arthropoda: Insects > Digestive system > Gut ...
GAATCATTCACAATTTCACTAATTTTGTCAGTTCCGATAAACATTTTTTGTGAAGTATTTTCTGAACTAAAACTTGGTCCGGGTTTTTCCATTTTACTTGTAGGGCTCCAAACATCAACTGACGATAGTCAGACCTCGTTGACACTTTAGACCTGCATGCTAGGGGAGAGGCATAGTGATTCATTGCATCTGAATGCGTGAGTCAGCTGTGATATCAACAAGGGCATGCATTGAGTCAAACGTCACAACAGCTTGTTGTGCAACCATTCCCGCGCGAGAGTCCAGCGTATGCAGTTACATGGCTTGCAGGAAGCCAACAGAGTCACTGAAACTACAAACATGGGGGAGTCTAATGGTACAAACCTGAAGCCAATACCCTCAATACTTTTTTTTTAACAAGCTTATGGAAATCGGGGAGTACTAATACTCCGTCCGGATGGCTGGCGTGAGAGGTCACGGAGTATTAGTACGCCGCGCGGACGGGAAGTGTTAAAAGTTGCGTGTTAGTGCTGTATTGTGATATTTGTAATCAGAAGATAGATGGACTAGAAAGGTATGTATTTCATCTGTTTTTGGATATTGTGAGCTTTTATCAGAATGAGAGCTTTACTACATGTTATAAATTTTTGTTATATTAATTTTATATCGAGTACACACATCTAAAATACCTGAAAATTGTATCATGAAACATTATGTGCTTAAAAGAACTGTCACATATACTGTCCATTTGATATTTAAACTCTGAATGTTGTAGTTTTTTGTGTTACAGAATTTGACCAGTACTAGTACAGGAAGCCTGTTGCTTTGAACTTACTGTCATTCTTTGTGACTACAATTACTGTTTAAGCGTGTGTTCTGTATGTGTGCAATTTTTTGTTCCTTGTGCTACTGAAATTCCCTGGTGTGTTGATGTTATTGCAGGCGTGAGAGGGTTCGTGTGTACACAGAGTAATATTGTTATGTGGAATGAGTGTATTTTAAAGAATTCCTGTCGCATGTTCAAGATTCTGCTTGTACTGTTGGTTGTAGGAGTGTGGTAGAGATTGAACAGGTCTATTGACATTTGCTGTTGTATTTGTTGCAGGGGACTGGATAAAGTACAAAGAGTTCTGCTCACACATGGTGACAGTGTAGAGAAAGTTGCCGATAGTTTTCGGATTATTGCAGCTTCAAGTTCTTTCCCAGCAAGTATAGCTAATGACAAGTTGCGTCTGTATGGTGTTCAGTTTCACCCAGAGGTAGGCTTGGTTTGTCAAGTTGTTGCTGTGGCCATAAGTGGATAATACATGTGCATGCATCCACACACACACACACACACACACACACACACACACACACACACACAAACATACAAAATGGTAACAGTGTCCAGAGAATGGTGTATAACAATGCTTAATTCACAAGACAACACTGAAAATTATTAAATGTTATGTAATTTAATTTGAGATTTGTAATGGACCATCTCTGTGAGATTTATGATTTTGGCAGCAAAACACATTTTTAACACTGGTTTACATGTGGAGATGCTTTCATTGTGTTATTTTTGTTAATTGCGTCAGGATGTATTATGCTTATGTCTTCTGGTGTAATTAGAAGAGTGTAATGGGTTGAGTTTCCCCTAATATTACAGTGGTCCCCCTGAAGATGGAGGGGTCTGGAATAGCATAGTCAGTATAGTGAGTCACTATGGGCTTGATGGACTGGGGATCGAATCCTGTGGGGGCGAAATTTTTTGAACTGTCCGGACCAGCCCTAGGGCCCACCCAGCCTCCTATACAGTGGGTACCGGCTTTTTCCTGGGGGTCCCATCTAGCGCCAAGGTTGAAGAAAGAGCAGAGCTATACCTTTTCTTCCCGTCTGGGCCTTTGTGGCCTGTTCTGGGGTGAACTTTACCTTTACCTTTACCTCTACTCCTGAAGATGGCCTGAGAGGGCTGAAACATGTAGAAGTTAATAACAGATGTATTTTAGTGTGTTCCATGAATTTGTGTACCTTGTTGGTTGCATTATTTCATGAACACAAATACTTGTAAAATACCTTTCCTTTTTCCAACAGTAGTTCATTTTGAGAAGTGTGTTCTTCATGGAACATGGCAGTAAATGTAGTTCTGTTTTTGTGGAAGTTGATGTTGAATTGTTTGACATAGAAACAAAGGGAAGTAACAACTACCTTACAGATGCTCCTGTTGAACACATATGTCGTTTGTCCATACTTAAGGCATGTTTCACCTCACAGTATTAACAGCTGGAGTCTTGATGAACACTTCATAATACATATTGAATTTTAAATCATATACCATTTTGTACTGCCACTGCAGGTAATTAAAAACACTTGTGGCTGAAACAACTGAAATAGTGATTTTTCTATGTATAATAAATATAATGTGGAAAACTCAGAATCTCAGTTTTGGTGAACCATTTCATACCTTTCTTTAAAAAAAAAAAATATGGACCATGCCGTATTATAGTACATGCATTTATTTTGCATGTCGTTTGGAAACTAGTCTTGTTTATATTTTGATGTATGTACCGTGCATCTTGTACAGTTTATTATCCAGACCAACAAATGCATGAACCTAATGATTTTTATAACTCTAGCAAAGCAGAAGGATAAGATTCCCTGAAGATGATGCAGGTGCATCGAAACATGTAGGAGTACTTACGATATATAAAATATTGTTAATGTGTATATATATGTAGTGCATTTGTTGGGCTTGATAATAAACTAGTCATATTTGTGTTATGATTCTCTTTCTAAAACTCTATGAAAGCTTTGTTAATTCTAGATTCTTTGAGTGTGAGGCTGAAAGTTTGTGTCTGCCTTCACAGGTTGACCTCACAACAAATGGAAAGACGATGATAAAGAACTTCCTGTTTGACATCAGTGGATGTACAGGAAACTACACACTGCAAGGCAGGGAAGTGGAATGTCTCAAGTATGTCAAGGAGACTGTTGGCAGTAACAAAGTTCTGGTAAGATAAACACATTGATAGCATGTTCATATTCTGTGGAGTGTACATGATTACTGTTGGTGTTCTATTATTGTGGGTGATATTGAAACTTCCAGTTTAATTTAATTTGTCTTGTATTCCAAAATTGGTGTTGGCGTAGCTTGGGCAGGATGTGGCTATGGTTACAGACTAGCTGACTAAGGTATCAGGGTTCAGTTTCATGTGTGAGGTACAAATTTCTTCTATCTACAAAATCGAGGCTGATTAAGACCCAACTAGCTTTCTGTCTGGTGTGTACCAGGAGTTTCTTCACCAAAGGGAAGTGGTGCTGGGGCATGAATATCACCATCCACTTCCTTTTAGCACTGAGGTAAATAATGTGTGTAACTACTGGCATAGAACGTCACTTAATTCGTCACTGGGACACTATCTTGTATTCAAAAATTCCTCTTTTCTGGCAGTTGTGTTTTTGTTTGTTTCAGTGTTTGGAGTTAATGAATAATTTTTCTTTAACTTAGAGGGTTACTGCCCTTTTGTACAATCCCCATGAAGAATTGTTCCCCCCTCCTGTCTCACACGATATGTCTGAAGTGAGATTAGAGCCAAGTCTCTGTGTGGCTTTGTTGCTGCCAATTTAACACACATTCCTCTCTACAGCTGAAAGATGGTGTATCATGGAGGAGAAAGGGTTATTTCAGATTGACAAACAGAAGACATTTCTCCAAGATTGCTGTGAAGGATAAACTAGGAATTCTGATGTAGGAAGTAGTGGGCTAATTTTAGGTAATTTGTGTTTATTCAATAATGACTTTTTTAAAGAAATCTTTGTTTTAACCTTGTATAGCAGTAATAAAGGGCATAAATGTTATTGTTTGCTGAAGAAACTAAATATTAGGGGTGATTGTGATGTGTATTGTTTGGTTATTGTACAGCTGCTGGTGAGTGGAGGTGTGGATTCAACTGTATGCGCTGCACTGTTGCACAAAGCCCTCTGTGAAGATCAGGTGATAGCTGTTCACATAGACAATGGTTTTATGCGCAAGAACGAGAGTCAAAGAGTGGAGCAGTCCCTTGAGAAGCTAGGTCTCAGAGTGAAAGGTAGTGTACGGGTGAACGTGAATGAACGGGTGCTGAGTTCATTACTGGAACTTTCATATACACATTAAATAGAAAGACAGCACTGATTCCCCCAAGTTTTTTCAAATTTTTTTGGTCGACATGTTGTTATTTCAAATGGTATTTCTGCATCTGTGAGGATCAGGATAATGTGGTTGGTATAGTTATTCACTACATGATAAAGTGGGGTTGGTATAGTTACTTGCTACAGGCTGGACAGTCCGAGGATCGAGTCCCAGTGGGTGTAAGATCTTCTGCACCCATCCAGACTGGCCATGGGCCCACCCAGCCTCCTGTACATTGGGTACTGTATCATTCTTTCTGTGTTAGTCAGACCTGTTCTACCTACTCAGTGTAGGTGTAGAGGGATATTGCTGTCCCTGATCACATTCATTGACACACACACACGCACAGAATCAGTAAGACTCCACTGGGTGAGGGATTGGCTCGAATGTGTCATTCCTGGGGGTAAAGTGGGCAGGGTTGTGGTGTTAACTATTCACCCCCATCTACTGCGAAGGTTAAACAAAGTGTAGAGCTAAACCTGTACTTTCCACCTGTGTCTTTCTGGCAGGTTATAGAGTGAACTGTACCATTACCTTTTATTTTTCCATCTTAGTTTATTCAGCAATGCTTCCACTGACTCAGACTATATAGCACCCAGTGATTGGATGGCAGTGAACTGTAAACTGCATGGAATGAAGTAGTTATGGCCCAGTATAGGGTACTATTCCAGCTTTTGGTTTGAGAAAAAGCATGGAATGTATTAGTCAAGATAGTGTCCTGGTCAAGTGTCAAACATGGCTCTTTCCATATACAAATAAGAAGCATTACTGCCTGAGTCAACTTGCTGAGTATTTAGGATGGTGGTATATAAATAAGTTATAATTTATACATTTCTTTATTTATGGTTTTTAGGTGCATTTGCAAAATTGTAAAAAGTGACTCGAGCTTCACCCATGTCTTTGTGTTCATCTGTCCATTGGCATGGAACAGTCCAGCTCCCACTGGACAGATTTTCTTGAAATTTGATATTTGAGTATTTTTTTGAAACAGTCAAGAAATTTCGAGTTTCAGTAACCTTTTCACATCAGGATTTAAATGGTTACTGTCCACCTAATCAAGGGCCTGGCTGTTAAATCTAGTTCTATTATTAGTGACTTAAAGGTCCTTGTTTATATGAAACTGCTGTTGGTAGAGCCCCACATCCTCACATTACCTGCAGTTCACTTGTATTACCTGTTATATGTTCTGCCACTGATTTGTGAAGGCATTGGTGCATCGGATGCGTCTGTAAGCTTGTCTTAATATTGATGCATTCGTCTAGACATTGTGTCAGTATTTTTCTGGAATAATTTTGGGATTAGAATATGGACATTGTACAGTTGCTGATGTGATATTTTTAAGGGTTTTGTGGCCATGTTTCTGGATGTTTTTGTGTTCTGGGATGCAGAATAGTGTAGTGTGAAGGATATGTAGCAGTGGTTTAGAGGAACGTACTGTCATTGCCGTCAACATCATCATCATCATCATCATCATCATCATCATCTGCCGTGATGATGGTTGAGCAAGTTGCCCTGAAATGTCAGTGCACATCTACCAAACTACGTGGTGTCACATATTAGAAGACAGATATCTTCTGCAAGTATTAATTGATAATGACTGGTTCTTGAAAACACTGTGTTTATTTTGAGATTATAAAGTTGTCTTTTTAGTAGCAGATTAGGTTTGCTCGGAACTCCTGAATGTATAGTCCTCAGAACTGTCTTCAAAACTCCAATGACCCAGTTTGCTTCCAAACTTCTAGCAGTTTGTGTAGTTTGAAGAAAGGATCCCTGCATGGAAATTGGTCTCCAGACTTCTGCTGCATGATGTGTTTCCAACCGGCTCAAAGATTAAGTGTTTCTGGCTTGTTGGAAATGGTACTGTAAACACTAACAAAAAAGTCACCAAATCATTGCTGAAAATTATCACAGTGAAGTTTGTGTACTTGGTCATATTGTGATAATGGTTTATTATATCTCAGAAAACAAAATCCTTGGAATTTAGTTACCTTATGTTTTAAAGTTGGAAAAGTAGTCTAAAGTGACTTTGTGAGGTGTCTGTTTTAAACTTGTCATTCTGCACATCCTGTAAGACTTACTTTGGGTGTTGTGTTGCAGTGATCAATGCAAGCCACCAGTTTCTGTATGGAACTACAACTATTCCCATGGACAGTCGAGATCCCAACTCAAGGACACGTGTTACCAAGCTTCTCTGCATGACATCAAACCCTGAGGAGAAGAGGAAAACTATTGGAGATGTGTTTGTTAAGGTTAGTCTATGTGTGACAGTCATCCAGTGGGCATTAGAAGGACTAAACATCAATCTGGGTGTAGAGCATGTTTTGTCAGTCTTCTATGACTACTTATTTTAAATTTGATCTCCACATTATGTGTGTCCTGTTCGTATCAGCCTCCTTCCAGTGATTTTTCCATCGTACCTCTACATTTGTAATATTTTATGTTCTCATTATGTTTAAACCAGAAGGGGAAGTAATTCTGTTACCTTCAGTATGCTCTTTAGGAATTTAAACCTGTATAATTATGTGTACTTGTATGCTGTTATCACGTCACTGTCACCTAGTACGCATTCCATTTGATTCACACTTCTTTCATTGGTCCTGAGAACAGTGAAACTTGAGTGCTTGATTGGTTTATACTTTTTTAATTTTGCATTTATTTTAATTGGTTCTATAATAGTCTTGCCATAATAACATTTTATTTTCCTTGGAATTGCTTTTGTGGTTATTTCCTGGATCCCAGTCTTGCATTGAAGTTCCAGGCTGACATATTAATTGGTTCCAGTAAGTAATGCTCACACCAGTGGTGTGTGTTTGGTGGCAGAACATATGGCCTAGGAAGCTGTTATCTGAACAGTCACTTGGACATATAGCAGCTGTTGATGAATAAGAGGGTTAAGCCATCAGGTTGATGACTGTGATGAGTGATGTGCAGAAGTGAAAGTCATTTTCAGTAATGGAAAGATGAGGTGAACCTCAGCTAGACACCACAGTGGGAAAATGTAGCTTTCACAGTATGATATGAAATTGCATTTTCCATGATTAGTATATTGTAGTACTGAAGAAGGAAAGGAGTTGGGTGCTGATCAGCCCAGTGCATGTAATTTAATAGAGAGCTGTTATTGAAGGAAGTGTAGTGTCTACTTGCATCATGGTATTGTGAGTGGGATAAGTGTTGCTTTTAAGGTTGAGGGTTGCAACAAATATCATAGACTGAATTTGGCATAAATCCAGAGGTAGTGATTAACTCAGTCTAATGCTTCCAACAGAGCAGGTTTTTGAACTTTGTCTCATATTAGAAGCAGAGGCACCTTGAACAAGATAGGTAATCATACATACAAAATAATATTGTGGTGTGTTCAGATGTTGCATGCTGATTTATCCATGTAGTTTTTATTGCTATAAGTTTTTTCTGGGTCTTGTACATATGAGATGTTTTATTGTTTTATGTTTAATAAACACTATAATGAGCAGTAAGCAGGAATATCATTGATGTTTTAATTAATGTCAGAGCCTGATTTTGCAAACAGAATAGTTTGAGTTGAGGATAACTGGAATGAGAGAGGCTACAGGAAGTGTGTAACAGTGTTACTCAAAGGCATGAAACATGCCCAGTTTCTGTACATGTGCACTGAGATTTCTCCACACAGAAATAGTGAAATTCCACTGGCAGAATGAGCACAGATTGTGACAATTTGTCAAAACCAAGAAAGGTTTTTGAATACTAACATGAGAACTTATTGTAATACCCTATAGAAAAGTGTAGCTGTGGAATATATGTAGCAGGCAGGGTTACAGGGTAACAAATGGCTTGGCCTTCTGTCAGAATAGTGGGTGCTGATAGGTTCACATCATTGGTGAAAAATAATTTATTTTTTCAAATCTTTTAAATCTTGCTTACCAGGAAAATGAATGACTGCGGAATTGCTTGTTACAGTATAAAGGGTATGCCAACACACTTCTAGCTGAAGCCCTTTAAAATGATAAAAGGGGTTCTTGTGGGTGAAGGTATTACAGTAGTTAGGAAAAAATCACCAGAGGCCTGTGGACGGGAGTCCTGCTAATGCAAAATCAGTGTATCCTACTTGCACATCATCATACAGCCTTTCTTCTGAACTTGGTACATACAGAAGATTGCAGTCTTCTGAAATATAACACCATGTAGATAGGCAAATGGGCACCATTGTTGGAGGAGCTTGCTGCTTCAGTTTTCAGGACACTGCACTCCTCTTGGAGTACCCTGAAGATGGAGGCAGCAAGCTGCTTCATGACATTGCTATGTGTGTACCATTGTGTGCAGTATCATTTTCCAGAAGACTAGACTCTTCATCAGCAGTGCTGTGAGAATCTCAGATCTTACATAGTAAAAACATTTGCCAGTGCAACATTTTATTTTCTTCTGCTTTCCCCCAAATATGGGATTGTACAGTATCATGCTTAGGTACATTGACTTCATTGTAATATTTGTGAGATGAGGACAGATACAAGCAGCAGTGATCTGACCTTAAACACTTCATTGTACTAATGACTGAACCTGTACCTTTTTCTTCCAGATGATTAGATCAGAAAATCGTTTTATGCCATTAACCCTTTGGAGCTGAAATTAAGTGCCCATTGTACTCTGAAAAAGACGTGGGATTTAAGTGGCTGCCCATTATGTTGCATGTTCTTGGTTGACAATGTTCGTGTGTTTACCTCTATGACACCGGAATTAAATCCCTCTGAGCAATGCTGCCTGCCAGAATTTTTTACTGGGGCTTTTAAATTTTAATGCCTACACTTAGAAAGAAAAAGCATATCTCATAGACTTTTCCTTAAAATTTAATGAAATAAAATTTTGCACTGTGCTTATGAATTGGTTAATCCAGGAAAAATTATTTACCTATTTTTATAATAAATTTGGGCCTGTGAATCGCATTTATTGTATAAAATGTGGTGTAAATAGTTCTTTACATAATTCTGACTGCTGCATAAGGTCTGTGGCACCTTGGATCACTGGTTCATCATGACACATAGTATTCACAAAGAGGGTGATATATTACAAATTTACTTTTGTGTGATATTCCATGAAACAAGGCACCACGCACACACCCATGTCTCATCTGGCTCACTGTGCCCTTTCATTGGCTGTGAGAACACAGATGGCTGGGTTGATTTCGCTTGCTATTGTTTGTTATGGCTACTTCTGCTGAGGCTGGCTGCTGCTGTTGTTCCTCTTCTTCCTCAAAGTAGTCTTCTAACAACACTAGCTTTCGCACCTGATTCCGAGGCCGTGTTGGCAACCAGAATTTCACTGATGACTTCCTCCTAAAGTTTTATTTATTTTTTCCGGCCATTGCTCAAGACCCACAATCGTCTGCCTTGTTTAGACTACAGTGTACGGTGGCACAGTTTCAGAAACATAATACCAGTCAGATATGAACGTGTCTTCTACAGTGACAGAAACACAGATTTAAGGCTACAATGTGATTGCTGTATAAAAATTCCAGCTATTTAAGGCTACCCAAGACGTTACTAGATTTACGACTGTATGTTGCATGTTACTACTCTACAACCCCGACAGAGTACCCCTGAACTACAAGGGGCATGTCTGTGGGCCCTTCTGTAGATGTGAACATAAAGTTTTGTGGATGTCTCTGATTTTAGAGCACTAGTTTCTGTCTGAGTGCAGAACACACGGACAACCTTTCTGGTCAACGAGAGTTCGCTTCATAGGCCAGTGCTGATATTTCAACCCACAGTGAACCCCAGAGCAAGCGATAGTCAAAGCGAGCTGTGTCAGAACCATATTAGTCAGCTGGGAAAAATGCACAGTTACTCAGTGTGTATATGTCGGTGTTTGTGGAGGGGTTTAGGAGGTGGAGGGGGTACATTCTGGCTCCTGAATGAAAGTCTGAACTTCATGGGTCCTGAAGCATAGCAAGCCACAGCAGTTAACTGAACAGGAGTGTACAAAATTCCTCCAAACTTCGACACACTGTTTGCTACCACTTTAGTGGTCGTTCGGCTATTTAAAGGGCTCACTGCGCAACCACTTTAGTCTTAAAGGGTTAGTGAGTAATAAGATAAACAAACTAGTTATCAGTTGTTGTCAAACACAACAATATGTTTGATTATTCTTATTGTAATGGCACTGGTCCCAGTGGCCGTGCAGTCTAAGGCAGTCTGCGGCCACTTGCCTGCTGAGATTGTGGGTTTGAGTCCCACCAAGGGAAAGGATGTCTGCCCGTCATGAGTGTAGTGTGGTGTCAGGTAGAGGTCTCTGTGACGAGCTAATCACTCATCCAGAGGAGTCCTTCCAAATGTGGTGAGTCATTCAGTGTGATCTAGAAACCTCGTGAATGAGAAGACCCTGGCCCAATGGGGGCTGTTGCGCCAAGTAATAAATATTTTAATGGCGACATGTTTTAGTCCTTCGACCATCATCTGGCCATCTTACAGTAACTTAACTTAGGTACATGCAGTGCAATTATGTAGTGTGGGATCCTGCAATACTTACAGTTATATAAAATATGTATAAAATATTAAAACCTTTATAATATTAAGTAGTTGTATAGCTGTCTAGGATTTTTATAGTAATTGATCGTTTTTTAACCTGAAATGGAATTTAAAATATATTATATTCTGTAACGGGCATGTTAGCTGTTTTTAGAAATTTTGTGCTCATTACTCAATTGTTTAAGTTACAGGCAGACTTCTGTCGCCTGATTAGCTGTAGTTATACCAGACTCCTGTCAAGGTGATGA
>Ga0123355_10019215_pt1 | contig 10874 bp, 5 predicted proteins | sample TergutEmb28metaG_3_FD_89872 | JGI IMG/M metagenome (GOLD analysis project Ga0123355, IMG submission 89872) | Embiratermes neotenicus P1 segment gut microbial communities from Petit-Saut dam, French Guiana - Emb289 P1 | ecosystem: Host-associated > Arthropoda: Insects > Digestive system > Gut ...
CTATAGTTAGAGACTAACGATCGATCTCCCCCCTTGTGAATCGGGATAACCGTGGCTTTTTTCCAATCTTCAGGAATGGAGCCATTGTTAACCGTTATTTCCAGAAGTCGGGTGAGGTACGGGCAGTATTGACACCTTAACCGACGTAACTTGAAGGAAATCTTTTTTAAAACTTGGCAGTTCATAACGGCGTATAATAAGGGCGGTTCCTGCATGGTCAGTGGCGTCTGGGTGATTGGTGTAGTATATATTATACTGAGGAATATGACAGTATATTCGTTCAGTACAATGCGTTTCGCTGATCAGTAAGACATCTATATGGTTGTATTTGAGAAATATTTTAATTTCCTCTATGTGTCGATGAAGACCGTTGGCATTCCATTGTGCCATCCTTAGGAATTTGGCTATAGCTACTTTTTATTAATGAACATGGTGAGCATGTTTAGTGTCGTGTTGTTTTGTTGCAGTGATTGATTAAACATTAATTTAAATTCTGCTAGGAATCATTTCTATTGGAGGCTGAATCGATCGCAGGGTCATAGTGCGATCGGAAGGATTATGTCAATGAAAAATTCCAATAACACCATCTGGAATCGAACCAGCGACCTTCCGATTTGTAGCGCAGCACCCTAACCAGTGTGCTACCGCTGTCCCCGGTTGCTGTCGGTACTGTTTCTAATTATAAGCCTTTGTTTATATTTGTCTTATGTCCGTCGTGACATGAACATTAAATACGGGAATTCACTTGTCTGATCGAGTCTTCGTTCTTCTGAGTTTGTATGCGGCTTGTATTGGCAGTTATTTACCGACAATTCGGGACAGCCTTTCTGTCCCATGTTCAAAGGTAAAACCTTCGAAGAAGATATTGTTAAACCTAGAAGAATGAAGACCTGAAGACCTCATCTACGCCGTGTTGGAGGCTTGGAAAGCTCGCACAGTTGCCTGATTGGTGTATAGCTCTAAAGATGTTTTGTGAACATATAATTAATCTGTGTTTAGGTCATTGCTACTTAAGACAGTAAAGCAATCCCTGTAAAGGCCAATTACAGGCCCATAGGGTTCCAGGAGTTTGCGGCTCCCACAATTCGAGACAGTCGGCACATAAAAGTTGTAAAATTGTCAGTCTTACGCACTGGCCTCCTTAACCCCCCCCCCCCTCCAGGAAGTATTCTGGTACTCGTTTCTGTTAGAGGCTAAATTGACCCCAGGTCCAGAGGGAGGTCGGAAGGATTATGTCAATTGAAAATTCCAATGACAGCATCAAGGATAGAACCAGGAACCTTGTAGCTCAGAGCATCAACAAACTACGCCAGCGCTTGGCTCTCTTAAGACAGTTTAAAGACTTAAGCGTGTATGGGAGGTTTCAAGGAAGAGGACTGGGTTGGGCGTGGAATGAATTGATGTGGCTCAAAATAGGGACAAGTGGCGGGTTTTTGTGGACGCTATGATGAACCTTGGGGTTCCATAAAATGCGGGGAATTTCTTGACTGGCTCAGAAACTATTAGCTTTCCTAAGAAGGAATCTTCTTCATGGAGTTGGTGATAATCTGTTAACAAGCAAACGAATTATCTCCTATAACAATAGGTCCTTATAATCTGAGCCGTATGTCTTCCTTCAGCTGTCGTGACAATGGAGAAATAAGAAATAATGTGACACAACATAAAGACACGAAATGAGATTTTTACGCTTTGTTGACCGTGCATCCTTATATAATGATAGTCTTTTTTACCAACTAGATGCACAACTTCTTTATTTTAATACATTTATTACATTCCTCTATATGTTTCGAGCACCATTGTGCTCATCTTCAGGAGGACAATTGTATTAACACAGCATCTGGTATCGTCACTCTCTTTAGGTGACCGTTCAGTACACAGGCTACGAGAGGACTAGAGTATGTATGTTATGTCACTTGACATTCCGTTATTATAAATTATGCTAAAGGAAACTCGACACGGACGGATTTAAAGCCATGCCATCGCTCTGTTTTGGAACATTTTGAACGGCTAGCAATAATGACAAGAAGTGCTTGCACCCATTTATGTAACTCTAAAAGTCACCCTAGAATAGGCCACTAAGGCCGAGATGGGAGAAAAGTCGTAGCTTTACTCTTTCTTTAAAATGGGCACTAGATGCGGGTGGGTGGTCAATGCTACGCCTCGGCCGTTTTACCGCTGGGAAAGACACTAGGTATCCATTGTACAGGCGGCTGGGTGGGACCCAATGCCGGTCTGGACGGGTGCGGAAAATATCGTCCCCCACCGGGATCCGATACCCGGACCGTCGAGCCCGTAGCGAGTCGCTATATCGACTGAGTTACCCCGGCCCACCCATGTAACTGTACCTAAACAAATATTCATGTTTAAATATAGACTTATTTCTTGAGGCCAAATAATAGCATCCTGATTTTTGTATTAAATGAAGTCCTTTCTACCGTTTTATAGCCATTGCTAGTAAACTCTTTTCTCTGCTTCTGTGGGAATTCTTGTAATGACAGTTTTGAAGCCTGCAAATTGCAATGTCTTTTATGAAACTATTCCTTGAGAGCACACGGGATTAAAGGCCTTTTCTTTATTTCCGTTTTTAGTTCTTTCTCGGTGAATGGAAGTGACACTAGTGCTGAAAGTAGTTTCTGCCCGAAATTTCCTGAAATATCTAAGATGTAAATTGTCTCAGTAGTAAAAGAGTTAGATAGTTGTAAGCGAATAAATTTTGTTCGGAGAGATGTAGTATGTACAGTTTAGCTAAAAAAGTGTGGCCGGTGAATTATACTACATTATTGATAACATCCTGGTCATGACAACCGTGCAACAACGAAAGGACGAACGAATGAACGCCAACTGATGCCACAATATTTCTTGCTTATTGGCGTCCATAATTCCCACGGTTACAAGAAGCACATCAATGTGTCAAACCCGCAAGTGTAAGATTATCCTGCTGTGTTGTCCGATTATTATTTGCAATTTTTTTTTTAATCCAATGCCCCACATGTCCGTTACGGACTTCGTGGTCTTCCCTCCTGGGCATGGCAGAAGTGTAACCGACTTCTGAGGTTGGGACGCCCATGAGGCGCGGTTGCGTTGTCCCGATGATGTGAGTGGTGATATAGGAGAATGTAGTGCCAGGAGGGCCCTTAAACCTAATTTCTACTAACCTGCCCAGACCATGGTCACCGCGGGATTCCTCCCCTTCAGGGAAAATTCCCACGGTAGAACCGGGAATCGAACCCGGGACCTCATGATTAGTAGTCAGAGACTCTGACCACTAGACCACGAGGCTTGTCATTATTTGCAATATGAATGTCCTACTTCTTCCAGGAGAGCGTTAAAACACTACTCATTCACAGACCTGTGTACTAGATTGAGTGACTAATCCATTAATTCGGACTGCATGGATCAATTAAGGATGACACTTCCCTGAAGAGCGACATAAACAAACTTCCATTCAAATATATTTTATTGTAAATTGCGTAAAGATTGTTTCAGATGAATTGTTTAAGTACAAACGAGTTGAGTACTTTGTCTTCTGCATCTTTCTCGTCCCTGGAACCACTTTAGAAGAAGATGATACCTTTTTATACGGCCGCAAAGAACGCGTAATTAATCTCGTCGTCGCACTGTTGCTGTTCCTGATTTAACCCTTACCTTGCTAACTTGGAGAATATGGTGAGCTCCTAATAATGCCAGCAAATGGCAGATGGGATTTAATTTGGCGTTTAAGGGGTTAACGATGTCGGGCATATTCGTAAAGCGTCTTTGTAACGTGCGAATAAATAAGTTGCACTTTTCAAAGAACAGTTTTCAAGTAATCCAGGAAGCTCTGAAAGCAAGAGCACTGAACGTGCTGTTCCAGTCCAGAAGGTGTCCTACAGACACAGTTAATAGTTCAATGCTGTTTTGTTTCCACGTTGTGTGCACTTCAAATTCTTTCTCGTTCCGTGGTGCTCACTGCCATAACGCATGGATGATCGCGGCTGTGCTATACATGCATTGAAGTCTCCATATCAGTTCTATGTGATTTTCTCTTATATGTACCAAACTACGAAAATTTGTAAGTGCCGAGAGTGAAGCAGTCAACAAAACTAATTTATTACAAAACACTATTTGTTTTTATATAATTTGCTACATGTTTCGACTCCCAATGTTCATCATCAGGCAAGAATGTGTAAGAGGTCGATAGTGCACAATTGAACATTCTCATTTCTATGAAGTGTCAAGGTTGCGCGAATTATTAATGGTGTATGCCGGGATAGCTCAATCGGTGTAGTAACTTGGCTACTGGCTGGACGGTCTGGGGTTTGAATTCCGGTGTGGACAATATGTTGTTTCTCTTCTCTAAAATATCCAGAGCGATTCAGGGACCCAGATGGCCTCCTATTCGGTGGGTACCGGGGTTCTTTCCCGTGGATAAAGCGGCCGGGTCTTAAAGCTGACCACTTACCTCCATCTATTGCCGAGGTTGAGAATTAGTGGGATATTTGTCGGTCGGGATTCAGACTGTTCCTTTCAAACAGGTCGACTTTTGTGACTGGGATAACCGCCTTTGTGTTTAGTTTTGGAATTGACTCTTATAACTCGTACAGTGTCATTGTCGATGTGGTGGTGGGGGTTTTAAGGAAGTGACACGTGTCTTACAGTTTCGCTGTTTGGGCCGAAGAAATGTTTTGTTAAATTCTTGTAAGGTTTTACGGAGAACTGACTAAGCTCTGAACGATTTTGCAGCAAATGCTTCCCAGTTTTACGATTAATTTTTATTTTCCCAACAGCAAATCACTTTCCGCAGTTGGAGTGGTTAGAGTTCAGACCGTCTTTGAAGGTGGCCGACTTGTACTGTTCTTAATGCCACGTCTTTCCTATATGAAATATATTTCTTCTTTATGTCTTTTACTTTTCGTCTTCAACACGCACAGTAGGCCATGTAGCTGCTGGATATTTAATAAGAAAAGCAGAAACTTTAAAGTTTTACCAGCCTACAATTTTTACAACGGCTGGAAGGAAATGATTCACGTCTTCCGGGATGTTATTTCGTATGGACTTCTAAATGCTTTCAGAAGTTTCGAAGAATCCTAGTGCCTTCGTCTTCGGAGTCAAACAGTCTTCTTGGACTGAAACACGGACGCTTATTTAGGTGTTCCAGTTAATTGTCAGCTTTGATTTGCCGAAGTGGACCGAAAGTATTTTTAAAAGTTATTCCGTATTAAACATCATACATAAGTGATTACTGAACGTAGCCCTCGAACCGTGTCCGTATTCTTGTGGTACCGAAAGTCCAACTCCATTTTCACACATACCACAGTTTTAACATACTTTGAATGAGTTAGTTTTGGCTATCATTCATTATAATCTATAATTTATTTTTAAATACTGCTAAATCATTCTGTGATGATATTCATGTCAATACGGCGAGATCATTCATTGCTTCCGGATAAACAGTGCGTTTACTGTGTCGTCCTTTTAAGTTTACCGTTCTAATGAGTCGTGACTGAACTAAAACTGAAGTCAGCTTAAGATCAATGAACGTGTTGCTGAAGTGCCAGATCAGTTCTTGGAGTGGACTTCAGCTACCTGTGTTAACAGTGTTGGTGCTACATTGTTGGCTGAATGTTGTAGGTCTTTGTTGAAAAGTTGATAGCTGTTTGGTTGATGAGGAAGCTACCTGTCATGGAACACGGATGTTAATTAAAGAAGGATTCATTTTTCAACGACGTCAGAATATTTTGTTTTGTTCAGACAGTTAATTTTCTGTTTGGAAACGTAACAACATTTATAGTGTTTATTCTTAATACGTGTTTTCATGAACTGTGCATCGTTATTTAGATTCTGTAAATGTAAAATCGGACAGTTCAGACGATTGACATTAATATCCCGCTATTATGGTGCCTTATTTCTGTGACACGAACTGTAGAATTGGATTGCTGCGTGAAGGAGCAGCAGTAGCTTAGCTAAGACAATAGATTGAAGTGGGCAAATTCTTTACTGTCGACGACAAAAATTGAAACAAGCTACGATCCCATTACATGCCTCGTTCTGGATCCAGCGCTTTTGCCTAAGTTTTTAAAGGTTCTCTCCTTCACATGGAGAAAGTTTCGCGTAAAAGTGTTACATAACACCTAGAAATTTTCTTACTCACAATGGATGGATAATGTTTATTTAAGAAAAATGACTTCGTCTGTGTCCGCGTCATCTTGTGTTTTGGGAGGAGTATAATTCAATTACAAGCCTGTGAATGTTTGGCGAGGGCAAGGCCATGCCATAATTGTAGGTGTTGGTGGCAGATCGGTTACAGATGGTCTACCATTGCCTACGCAAAAGGTTAATAAATTTTCTTTCCTTGACATGGGATGTTTTATTACGAAAGACTGGTTTACATGTCCGGAACTTGGTTGCATAATGTTCTCTTATCAATTTAGAATGTACCCTCAGGTTAGCCTCAAGTGAGAGACGTAACGATACTCTGAAACATGTAAAAATATCGTTAATCTGACCGTTTCTGTCCGTCTGATCTCCTATCGCGGACCTGGTACGAATTACCAAAAGGTATGGAATATACTTCGTGTAAAGGTAAAGGGAAGTTGTCCCTGTGCACACCACGTGGAGGTATATGGGGGAATCGGGACATAACTCCAATCACTCATAGTCTCGTTTCAGATGGAGGTGAGTGGTCAGCTTCTGGAGGGACTAGAACCACGATTTTTCGGTCTTCGAACCCGTACTCTTGTCAATATGTAGCGCATTCACGAGTTAAAGCGATGCGCAGGGATCGCATTGCCGTTGTTGTGGATGCGTTTAGAATCCTTACTTCGGTAAACTTCAGTTTCTTAATTTGAGTGCTATTCCTTCTTGCAAGTCTGTGGATTTTCCAAATGACAAATAAAACAAATATATCGAGAGCGATGAGTGGCTAGCCTGCTTCTGTTCTGGGAGATGCGAGGTTTACATAGCTGTGCTAATGAAGATATATATCACCTGGTTTTTGACGCCGTGTCGAACAGAGTGTGAACAGAGACTGCCTTAACTGAAGGTGTGGCTGTCTCAATCTTCTGAAACCGAAAAGGCAGTACTTCATGTGCCATGAAGACGTGAATCTTCCTCCTGCTTTTTGTTATGTGTCCTGTAAGCCTTGTTCACATCTAATTTTCGGTTTTATTTTTAAATGCACTCTGCAACCTAAGCTATGTCCTGTTATATCAAGGAGGTACACCACTTCTAAGATTTCTATCATGATACTGTTTGGCTAGAGGCAAATGTTGGGATAGTGTTTTTTTATAACCTAGAGCTGTCTCTGTGAGAATATTTGTCTGCTTTCCGTTAATGATTACATTGCATGTGTTTTGTGCAATATATTTATGTAATTGAAATGAATTTAACTATCCTGAGTGCCAATCAAATGTATATGTTATGACTGACTGTACTGTTCAGAGAATTCTTATCAATTGACTGATATGCGGGTGATAAAGAAATTTTTTTCTTGTTTCGGGATCCGAATGCCATCATGTCATCAGAAAATCCCATCGTTTGAACTTATCTTAAGCCAATTCAATACAGTTCTTGTCTTCTGATGTTGTTTCTGTGGTCAGTTTTGAATTACCCTGTTTTCGATATTACCATTCGTCGAGTAAAATGAACGATGTTTATGGACTTCCACCATGCATGCTATGTGTCCTGTCCATCTCACGCGTTTTGGCTTAATGTCGGATGAATGATACGAATTGTAGTTTTCTCAGTTGTCGGTATGTGCTTAATCTCTGTTAACCCGAAATATTGTGTGGAACCCTTTTATTTATGGAAATAGATCGTCAAGTGAAGCCAAGAGATTCCGTTGTGACAGAACGTGACTGAAGGACTACAGAAACAATTAAAAAGTAATTAATGGACATTTTCAGTGAGACAATGCAGAGACGGCTCCATATGGACGGACATTCCAACTGACACACATCAGCACCTCCAGAAGGAGCCATTATCTCTAAATAAATGACAGAAGATTCCGAAGCGAGTGGGGCTGTTGTGAGCATGACACAAGCACCGCACCGCTAATTGCTCATCAAATACATATCATTGTATAAATAATTTGTATGACTTCTCTTGCTTACGCTGTTATTCAGCTTTCCGTTTGTTCAGCATACTTTTGCAAATGAATTTTAGGTTCCTGGTTCCGTGCATCATAAGTCTATATTAATAAAAATCCAACGAGATGTAACAGTATGCAGTGTGATTTATTTACTGCAAAATAACTCTACATGTTTCGGGTGTCCACCGCACCCATCACCAGGACTACTAAAAACTCTAACCGCAGCCTCCGGTACAGGTCATAATATCGGTAGAGCTAACTCGCTCCAACGTGGTCAGGTTGCGACTGCATACTGCTGCATCTCGTTGGATTTTTATTAATATAGACTTTAAAAATGATACAATTGTGCTGGAGTGGTTACAGTCAGTTACAGGAAGAGTGTTGCATGAAATGTAACACTGACATGTGTTTGATAGTTGAGTGTTCAACTGTCTCGTCATTGACAATCCAGACATCTTCTGTCTTCGGACACGGAATCATCGCTCACTACCTTGCGCCTTGTGTCTAGTTATCATGTTGTTGGCCCGAGATGTAGTTTTTATACGTTCAGCTCTGTAATTAGTGATTAGCAAGACAGGCAATGTACGTGTAACATAATATTAAGGCGCGTTCGTGTAACCATTGTTGCAATGGAAAAACAATATTATTACATATTCTGGAATTGTGTTTGTCGCCTTAGGTATCCAGCATGCAGTAAGCGTGCCCCATATTGTCATCTGTGGCATGCCCGGGCCTAACACATTTTTCCACATTATCTCATAAACGGCACGATTTGCGGTGGGGGGAAAAATTGGAACATTCAGTGTGTGTTCGAGTTTCTCTACAAATTTTGTCTAAAACATTTTTCATTCTAAGAAGAATTGCGCGAGATATGATAAAACTGTATATTAGTATTCATATAAAGTGCCCTTTATTGTTGTCCAATTTTAATAAAACCTGGATTTTTTTTCGATATATTCTATAAAAAATACTTAGATATCAAAATTCACGAAAATCCATCCAAAGGCAGCCGAGTTGTTCCATGCGGATAGACGGACAGAAGAACAGACATGGCACGGCTAATAGTCGCTGTTAGCAACTTTGCGAACGCGCCTAAAATATTATACTCACTAACTTACAAATGACGACAAATTAAAATTAATTAGAAGAAGGAAACATAAAGGTCGCTGTAATACTAAATTTCGAACTGAGTCAGTAGAGCATATTCAGTATGGCTGCAGACTCTGAAATTAAATTTTTGTGATTACTTTCGATACATGTGTTTAATAATAAGTTTCAGCAAAATCTGTTGAATTGATTTTGAGAAGAAACTTACGGAAGGGAAGACATGACTCATCTCCGCCCGTTATCGTGTATTTTCAGGTACCCTGCCAAACAACATCGTGTAGGTCCAGGCACTCTGCCAGATAACGTACAAGTCCCATTAAAACATAGTTTATAGGATTCAGGTAGGCTACACGTGTTTTACGTCTCACGTATATGTTCCCTAAGACAAGCAGCCTTTACAACGTCGATAGAATTCGATTTTTGCACGTGGTGGCACTAGAAGCGACGAAGCGTATAAGCTAGGGCCCCCCTGCCCTGAGACCTGCCAGTCAGTGACCGCGAGTGACCCAACAGTTTCTGGGTCTTCTGCAGTTACGGTACACATCTTGAGAAGCCTGATGACTCGTGACTGGCTGGATGTGCGAACACCACGGTGCGGTCTGCTGTCTGCCGAAGATGCTAACACCAGACTCTGCAACCGACGGTCAGTGACGAAGAGCCTAAGTAGGCTGCGTGAGTTGTGAGAGTTTCGCGACAGTGAAAATTTGGATTGTGGTCTGGCAGGAGGTTACCAGTGTGAAGGCTTTGTCTCCTTTCTGAAGTTGGAGGTAGATATATGGAACCGGATAATGTCGGAGCTGTTTACTGACATTTTGGAGGAACATGCTCAGCTGGCGTGTTCCTTGAACACATTAGTAACCACCTGTCACACTACAAGGCATCATAATCCAGAAGGTCACAGCCCAGATTGAACGATCATTCAAGAATCTGACAAACAACCTTGTGCAGATTCTTCCCTCGGCAATCTGGCCTCTTACCTGAAGATGCACGCTGAATTTATCTCCATCAGATATGGTTCTATCATTTAACGCTACGCAGCATAATCAGTTGTAACTACCTGTCTGCATTCATGAAGTAGGATGCCAGAAAAAGTGCCATCCGGCTGGATAAAAAGTTCTCCGCCCTTGATGAAACACGGAGATATTTGACCATATTTACAAGAAATCATTACTGATACGTATCTCGTGTCAAATAACTGTTGTCCATGTCTCTATGTGATGTTTATTTAAGATCCATTTTAATAGTATTCCCTCATCTTTGTCTAGGTCTTTTAAATGTTTTCATCTCTTCAGGCCTTCCGAATACGACTACGTAGTCTCCGATTGCGACTATGTAGTCTCTGTACGTTTCTGGTATTTTCTGTGAGTGCATTTATGGGCCCCTTCATTCTCTGTACTTTTTATCTCTCTAATAACATTAGCAAAAATAAAAAAATACTATGAATCTCCCCACTGTGCAGTTTTCTGCAGCCTCTTTGTCACTTACTCTCTCTCTCAGATACAAATATTTTCCTTAAAAACCACAATCTGTGTTCTTCCCTTAATATGTGATACAAAGTTTTACACACACACACACACACACACACACCCACACACACACACCCACACACACACACACACCACACACACACACCACACACACCACACACACACACCACACACACACACACACCCACACACACACCACACACACACACCCA
>Ga0123355_10019216_pt1 | contig 10873 bp, 3 predicted proteins | sample TergutEmb28metaG_3_FD_89872 | JGI IMG/M metagenome (GOLD analysis project Ga0123355, IMG submission 89872) | Embiratermes neotenicus P1 segment gut microbial communities from Petit-Saut dam, French Guiana - Emb289 P1 | ecosystem: Host-associated > Arthropoda: Insects > Digestive system > Gut ...
GATTACATCCAAATTTACAATGTATTTTTCAATACACTAAGTGAGGGGATCTAAACAAGGATTTCTTGTTCAGGTGAAGTGCATTTTGAACCCCGTTGTTGTTGTTGTTGTTGTTGTTGTTGTCGTCGTCGTCATCGTTGTTGTCTTTGTTGTTGTTGTTGTGTGATTCATAATGTTCGCCGCAATTGACAGTAGACTTCGCTTTAGTAACGTATTTAATGTTGTGTGGATCTAGTGGAATCACTAGTACTGCAGGGTTGGAGTAAAATAAGCTAATGAAGGTAATAAAATTTCTTATTGTTTTACTTTCACTCCCCAATGCACTTTCATGAGGTGTTTCTTCATTATACTTGGTGAAAATTATACCTTTTACCGGGATTAAACTTTGTGGACCGTAGATAAACAAAGAAATAACGGTGCAACAAATTTATGTTCGTGATTTGAATCGAATACCTACCGGATATTAATCATGTGTATTACTGTTGTGTCAGTAGTTCGTTCATTCGTTAGTTACTTAGTTAGTGAGTTTGTTGCGCGTTATCTTCGTGAACGAAACAAAAGGAGTAACAGGCAAATTTTGAACAGTACTGTACCACGTGTGTATTTGATATGACGGGACCATTGTTTGGCATATCACGCGAACACTCAAAGACCCAAGTGACATGGATTGCTCTTCAAATTAATTCAGTTCAGAATCAACATCACACAGCTGCAATCCGTTTACTGACGATGTCAGTGCGAAGTGTGACATTCTGGGAAGGCTTTGTATAATAACTTGACATACTGACGCAAAGTACTCGATTATAATCAACAGCTTACGTCCTTTTACCGCAGCATGAGGGGTCCCTGGATTTCTGAAGACAGTCTCCAAATTTTGAAGATACCCACATTCGCGCTACGACTATTAATGGCAGAGAGTCCACAGGAAATCTTCCTGCAGGGTTTAAGAGTCCCCTGATTATGAAACGTTTTTATTGAATCTTCTCAGATTCAGGATTTTGTACAATTGCTTGCTTTGTTACGGTACTGCTTAACCTTCACACTATCTATCAGCCTACTGTTATGTCCATTATGGCAGTAAGGAAAAAAGATAAAGTTTTCCTTTTCCGCCCCATAAAGGCGTATAGGAGGAGTAGAGGATTAGCTCCACTCTTTCGTAACCTCGTCATTAGATGGAGGCTAGAGGTTAACTTCACGTCCCGGCCGTTTTACCACCGGGAAGGAAACCATTAAGTAGGTGGGGGGGTGGGCCCCAGAACCGGCGAAGTGTCCTTTTTTTTTTAGATAAAACGAATCTCCTACCCGTACCGGGATTCGAAACTCGATCTCTCTAGTCCGTAACCTAATCGCTGTACCACCTACACCACTACGGCACCTACATTGCGGCAGTACAAATGTTTATAATGCTCTGATTGATGTGGCAACAATGTATTGATGGATGATATAACTTATTCGGTATAAAAGTACTTAGAAATGTTAAACTATTTAGTAATAAGAGTTGGGAGATTTTCGTTAATCTTCAGTTAACTGACATTAAGGTTAATGAATGCAATTACTGAAGTATTTAATGCTAATATTTTCTTCATTTGTTAAGGTGTTGTCGCTTTTAACATAAGACAGGACAAAATTTTAAACGTGATATGTACCAACACACACGCACGTACACACAAATACAATATATATATATATATATATATATATACATAAAGGTAAAATGATCCCGTTACAGGCCCGGTGTGGCCCAGAGGGTGGGTAGAGGTATAGCTCTACTCTTCCATGACCGCGGCACTAGAAGGGAGTGAGTGGTCAGCAGCAAGCCCCGGCCGCACTTTACCCCTGGGAAAGACCCGGTACCCATTTTACAGGAGGCTGGGTGGGCCCCAGGGCCGGTCTAGACGGGCGGAAAATCTCGTCCCCACAGGGATTCGATCACGGACCGTCCAGCCCGTAGTCAGTCGCTGTACCGACTGAGCTACCCGGCCCATATATATATATATAAGTTAGTATTATCTGGAGTAAAACTTTTGCCATGCAGTGCGATAATCCAGTATTCATACGAGCAGGTATTCAATGACGTCAAGTTCAGGCTAGTGTTCCTTCCCAGTCTATGGAATGTAATGTGATTTTGGTGTTGTGGTTTTGTCACCCCGCGTTATATCCGGAGGCACAGGAAGTCGTTTAATAAGCAACCTATATCGATATACGTCATTTTTGACACCGCCAGATACATGAGTTATACTCATCGGTGCCGGCAGGAGTTTTTCTGCGATGTGGTGCGCATTTCGAAATTGCCGTGTGAAAAGTGACCAGACGTTTTAGTTCTCAGTGCTGGGCAGGATAGGAACATGGGTTTAGTTTCATTGAGATGACGTTTTGTAGAATTTTTGTTGTTTGAGTTAATAAACTGTTAACCATAAAAAATAAGTTATGTCAAAAATCCCAAAGTGTGATAAAATGAACCGCCTTGCACCTTGCTGCTGAGGGCTACGAATGCAAATATAGTCTGGAGTGATTTGAATGGAAACTATCGTGGTGTCTTTTAGCCTAAAGTGAACCTGGGCATTGACACTAGTACCCACTTCGAACTTTTTCTCCGTGTGGAAGTGTAGATGCAAAGCTTTTCATATTTCGACTCTGGATTCCGGTAGTGGTTATTTAGACGGTACGGTCTCTGTACCACCAAGAGTAGAATCTCAGAAACGCATTATTTTGGAGATCACAGAATCGGTCTAGACGCGATGGTGGAGAAAGAAATGTCCGCCCCCGCCCCCACCTGGACCTAACCCCGTTTCTCCTTGCGGTTTGTATATTGTCAAGGTGAAGGTAAACGGTACAGTGATCCCTATACAGGCCTGGACAGGTCTTTAGGGGGCCAGGAAGTTGAGGTTCCCAGATTTTAAGAGTCGGCACATGCAAGTGACAACGTTGTCAGGCCTAAGCGCCGGCCGCCTTTAACCCCTGCAGATAAACCTGGTACTCATTTCTGTTAGAGGCTGAGTCAACCCCAGGGCCATAGTGCGGCCGGAAAGATTGAATCAATGAAAAATCCTAATGACTTAATCGGGAATCGAACCTGCAACATTCTGGCTTGCAGAGCAGTGCCTCAACCAACTACACCACCGCGTATCTTATATTTTCACGGATTGTCATATATTTTTCCTCAAAGAATCGAAAATGAGTATAAAAACTTCCGGGTATCTGGTTTCTGGAACGAGAGTTGAATGTATTTCCTGCTGAATACGATTTCCAAGACATTATGGAGCCAACGTGTTAAGGAAAGTCAAACCGCGAACAGCTTTTGTAGGGAATTAATTAAAACCCCGAGATAAAACGTGTTTGTAAATGCAACCTGCCGTTTCACTCCGCAGTCCGTAGAAATGCGGCTGTGATATTTATTTCACAGAAACCATGGCAACGGAAGATGTGTGATTTTAAACGTGTTTTTGTGCTACACTGAAACAAAACGCCTGGAGTTGTGGAGAGGTTTCAATATCTCTAATTACCAGTTAGCTTATTATTAGAGATGTTCACAATACCATAGGGAAAGCGAAATTCTCCATGTAAAAGTGGCATACGGAGCTATGATTATTTTCATTGTGCTCCACCTAACATACCGTGAACTGTTTGTTTACGGTTTGGATTCTAATCTGCAGTGAAAACTGTTTATTATTACTTGCTATTTTAAATGCACACTTCGCTTGCACAGGGGTTAACTTTTAACACAGTATAGTCTGTATCACGTAATACCCTTGGATCTGGTACCCGAATCACATATTGGTTAGAGCTCGTTATTAATATGCAAAATTTTATTACTGTAGGTATGACACTGCCCGCGCGGTCTAAGGCGTTGGTCTACGGCCGCTCGCCTACTGAGATTGTGGGTTCGAATCCCACCGGGGGCATGGATGTCTGTTGTGAGTGTTGTGTGTTGTCAGGTAGAGGTCTCTGCGTCGAGCTGACCACCCGTCCGGAGGAGTCCTACCGACTGTAGTGCATCGTTTTGTATGATCTAGGAAGGAACTGTCTCACTGGGGACTGTCGCGTCAAAATAAAAAAAAGGTATGATACTGTGTGATTTGATACGTGGTTACAGACTTTCGAAGAAACCTGCTAGCCCATCTGTATGCCTGAATTCCTCTTCATAAATATCTGTTGCCCCAACTGCTTACCTGAAGTCCTCTTCTCCAGAACCTGCTGCCTCTTTGTTTAGAGTAGCACTATTGTACAGTGAACACAGAGACACTGTGCGATTCAAGGTCTGTACAGTGTCGTTGATGAAGTCACGCCGGTAACAAATTACCAATCGACACGGCGTCTTCCCAGAATATTTTAATCTTCAAGATAGACACAGTCCCTCCGACGCCTTAGAACCATTCACGAAACTACGCTTTGTAATAGCACAGATGACGACAGCAGTAGTTTTCGACGCGAATAGACGATAGCCGCCCCTCTGTAAGCACTTGGCTACGCTTAGAACGATAAGATAAATCGAGATTCGATTACCGGCAAAGGCAAGAAATGTTTCCTTTCTGCAAAGAGTCCAGACCGTCTCTGGGACCTACCCACCCTTCTATCGATTTGGTAATTTGGGCTACCTCCTCGGTGGCAAATCGGCTGGGATGTAAATACGACCACTTTCATTCTCCTAGTACTGAGGTTAGAAACGCGTAGAGCTGTACGCCGATATGCCTTGAAAGTTTAATTCTTCCGTCAGAACATGACAACTTCACCTGACCTCTGTTAAATAATGCATGACCTATTATTTCGAAATCAGTAAACCAATAATTAGGATATTACACAGCTAAGATGTGTAAAAGGTAAAGTTATTCCAGTACAGGTCTGGACAGGCATTTATGGCTCCAGGTGACTGAGACTGCCAGCATTTCCAGTCAGTCGGCACATGATGGTGTCGAGCTTGTCGGCCCTATGCACCGGCCGCCTTTACTTCCCAGGAGGTACTCCTGGTACTCATTTGTGTTATAGGCTGATCGACATCAGGGCCATAGTGAGATCGAAATGATTAAGTCAATAATCCCATTGACCCCATCGGGAATCGAACCCGCAACCTTTCGGCTTGAAATGCAGTGCCTCAGCCAACTGTGCCACTACGTGCCCCGTAACTGTTTAAAGTTTTCTTAAATGATTCTTACATTTTACAGTAGGCAGTTCAGTGATATGTTATATACTCTGATAGTTTCTATGCATGAATCAGCTGAATTCATTTCAGAATTTTATTGTAACTGTCCCACACAGAATTTGTGGAAAAATATGTGCGTCATTACAGTACCATACGTAATACTGTATTTCGGTCTCATGGGAAAACGTCATGTCATTAAACGCAGTTCTGCAATCGCTTTTGAGCAGTAAGCTTCTACGGCATCCAGTCTCTTCACTGGGGTAATCATGCTGTATGGACGGTCTATTAGTCAGGTCGCCTACCCCAGCTAATGATCCTGTTGACAATGGAGCAAATTGCAGTATCATTTATATAAGCTAAAGTACAGCCACTGTTTAAATCGGGTATTACTAACCGCACAAGGAGAGAATTTTTCAAGTTGAATACTTCGTTACCGGTTCCTTGGGACTGTATGGAAGATGGTGAAGCCAACAGAAAAATTAACTGTACGCTACCAAATATTTTACTGGGGCTTGCGGTGAAGCAGTTGGTTGGGGCACTGTGCTACAATTCGGATGTTCGCGGGTTCGAATCCCGATGGTGTCCATTGACATAATCCTTCCGGCTACACTATGGCCCTTGGGTCGACTCAACTTCTAACATAAATGAGTAAAGGTAAAACAGTCCCATTACAGGCCTGGAGTGGCCCAGAGGGTTCCAAGAAGTTAAGGTTCCCAGATTACATGACAACGACACGGGATGGTGATAAGTTTGTCAGCCCTACGAACCGGCCGCTTTTACCCCAGCAAATACTCCTGGTACTCATTTCTGTTAGAGGCTGAGTCTACCCCAGGGCCATAGTGTGGTCGGAAGGATTTTATGTCAATGAAAAATCCACTGACACCAGCTGGAATCGAACCAACGACCTTCCGATTTGTAGCACAGCACCTTAACCACTGTGTCACCGCGGTTCCCAACATAAATGAGTACCGGGAATAATTCTTGGGGTAAAGGCGGCCAGTTCATAGGGCTGACTACCTTACTAATTTCATGTGTCGACTGTATCGAAGTCTGTCAGCTGCAACTTCCTGGAATCCTCTGAGCCTGTAAGTAGACCTGTAGAGGGATTGATTAAACTTACCTTAAATACTTTATGGAGACGGTTAACATTTCTAGAGATTGAGGTTGATAAATTTAAAGATTTCTATTTGTCATTAACCATTTTCAGGCTGAAGTTTAATGAATACGTTTATGTAAGAAGCAGGTCGAAGGAAGTGTACGTACGTACGTACGTATGTGTTGCTTATCTTGATATAACATACCAAAGGATATCTGTGACAGTGGAAATAATAAAGTTTTTTGGCGAAAATTTAATTTCAGTTCCAATTGTTAGCTCTTGACACGCCCTGTTCTTCCTGCGAATTTTTCCACCAACCCAATACATCAAAACTCCGGGGCTTGAAGCTCGTCCAAATAAGTCAATACGTAGAACTCAGTCCGTACTTCGGGGTAGATATTTGCGGCCTTACTAGAAAGTCCAGTCCAATCAGTTATTGTTCTTTAAGAAAGTCGTCGTGGTTTATTTGTTAGAAATGTGTGATATACATCAATCGCTTGCAGGAGATTGGCCATAAGGCGGTCGGGATAGCGCAGTCGGTATGGCGACTCACCACGGGGTTGACAGTTTGGGGTTCGAAGCCCTGTGGGGGAAGAGACTGGTTTTTTCCACGCCTATCCCAAAAATCTCTGGGGCTCACGCAGCCCGTAGAGTGGGTACCGGGACCCTTTTCCGGGGGTAAATAGGCTGGGTCTAGCGTTGATCGGTGTTAATAAGTATAACTGCACCTCTACTCCCCTGTTTACTACATGACTTGTTAGTCAGTGGCCTTTATCTTTACCAGAATACTTCTTCACCGTTGGTTAGATCCACACCACACACGCGAAAAGCACGTTTTTAATTCAGGCGATCTTCCTGCATGCCGCTATTCTCGTGTGTTTAACTGAGGGGCGCATATGACTGGGTTATTTTATACTTTCCGTCATTTTGTGGTGGTCTGTCTTGAAAAATAAACATATTAGTTTATACGTGGCAAATCATTTTCTGCTTATTTCTAATAAAATCACTCAACGCCTAGAATGTGCCCGAATTTCGTTCATCCTGTGTTGCTGCTTTAAGCGCGTGATTTCTAGTCACTCGGAATAAGTAAGAGGCTCAGAAACTGCTGGCGACGTAACATAGGGACCCTTTTCCGGCAGTATGACTATGGATTAACTTGTCCTAGTTTTGTACCTGACTAACACTGTTCGACTCTCGGACTCACAATGGCGGCTGTGGGTTATACTGAAAAGATTCAGGTAAATTTCTGAAGAGTATCTTAAAATAATCGATGCTCGCTTTCTCTCCGCTTTATAAGATACTTTCACCTTTTGGCCTTATCCTGATGGTGAGGTTAAGAGTTCGTGAAATGGTACCTACAGTTCCCAAAATTGTGATAGTGTAGTGCTCAATAAAACATTAGAAAACTTTAAGGGCCTTTCCTGTTAAAACCCCTCAGCTCCTCTTTTGGCTACAAAGGGGCATTTTGTAACAGAGACAGACTAGCTTGACATCTACCCTACGCCCTGTCTGCAAGGAGGGAGGGAAACCCTCGTGACAGAGAGCGACAGAGAAAGACTAGCCTGACGTCTAAACTAAGCCCATTTCCTACAGCATAGTGATGGAGTTATAACAGGAAAGGTCCGACTTACTTGAATCACATTTGACGATATTTGGTCACTAAGTTAATTCAGTGTGATGGTAGTAACATATAGCTCATTTGCTACAACAGTATCACAACTGAAAATTAATGATTTTTCAGGAGAAACGTTTAAAGATTTTGAAGTGCTATACTTTTCTATGAGTGCAAAGACGACACAACTGCTCTCCAGCGGCTAGTTTTACAAACTGCGTTATGAAACTATACCTGTTAAAAGTACATTTGCAAAAGTGTCTTTCTATACCAATAACTCAAAAATGTCAAATTTTGAGTTGTAACACTATTATTTTATTTATTTGTATATATTTCCCCTTCATTGGTATATTTTATTGCAGTTTGGAATCTGATCCACATTCTGTCCTTCGAATAGCGTAAAATACAGGCAAATATATCGTCATTTAATATAGTGCAGCTCAGTTGCAGGCTGTTTTTAAATGAATAGTGTACTTGTGACGTGTTGTGTAGGGAGCGATGTTTTTCCAGTGTGTAGTAGATATCGCATGACGTAAAATCGTGATGTAAGGAGCAGACTGCTTGTACAGGAAGTTCCGACGTCCTTCAGTCGAAGCGGTGTTGTGCTTGTGCCTGTGTTGATAAAGGGAGCTATTCACGTATGTGTCGTGTATGTACTGCTAGCTGGACTCTCTACAGTTTGTTTGCACTGCCTGTGAGCGAGACATTTCCTAACCGACGTTAAAAACAGTACTACGTAGTTTCCAGTACAGAATCTTGCAGAGTTCTCTGATTGTATCCAGACGTGGTTTTTATGCACTAGTGGACCACAAACTGCGTGATTGTAGGCTACGGAGCTATATTGCTAAGGTAAATACACTTTTGTAATGGCCAATCAGAGTACGAACACTTACATGGAAAGACGATCCAAATATCCAAGCCTATTTATCTGTTACATAGATTTATAATTCTATATGTCTGTTAGCATTGTTACATTCGATTCGTTTTATTTTTGTGAAAAACTGATTTTTAGTATAGTTGTGTATGCACGGAACTTATCGGATATAATTTCGTTTCATTATCTTCTTGGTGTTTGAAAGTCATAATTTAAAAACAAACTTTAATATTGGACTCTAGGTGTCATTATGTTTATGGTCTTAAATTCGTACCTAATTTCACATGGCTAGCTCCAGTGCTACGTCAGATATCTGGCTCAAGCCGAAAAAAAGAAGAAAGACAAACAGTGTAAGTGTTACGTACCATTGAGATGCGGTCCTGCAATCAATGTTGTAGTGGAAAATCAATAAGTATTACATATTGTGAGTTTGTACTTATAGTCTTCGGTATCCGGCATGACATGCACATGCGCCATATTGTCATCTGTGGCCTTCCCGGCTGTATAGTATTTTTCCACATTATGTCATAGATGGCAGGATTTTCGACTAAATGTTATGGGATATAAAATGTGTGTTTTGATTTTCTGCACATTTTTTTTGTCTGAAAGTTTCTCATTCTAGGAATAATCTAGCGAACTATGATCAAAAATGTGTATTGGATGTCATGTAAAGTACCCGTCATTCTTGTCAGATTTTAATGAAACTTGAATTTTCTCGAAAGATTTTAGCAAAATACACAAATACCAAATTTCATGTAAATCCATCCAGTGGGAGCCGAGTTCTTCCATGCGGACGGCCGGATGAACGGAGGGACGGTTAGATAGACATGACAAAGTTATGGGTCGCTTTTCGCAGTATTGCGAACGCGCCTAAAAACAGAATCACGCATTGCCGCAATATTGGCTACTGTACATTCGACAAGAATATCGCCTTCCCCGCAGTTGCATACTTTTCCGATGCCTGTCACCTTGCATCACGTCAGGACCACAAGAAAGTGGTTCTTGTGCTGCAGCCGCGTCTCAGATTTGGGCATTCGCTATGTTGGTAGAGTTTAGGCTGTAGACACCCTTTAGCCAGCTTTCGCTTAAGTGAGTCGGGTGGATTGAAGTTTAAATTGCGAGACACACAGGCACCGAGACAAAAAGACACCGAGACACACAGGCACCGAGACAAAAAGACACCGAGACACACAGGCACCGAGACACACAGGCACCGAGACAAAAAGACACCGAGACACACAGGCACCGAGACAAAAAGACAACGAGACACACAGGCACCGAGACATACAGGCACCGAGACAGCATGCCTAATTTTTATTTTTATTGTATTTTTTTATTTTTATGTTTATATTTTAATTTCTACATTTTTAGGCAGTACTCTAGGTTAAAATTAGCCCTTATGAACGTGGAAGTCATCTGTCGTTCTGTGATATATTTCCAGAATTTTTCAAGTCACTGTGGTCAGCTAGCTGTATTCATAACGATACATGTGACAAAATACAGGGTGCTTTTGAGAGCAGGCTTATTTACTAACGGCACACAACCTTGGGTTACGTAGAAGTTTTATAATTCCTTGACTGTCTGAGCGGGTATTTTCTCCTCTACAAGACTCTCCGTGGAATTAGTTGATGCTTCTGAGATAAGGCGATTTGGAGTCTGAAATGATCTGACCCAATAGAATTATGGAAGAAATTGCGCTTTAATTAATTTTACGTTTCTTATACCGTGCATAGTGACAAAATGACTTCTATGTCAAACCCCCAAATGTAGCCTGTGTGCATTTGGTTGATTTTCCATTGTAATCACTGTAATTAATTGGCTGATGTGATTTTTAATAAACAAGTAGGGTACAGATCCTTAACATGTCATTTAAATAAAGGTATACATGATGCTGCTCTTTCAAACACGGAATATCTATCGTAACAAAATTCTGTGTACAGTTAACTGAAGAATAAGAACCAACTGGATGCTACTTACTGTTTTGTTATACTTATGATAGGCTCAACATGTTTCGGGCACTACTATGCCCATCATCAGGAACTCACGACTATAGTGCTGATTACCACATGGGCCGTCTGGTTCTTGGGTTGCTGTTGGTTGGAAGTTAGGTGCAGGCAGTTTAGATGAGTGTCCGGGCTTCAGGCTATGGCACGA
>Ga0123355_10019217_pt1 | contig 10873 bp, 9 predicted proteins | sample TergutEmb28metaG_3_FD_89872 | JGI IMG/M metagenome (GOLD analysis project Ga0123355, IMG submission 89872) | Embiratermes neotenicus P1 segment gut microbial communities from Petit-Saut dam, French Guiana - Emb289 P1 | ecosystem: Host-associated > Arthropoda: Insects > Digestive system > Gut ...
ATTGTTTATCCTGTTGTTTCGAAAGAAAATTATGGGCAAAATCATGAGCGAAGGCAGTGTCATAGAGGAAAGTGTCTGCGGTAAGGACTGATATTTGTCACCACAGTAAATAAGCATTAAGCTATGTAGGCGGTTTGATAACCTGTAGCGAACAAATTTTATATTTAGGCCGATGTATAGTAACGAAAAAAATTAGCTGGTTTGATTTTTGTGCATTCATTGTTTTGTCAAACTCGTTGGTATTAGGGTTCGCTACGGATAACATGGTCGTGGTAGGATGCTTGCCATAGTGAGAATCCAATTTCCTTTGTAACCATTGTCTTAAATGAACGCATGATGCTTGTGATCGCCGCGCCCTACGATCGCCCCTAACATCTCATGCATATCCTTAACGCATATTGTTATAAAATATGCCCCGCCTGCTAATAATCGTAATCTTTCAACCGGTTTTTCTTTCTCACAGACAATTCTTTCATGATAACCCCGCCAGCAGCGCCGCCCACCCGCTGTTTTCCAGCTTTGTCTTCACGCGCAGACCGGCAGCCTCAAACGCCGTTTCGATTCCATGTGCTCTTTCAGAGAGGATGCCGGAGGCGATCAGCGCGCCGCCGGGGGCAAGGACGCGCGGGAGATCGGGAATAAGGCGTAGGATGACGTCCGCGATAATGTTGGCGAAAATAATATCATATTTGCCGTTAATGCCGGAGGCAAGGTCGCCTTTGCGAAAGCTCGCGCGGGAACTTAAATCGTTAAGCGCGGCGTTTTCTGCGCAGACGCGGACAGCCACCTCGTCAACGTCAACCCCCAAAGCTTCCTCTGCGCCTAAAAGCAGCGCGGTGATGGCAAGTATGCCGCTTCCGCAGCCCAAATCCAGAATTTTTTCGCCGCCGGTTATGATTTTTTCGGCCAGCTCCATACACAGGCGGGTGGATTCATGAGTGCCGGTTCCGAAAGCCATCCCCGGGTCAAGATGTATGACCACCTCCCCGGGCGCGGGCTGATAATGCTCCCAGCTTGGGCAAACTATCAGGTTTTTACCCACGCGGGAGGGCTTCCAGTATTGCTTCCAGCTATCCTGCCAGCTTTCTTCCTCTACTGTGGAAAGCTCATATTCAAGCCTGCCCCACTGCCTTTTTTCATCCGTCGCTTTCAGGCGGGAGAGGGCTTCCTCCACTTGTGTTAATTGCAAATGGCTATCCTCTCCCTCCGGCAAATAAAAAGTGACGGAGCCCTCCGGGCCGCGCGGCTTTAGAAGACTTTCGTCCACAAGATCCCAATTGCTGCCGTTACCTGACAGAAATTGTTCAAAGTCGGCCGGGTCATTGATGACGAACCCGGAAACGCCGATCTCCTCCAAAGCGACGCAAAGCGGGTCAATGCCCGCCGTAAGGGTAAATATTTCAATTTGCATCCAAGTCATAAAACCCTCCGTGTTGGAAATAAGAAGTAAGAGGACGGAAGTGGGAGTTTTCCGTCCTCTTATTTCGAAACCCTCTTACTTTGTATAATAGTCCACCGCGCATTTGAAGATATCAAGCGTATCGTGCGACGGGAAGTTGCGGTAAAGATATTCGCCGCTGCGCTCACGGTGGGACATTTTACCTAAGATCCGCCCGTCCGGGGAGGTGATACCCTCGATTGCGAAAGCCGAGCCGTTGGGGTTGTGAGCGATATCCATGGTGGGGTTGCCGTCAAAATCCACATATTGGGTGGCGATCTGCCCGTTTTCGGCAAACTTCCGGATAAGAGCCTGATCGGCGGTAAAGCACCCCTCACCGTGGGATATGGGGGAAACATAGACTTCCCCGATCTGCGCGGCGGAAAGCCAAGGGCTCTTGTTGGAGGCAATGCGGGTGCTAATCATTTTGCTCTGGTGGCGGCCGATGAGGTTGCGGCTCAGGGTGGGGCTGCCGGGGGCGGGGGTGCGGTACTCGCCGAAAGGCAGAAGCCCCAGCTTAATAAGAGCCTGAAAACCGTCGCCGATACCAAGCATCAGGCCGCCGCGTATGTTAAGGAGCTGCTCGATTTTTTCCCTGACTTGCTCTCCCCGCAAGAATGAGGTTATGAATTTGGCGGCGCCTTCCGGTTCGCCCCCGGCGGAAATGCCGCCGGGCAGAGCAAGGATCTGGCATCGCCCGGCAAGCTCCGCGAAAGCCAAAGCGGACTCCTGTACGGCTTGGGGAGTGAGGTTGCGCATCACAAAAGTTTCCACCCGCGCGCCCGCCCGGGTAAAGGCTCTGGCTATGTCGTATTCACTGCTGGTGCCCGGAAAAGCAACCACGGCTACCAGCGGGGATTTCATTGCGGTCATTATGCGCGGTACTTGGATATCGCCGTGTTTCTTTTCCCAACTGAATGTTTCCACAGGGCCGGTTTGCGGTATTTTGTACGGGTATACCGGAGCGAGCGTGCTTTCCCAAGCGGCCTGAATTTCGGCCAGATCAACGGTTTCCCCCGGCAGTTCCAGCGAATATTCTCCCGTGGTCTGTCCGAGCAGGAAGTTCTCCAGTTCAAGCAGCGGCTCTTTCGCCTCAATGATAATAGCGCTGGGCGCACTTTCCCAGCTAAGGTCTTTCCGGGCGCGGAAACCGATGCGGTTGCCAAGGCACATATTAAAGACGGCCTGCGCTGTTCCGCCCATTCCCACCGCCCAGGCTGAAAGCACTTGCTTGCTTCCGACCAGTTGTTCAACCATATCGAAAACAAAGCGCAGGTCGTCAAAGTTAACAAGCCCGTTGTCCCCCATGCCGGGAGACAACAGATAGACCGAACTGCCGGCTTTTTTAAATTCGCCCGAAATTATTTTATCGGCGCTGCTTACACCCACCGCAAGGCTGACCAAAGCGGGCGGGACGTTCAATTCCTCAAAGCTGCCGGACATGCTGTCCTTGCCGCCGATAGCGGCCAACTGAAGCTGCATTTGGGCTTCCAGCGCACCCAGCAGGGCGGCCGCGGGCTTGCCCCATTTTTCCGGGTCGCTGCCCAGCTTTTCGTAGTATTCCTGGAATGTAAGCCAGCATTTTGAACGGGAACCACCCGCCGCAAGAATTTTCGCGACCGATTCAACCACCGCGTACAGCGCGCCGTGGTAGGGGCTCCATGAAGAATATTCGGGATCATACGCCCAGCTCATAAGGGAACACGCGCGGGTACTGCCCTCCGGAACGGGAATTTTGGCGGCCATAACCTGAGCGGGCGTGAGCTGATATTTACCCCCAAGGGGCAGAAGGACGGAGCCTGCTCCCGCCGTGGAATCGAACAGCTCGACAAGGCCCTTTTGAGAGCAAAATTTCAGGCTGGAAAGCTTTTCGAGCAAGGTCTGCCTGTTGACCGTAAGATTTTCCGCTTCCCGGGGGGCGGGGGTTGGTATAAACGCGTGCGCGCTGCGGGAAGCCCCGCTGGAATCCAAAAAGGAGCGATCCAGTTCAAGGATGACTTTGCCCCGCCAATGTATAACCAGCTTCTTTTCTTCGGTAACTTGGGCTATAACTGTGGCTTCCAGATTTTCCTGATTGGCCAACGCAATGAACTTGTCGGCGTCGGCCTCGGACACCACGACGGCCATCCGCTCCTGACTTTCGGAGATGGCCAGTTCGGTGCCGTCCAGCCCCTCATATTTGACCGGAACCTTGTCAAGGTCAACCAGCACCCCGTCGGCTAATTCTCCGATAGCTACGCTTATGCCTCCGGCTCCAAAATCGTTGCAGCGCCTGATGAGCGCGGTAACTTCCGGCTTGCGAAATAGCCTTTGCATTTTCCGCTCCTCCGGGGCGTTGCCTTTTTGCACGTCGGAACCGCAGCTTTCCAGCGAAAGAACGTTGTGCGATTTGGAAGAACCGGTCGCTCCGCCGCAGCCGTCCCGCCCGGTGCGCCCACCAAGCAGAATCACTTTATCCCCCGGCGCAGGCTTCTTGCGGACAACATTCGCAGCGGGAACAGCGCCGACAATGGCGCCCATCTCAAGCCGTTTGGCTTCATAACCGGGATGATATATTTCGTTGACCAGACCGGCGGCAACGCCGACCTGGTTTCCGTAAGAGGAATACCCGGCGGCGGCTGTCTGGCAAATCGTCTTTTGCGGAAGCTTTCCGGGGCGGGTTTCTTCGACTTTGGCCAGAGGGTTGGCCGCGCCAGTGAGGCGAAGGGCCTGATAGACATAGCTCCGACCGGAAAGAACATCCCGGATCGCGCCGCCCAGAGCAGTGGCCGCGCCGCCGAAAGGCTCAATTTCGGTGGGATGGTTATGAGTTTCGTTTTTGAACATGACCAGCCAGTCTTCGGGCTTTTCGTCAACCTCTATACGCACGTTGACCGAGCAGGCGTTTACCTCTCCGCTTTCATCCAGCCGCTCAAGCAGCCCCAAAGACTTTAGAGATTTAGCGGCTATGGTAGCCATATCCATGAGAGTAACCGGGAGAGATTTACGGCCAAGCTCCTCCCGCATGGTTTGATATCTGAAATAGCTTTTGGAGATATATTCAGGCTGAATGTCGATTTTTTCCAGATTGGTCAAAAAGGTTGTGTGACGGCAGTGATCGGACCAATAAGTGTCAAGCGCGCGCAGCTCGGTCAGGGTGGGATCGCGGCCCTTTTCTCTGAAGTAGCTTTGGCAAAATAGAACGTCGTCCACGTTCATAGCCAGCCCTAGCTCGCTCAAAAGCGACTCAAGGCCGCTTGCCTGCATTTCTATGAAGCCCTCCGCCACGGGGATATCCCCGGGTTCGGGATATGAAACATGTAGTGTTTCCGGTATCTCAAGGGAAGCTTCTCGGCTTTCGACGGGATTTATGAAGTACGCCCGAACGGCCTCGAACTGCCTGTCGTCGAGAGGCCCTTCCAGCGCCCAGATTTTAGCGCACCGTACAATTGGCATTTCACTGCCGGAAAGCAGCGAGATACACTGGGCGCAGCTATCGGCGCGCTGGTCAAACTGCCCAGGGAGATATTCGACGGCGATTACCCGGCTGCCTGAAAAATCGGGCAAAGTATCGTAAATTTCATCAACCGCAGGCTCAGAAAGGATAGTGCCGGCAGCCGCGGCAAAATCAGGTGCGGAAATATTTTCGATTAAATATCTGTTGAAAAGGCGCACCCCCTCAAGCTTTTCAAGCCCCAAAGAGGAGCGCAGATCAGCCAGAACTTGCGTGGCCTCCACCGCGTAGGGGGATTTTTTTTCAACGTACAAATAAGAAACAGCCATAAAAAGCTTTCCTTTCTTTCAGATAACAAATAACAATTAACAATTAACATTGGAATGGCTATATAGAAATACCTCATAAGTAAAATCGGACACAAGGCAAAGGAATTGATCGGGAAATAAGTCGGCTTATTGCATCATTACCAAAAAACACAAAAAGGCCGCCCTTTTTCCAGGCGACCCAAGTGGGCCGGTCTATTAGCCCGCACGCTGTACTTTGTCGGAACGCAGGCAACGGGTACACGCATAAATGCGGCGTGGAGTACCGTTAATAAGCGCCCTGACGCGTTGTACGTTGGGTTTCCAGGCTCTGTTGGTTTTTCTGTGCGAGTGGGAAAGCTTTATGCCAAAAGAAACGCCCTTGTCGCAAACAGCACATTTAGCCATATAGCGCACCTCCTTGCTTGATAAATTCTCTTTTGAAAGAGCCGAAAAACATTTTATCAGATTTTGTGCGTTATTGCAACACCTTTTTTTAGAGTCGCGCATGTAATTAAGTATAGCTTTTTTAAAGCGCATCCGCTATAATAGTATTGGAAATCAGAAATTCATGGTGCCAAATGGAGGTTAGACAGTGGAGGGGCTCCTTCAACCGAATCAGGATGAGCTGTTCAGGTGGGTGGCGCGGTTTGCGGTATTGCTTGTTTGCTTGCCTGTTCATGAATTTGCGCACGCTCTGGCTGCCTACAAGCTGGGCGATAATACCGCAGACAAACAGGGGCGCCTTACCCTTAACCCATTTGTCCACCTTGATATTTTCGGCAGCCTGATGATTCTTTTTGTGGGGTTTGGCTGGGCAAAGCCGGTGCCGGTAAACACAGCCGTTTTTAAAAATCCACGCCGGGATATGGCTCTTGTAGCCTTTGCCGGGCCGTTTGCCAACATTGTTATGGCCACGCTTCTGATGTCGATGATAAAGATAGTCGTATATGTCGGCGCCGGGCGCATACCCATACAAATGATCAGCAACCTTTTTATGATTGTAGAGTTTATGATCTTTATAAACTTAGTGCTTGCGGTGTTTAACCTTTTGCCTATTCCCCCGCTGGATGGTTCCAAGCTTTTTGGCGCAATATTGCCTGCCAGGCTGTATTTTGGCATGATGCGCTACGAGCGCGTGGGGATGAGTATGCTGCTTGGACTCATAATTGTGGGTATGTTAACCGGCTACAATATTTTAGGGATTATCATTGGGGAATCGGCGCTTCGGCTTGTTCCGCTCATAGACCTTATAACAAGGCCGATCGACCTGATCTTTGGAGGCTAATACTCCTTGACGCATAAAAACTGCGATTAGTGACGGCGGATTTTACCGTCAGGCTAGGCGTGAGGAGAGCGAATAACCGTTGTTATTTAATCGACGAACAACAATGCATGACGGCAAAAGACGCCGCCAATAACTGTGATTTTTATGCGTTGAGGAGTATAATGTGCCACTGGAAAAACTAACTTTCAGCGTGGCGGAATTTGACGCTCCGTTGGATCTTATTCTCTACCTGCTGCAAAAGCACAAACTGAATATTCTGGATATCGACATAAGCGCCCTGCTTGAGCAATATCTGGCCGCTATTGCAGGCGCCAAGGAACAAAACCTTGAGGTAGCCAGCGAGTTCCTGGAAATGGCCAGCCGGCTTGTGTATATCAAGACGGTATCCCTGCTGCCAAAACACAAGGAAGAAGGGGACAAGCTCCGGCAGGAACTTACCGGCCAGCTGATTGAATACACTGTCTGCAAGGCGGCCGCCAAATTGTTGGAGAGCCTTTATCTGGGACCGGATATCTTTGTGCGTGAAGCGGTAGAAATAGAGATCGATCCTACTTATGACTTGGTTCACGACGCCCGTATCCTCTATACCGCTTTAGCGGACGCGATGGGCAAGGGGGGCAGAAGGATGCCTCCGCCCCGGGAAGCTTTTGAGCCTCTGGTCAGTCGCCTGACAGTAAGCGTTACCGCTAAGATATTCACAGTTTTGCGCAGTTTGCGAATGGGCGGGCCGGCCAGCCTTGGGAGCCTTTACGAAAAGAGTTCGGGGCGTAGCGGTAAGATAGCTACTTTTCTGGCAATTTTGGAGCTTATAAGCGCAAAGAAAGTTTGTGTTGTCGGTGATGAAGTTCGGCTAAAATGACTCCCCTGCAAAGGAGACCGCTGATTGGAATGGCCTGCATATGAGCGCCGGGTTGAAGCGATTATTTTTGCCGCCGGCGATCCGATAGAGATTGCGAAAATATCCCAGGCGCTGGATATTCAAGAGGATATTGTCAAACATTGTATTGACAATATCCGCAATCGCTACGCGGAAAACAAAAGCCCGTTCGATATGGTTTATCTTGACGGTGCGGTGCAGATGTGTACTTTGCCCAAGTATGCCGATTGTATACGGGCGGCTTTGGTTCTTCGCCGCGGAGCGCCGCTTTCTCAGGCGGCGTTTGAGGTACTTGCCACGATTGCGTATAATCAGCCGGTTACGCGCTCCTTTGTCGAGCAGGTAAGGGGGGTGGATTGTTCGGGTATTGTGCGCTCTCTGATAGATAAGGGTCTGATTGAGGAATCCGGAAGGCTGCAAATTCCCGGCAAACCGATAGCTTACCGCACAACGCAGGTGTTTTTGCGCAGCTTTGGGCTGGCGGGGCTTGAGCAGCTTCCTGATTTGCCCGGCGCGCCGGAAGATGAAGCGGACTCCGAACTTCTACGGGAAGTGGAAGGGCAGATTGATTTTTCAGATCTATAGATTTAGAACCTGTGGTCAATACTTGAACCGCCCCCGCCCCGGCGATTTTACCGCTATTCTTCGTCAATTTTCTTTGGAATACACAAAGTATTCCTGCAAAAAAATTCCTTGCTTAGCGCAAAAATCGCTTCGGCTCGTTGACGATTCTTGTTATTGACCACAGATTCTTAAGAGGACAGAGGACGAAAGTCAGATGGGGGGATATTCCTCTTGATTGTACTTGTAATATTGGGTTGGATCCTCGCGGTGCTTTTTGCTCTGCCGCTTCTCGTTTTACTTCTTTTGCTGCCGTCATTGCGGCTGCATTTTTCCAGCGCAGGGGGAAACATAAAGGTTAAGGCAAAGTATCTTTTTCTGTCGTTTCAGCTTTATCCCATCAAAGTAAAGCCCGAAAAAAAGAAGAAAAAAAAGGCGAAGAAGCAGCCCGAGCCCGAAAAGGACAAGCCGCCCCCCGCTGAAAAGGAAAAGTTATCCGCACTCCAAACATGGGAGCAATACAAGCCCTTAATTCAAAAAGCGAAAAAGACAATGCGCTTTATTTGCAAGCGGCTGATTATATACAAGGTAAAGGCGCGGGTTGCGGTTCGCGGCCCCGACGCCCATCAAACTGCCATCACATATGCCAAAACGGCGTCCTTTACCTCGATTCTTATGCAGATTTTGGGCTGGATTTTCACCCTGAAGAAAACGGATATCGTCATCGCTCCGGATTTTCTTGGCGAAAAGAGTTCGTATGATATTTCTTTCCGGCTCCGCATACGGCCGATTTTTGTATTGACAGCTCTCATCGGGCTTCTGCCAGCCTTGTTGAAAGCATTCAAAAAAAATAAAAAAACAAAACGTAAAGGTGGTAAGAAATATGAGCCAGCCGCATCCCATAAGTGATTTTACCGCGTCCGCGCTCAACAGCCTGCGAACCCTTGTTGATGTAAACACAATTGTCGGGGACCCCATAACCACCGCCGAGGGAGTAGTCATCATCCCTATTTCCAAAGTGAGCTTTGGTTACGCTTCCGGCGGCAGCGATCTGCCATCCGAAAAGCCCGCCGAGCTTTTTGGCGGCGGCACAGGCGGGGGAGTCACCATCCAGCCTTTGGCTTTTCTGGTAATCAGCGGGGGAGAGGTGCAGCTTTTGCAGATGCAGACCGCCAATACCACCGCCGACCGCATAGTAAACGCCGTGCCCGAAGTAATGGACAAAATTATGGGTTTCATCAAGAAGAACAAAGAAGGCAAAGAAAAAGACGCGGCTGACAATTAATTCATAATCACGGCTCCCATGCAATAAATTTGACTTGCAGGAAATACTGTATGCAAACCTTATTGTTTGGGAGACGGGAACATGCGCAAAACAATCGCCGGTATTTTGGCTTTGACAATGCTTTTAGCCCTGCCCGTAAACGCAGCTTGGGAGGATCCGGTTGTGGAGACCCAAGCACGGTGCGATCAGGATATAAAGGTAGGGGCAAAGGCCGCCATTGTGATGGAAGTAAAAACCGGGCGGGTGCTTTTTGCTCAAAATGAGCGGGAGCGCCTGCCCATGGCCAGCACCACAAAGATCATGACCTCCCTGATTGCGCTGGAGCAAAACAATGTGAACGCCATGTTCGAAGTTGATCCTCTGGCCATCCGGGTGGAGGGTTCGTCAATGGGATTGCAGGAGGGAGATCAGGTATCCCTTTACGCGCTGGCGGCGGGGATGCTGCTTCATTCGGGCAACGACGCCGCAAACGCGGCCGCAGTGCGGATATCCGGCTCCATACCTGACTTTGCCGTGAAGATGAACGCGCGCGCTGGCGCGATCGGGATGTTTGACACCAGCTTTGAAACGCCCTCTGGGCTGGATGGCGGGAGCCACTACTCCACCGCGTACGATATGGCGCTGCTGGCACGGGAGGCCCTGTCAAACGATGCGTTTGCGGCAATCTGTTCCCAGTACAAGCTGCGGGCCAATTATGGGAACCCACCCTACAACCGCTGGCTCAAGAACCACAACAAGCTGCTGAGCATCTACGACGGGACTTTCGGCGTAAAGACCGGATTTACCAAAAAGTCGGGGCGCTGCTTGGTGTCCGCCGCCCGGCGGGACGGCATAGAGCTTATCTGCGTTACCCTCAACTGCCCTGATGACTGGTTGGTGCATCGAAACCTTTACGACCGTTTTTTTGACAAGCTGATCCTGAAAAATCTTATTGACGATCTGCCCGAAACAAACATCCCGGTGGTTGGCGGCGTCAGCGATATGGTTAGCGCTATCCCTTATGAGGAGGCGTTTGTTGCCGTCCCTAAAGAGGGCGCAAACATCCGTCATGAAGTTATTGCCCCTCATTTTCTTTATGCCCCTGTCCGGCAGGGACAATACTTGGGCGATTTGCGCATTTTTCTTGATGATGATCCAGTATTTACCTTATCTTTAGTAGCCGGGCGGGATGTGCCGCTTCTTCACGAATACAAGGAAAGTTTGTGGGAACGAATTACGGACTGGGTTTCTTAATCTCTGACCTCTGTTCTCCGTCTTGCGACTTCTGATTTCTGACACAAAAAGGATGTAAAACATGACGCAAAACAAACCGGAAAGAATACAAAAAGTCCTTTCACAATACGGGATAATGTCTCGCCGAAAAGCGGAAGAAGCCATCGCTTCGGGGCGCGTAACAGTGAACGGGCGGGTCTGCCAAGCTGGCCAGCCGGTAAATCCCAAACGGGATCAAGTGATGCTGGATGGAAAGAAAGTTAACTTTGAAAAAACAAGCAAGCGCGTTGCCGTTATGCTCTACAAGCCGCGCGGAGTTATCACAACCACCAGCGACGAGCAGGGACGTAAATCGGTGATGGATCTGCTTGAGGAACTTCCCGTGCGGGTATTTCCGGTGGGGAGGTTGGATCGGAACAGCGAAGGGTTGCTGCTGCTCACAAACGACGGGGAGCTGGCAAACCAGCTTACTCA
>Ga0123355_10019218_pt1 | contig 10873 bp, 12 predicted proteins | sample TergutEmb28metaG_3_FD_89872 | JGI IMG/M metagenome (GOLD analysis project Ga0123355, IMG submission 89872) | Embiratermes neotenicus P1 segment gut microbial communities from Petit-Saut dam, French Guiana - Emb289 P1 | ecosystem: Host-associated > Arthropoda: Insects > Digestive system > Gut ...
ACAATCACCCCATTTTAAAATACTTGTTAAGCCAGTCCTGTAACTTAGCCTCAAGGAGTTTTGGAAATATTTTCTCGAAAATCTTGATTGCACCTTCCCAATAATGCGCCCCCTCGACCCACTGTTGTTTCAGCGACATGCCCGTGTTCGTGTTAGGGTCATAGATAAAGCGGTGTCCGTCCCATCTGCCGGGCACGAAACGCCGCTCAACGCCTTTTGGGTTCATCCAATGTCCGTCATTGACGAATCTCGCATACTTTACGTTAGTGCCGACTTCCAGCGTCAGCCCGCCGTCTTTGATTTCCCACACATTATCCTCGCCGCCTTGATGGAAGCTCGCCAGCAACAGCCGCGAATCCATCACCTTGCGCCGGATTATCTCATCTTCGACAATCCGCAGGAACTCCGCGCCAAGCCCTTGCATGAATTTCGTCAGCTCGGCTTTGAAATCGCCTCTTGCCGCGCTCCGCAGCCTTTTGACAAATTCCTCGAACCCACCGAGGTCAAATTCAACCGACATTATAGTTTCTCCTGTTCCGATGTGCGGCGCAACATAACGATAATGTGGTGGTCGCGGATAGGGATTGGAGCTTCGGCGATATACTCGTAGCCTGTTTCCAAGTGTACGATTTTATCATTGATACGCACGTCCGTACCCCATGGCAAATTTAACTTCGCTCTGCCGTCCAACGCCGCGTAAGGCTCGTTCTGCGACACCCTCAGCGCACCGCGCAAAGCAAAATGGCAGTGCAACCCCGCTATATCCGGCACTTCGCCATACGAGAAAGCAGGGGAGTCGGGAAGACCGTAACCGGGCGAGATATCATATTGGACGATATGATAAATATCGCAGGTATGATTTAGTAACGCTTCAAATCCCATAGCAAGTCCTCCCTATAGCTTCCGCAGTTTCATAACCACAGTTCCCACTTTTTCCGCGATAAACTCGTCAAGCAGCGAACCGAGATTAAGGTCATCAATCTGCGAATCGGTGTCCGCAATCGTATACGCATAATCATCAAACCGCTCGCTTTTATACATACCGCCGCCACTGCTTGAACCGCGGCTTGCGGCGTTTGCTGCTAACTGCTCCGCTAATATAAGCGTAGCGATTCGCACCTGCTCAGGCAGAGGGTCGGCGTCTGCAAACGTGTTGCGGGTATACTTGATTATCCATAATTCGGCGCGGGTTATATCTATCGTGAGCTTAGCGTCATCGCGGTTTTTCACGCTCGCTCGTTCTGACCAATCCCTAACCTCTTGAGGCGTTACCCATGGTCTAACAGCCATGATATCACCGCCTACTCATCATTTTCGCCGAAATCAGCTTTATTTTCTTCTTCGGAGTCTTGCTCAGTGTCAGTTTCGCCTTTATCGCTGCCCGACTGTTCGAGTTCCGCGATTTTGGCTAAAATAGGGGCTTTGTGCCGCTCATCAGTAACATCAAGCCCTCTTTCTGTTGCATACGCTTTGAGCTGAGCGACTGACCAGCTATCGTTCGGCGGATTATCTTTAGGATAATCTACTGACAATTGAGTTTTATCACCCTCATCTTCGCCTGTATTGGCGGGAGTGGTTATATCTGCAACATCTTCATCAGTTTCAATGATTTCTACGAGTGTAAAACGCTTAATGCTTACGAGATAATCAACGACTTTCTTATTGCTAACCGTAATCAATGGCTTTTTAGCAGTCGCTTTAATACCATACCCAGCGTATGAACGCCCGCGGATTAATTTCAGCTTGTATTCAATCTTAATCATCATCGCCGCCCCCTATATTCTCAATAATCGCCGTTGCATCAGTTTCTTCGATAATCGCATCGAAATCAGAGTGGATTACATAGAAACGCTTATCTTCCATGATAGCCCGCACATCTGAATCTGTCTTGCGGATTCGTATATCATAGGTGTTCACGGCGATAAGGTTTTGCGGGTCTGTGAGGATAATCTTATCGTTCGGCATGAACGGCACGCGGACAGTCGGTATCGCCGCCGGGTTATTATATATGCTATCAGGCGCGCTACTTCCATTGTTGATTGCGCGGTTAAGCAGGAAAAGCTCCCATTGCTGCGCTCTGAACGGACTCATCAGCCAGCGAAGCCGCCCGTTATTGTACTTGTTCGGCAATAACGCTATCGTGTTGTAGTACATATCAAGCGTCATCTCCGTATATCCGGAAGCGTCATAGACATGACCGCCGTTAGAAATTTGCTTAATCCAGCCGTCATTAATATAGAGAAACAAGCCGTCCGGGTCAGTCAGCGGAGTATCTTTATCGCCGTTCAGCCATAAGTCCTCCATGTCGTTGCCATATTGACGGGTCATGAGAGCGGTTATCGTAGCTTCTAAGCCCTGCTGCTCAATATTTTCCCGCAGAGTTTCCTCTGTGATTTCCCAAGGCAAGCGGACAGGTACGGTAGAATACGGCACCGCGCCGAAATGTGGTTGCGCACGGTAGCCGGTTATCTGCCCGGTATCGGGATTGAGCGTTGGTGCAGACCCGTCCTCGTTCGCGTCAATGTTCTCTATTTTTTTGCGGATAATCCTGTTGGCAATGCCGATTTTATCAATCTGCCCGGTTCTTGCCCTGCGCATTTGACGGCGAATAAGTCCGCCAAGTGCGGTCTGCTCAAACGCTTGTTTGAGAAACTGTCGCGCCTGTTCAGGATTAAGTAAGCCGTTTGTTACGCTTTCGGTGGTGATAGCTGCGTTTTTTATTATCGTGTTATTATCCATATAACAATTTTCCTCCTGTTCTTGTTAATTTTATTAAATTATTCCGGTGAGATAATGCGCTTCGCCTGATTTTGTGACTGACCCCTCGCCGTTTAGGTTATTAGCCAACCCGCGAGCTTTTAAGACAGGTTCAATAGCCTCAGCCACCATTTTCTGCACCGTAGCCTGTATCGTTTCGGCGGTCAAAGGCTCGGCAGGTGGATTAAGGGCATCCTGTACAGCCTTGGCAATCATGGTCTGCACAGCTTCCGCTGTCAGCTCAGGTGCAGGCGGATCAGTTGCCGCTGGTGTTGCTGGGTTAGCCGCTTTTGTGATGGCTTCGGCAATCATAGCCTGAATTTCTTGTTTGTTCACTTCTGAATCATCCTCCTTGTCTTCATCGGTGAGCTTTGTCAGCAAATCACCGATATTATTGTGAATATTTTGAAGCGTTGAATAATTTTCGCCGCTTATTTTCTTACCGGCTTTAATAATTGGCGCAGGCGCGTCCTTTGCGCTCTTGACAAGCGATTTCACGACATCCTCTTCAGTAAGCAAGGCAGTTAGGATTTCCGAAAAATCACCGAGAGCTTCTTTGATTTTCACGGTATCGCTTTCAAATACCCAACCATCAGTACGCCAGTCATAACTGCGCAGTGTATCATCAAGCGCGTACCAAGCGTTCCAGAAACTGCTTGATTTGTTGCTTGAGACATATTTGTCTTTGACTTCGCCTTTTTTAATCAACTCATACCCTAAAAGTCCCGCAAACTTCTTAAAAATCCCTGTTTCACCCGCGCTTGCCACTATAGGTTCAAGCTCAACGTCCTTTTCGCTGTACTTGCCTACGCCGCCCATTGAAAATCCTGTAACTTCGCCTTTTTGGACTTTCTCCCACACCTCGTTATTTGTGACCTCTGCAGTCATGAGCCATGTGCCTTTTATGACGGTTTCCTCGCCGATTGTTATATCAGACGGCGCGATATACGTTTCAACCACCGAAACGCCATCAACCGCCTCAAAGCTGTGCTGCAGGTCTACTTTATCGCCATTCTTGGCGAACCAGTGCGCCGCTTTGCGGATTTCTTCTTCAGTCATGAAGTTGCCGTGTATATCCTCAACAAGCGGCTCGTAGACAATGCCTGTGATATAATGGGTTTCAGCGTCTACTTTTAGGATTTTCCCTAAACTGGAGAAGTTCCCCATGCCGTCTTCGGCTTTGGTGATTAAAAATTGCCGCTGGTTAGCGGCTTTGTCAACCAACGACACAAAACTAATCTTCGCATCGCTGATTTCTATTGCTTTTTCTATTCTCACATATCTCCCTCCTGTTTGATTATTTTTTATATAAAGCTCCAACATAAAACCCAGCCGCTCCGCATCGCGCTTATCAAGTCAGTATAGCATAGCTACTTAACTCAATAATGCGGCACGGAGCAGTCCGGGAAATTTAAAGGAGTGCCTTACGGCCTTAATTTAGATAGGCATGAAAAAAGCCCGCCACACTTTTTTGTGCGGTGAGCTTGGCTTTATTTTGTATTTTAAATTACAACTGCGGCAGGCTTTTCTGGCTGACCTAACGTTCGCGGCTTTGCGGTTGCGGTGACAGGTTCAGACTCTTCGATAATATCGCCGAGTTCTTCAAGCGTAGGAGGTTCAACGATTACAGACTTCCCGTATTCAACACCGTCCGGGTATAGCATCTCGATTTTCTCTTTATGGCTTTCATAATCTTCTGCCATTTTAGTTTTCTCTGACATAATGTTTCTCCTTATACCCTGTTCGCTTTGCTGTATTTTTTCTTCCCTGCTCAATACATCCATACTATTTCCATCTCCTACAGCTATTATACCACGCTCCGCAGGATTTGTCAAGGAATTTTCGGCCTTATTCAATCCCGGCACGCGCCCGATTGCTATCATTAAGCTCACGCTCCCACTCAGCATCATCAAGGGCAATATAATACCGTTGAAGCTCCTGACGCTCTTCAAGCGGCAATCCCAGCACGTCAGAGTTGGCGATACCTTGATGGATACAATGGCAGTGTACGCTTTCACTCGCTGGAAGACAGGAGTCTCGCGGATACATAGGATAGTACGCGTTACCGTCCGCGCCCTGCAGGCTGAACGGCTGGTCTTTGCGGACAGTTGCGCCGTCCATGGCAACGTGGTTTTCCCGCGGCTTGTTGCGATACTCGCCTGTATGTTTCCACATTTTATCGTCTACAGCCGGATTCTGCGTGATGGCTTCCTGCTGCGCTATTGAATGAGCGCGAAGCGTTTCCGTGACAGCCGCCCGCCGCGCCCGGTAATACTCATCGCGGATGCCATCGTCCATAAGAGCGCGGGTAAAATCCGCTACGCTGTTGCCGTCCCTGAGATGCTCAACAAGCAGACTGTCGATTGCGTCATGACCGGTCAGCTTCATCAGTTTACCGAGTTCCGCGCTCCATTCCTGCGCCCAGTCAACCGTGCGCTTCGTGATTTTAGCCACGGTCAGTGCGGAATCTACCTGCTTGATATACGAAGTGGCGAGCTTGGGCATATTTGTCGTGAAACTGTCGTGAAATAGCTGCGCAAGCACCTCGTCCGTGTTGTCAAGCCCTTTAAGCTCCGCCCAAGCCTCGGCGAACTCGCCTAAGTCCACCGACTCACTAAGCCGCTGATTTATCACGCCGCTCTGCGTGGTCAACGCCTGAGCGATATTCTCCTCGAGCGCAGAGATTTCCGCAACAGTATCAGCACAGTCAGCAAAGCCCGCCGATTCAAGCGCATTGGTTAAACTCTCGTCTGCTTTAGCGATATATGCGTCTATTGCTTTAAGAAGTGCAGCACAATTAGGCATTAACTCGCCTCGCTTTCGCGTAACAGCTTGCGGATTTCTTTCAGGACAACGGCGATTTCATCATCCCTGTTTGACACGGCTTTCTGTATCTGCTGAACGAGCATTTCATCAATTTTTTCATCGCTCGGCAAATCCGTAATTGCGGCAGGCATCTTACCCATAGCCGCTTGAGCTCCAAGCGCGAGCTTTCTAACTTCAAGCGGTATATCGCCCCAATCGCCCTCGAAGTCCTCGGACTTTGCACCCATCGCTTTATACGCGATTTCTTTAGCCTTATTCGGCGTAACGCCGCCGGCACGTACAGCAACGTTAAGCAATTGCACCATATCAGCGGTATTCGTGATTTCGGGTTCCATGAAATACGCCTCAACGTGCTGAAAATTATATCCCGCAAGTAACTTGTTATTTATCGCCCATGCCAAACTTACGCGCTCCGGCTGGAACACCTGCTGCTCCGTGATTTCCATTGCCGCCAGTGCGGTTGCGCGATTGAAATCGGTAGTGTATCCGACATAGAGGTCGGGAAGCTGAAACGCCGACTGCACTTTGCGGCGATGGTTGTCTATATAATCCTGAAAAAGCTCGTCATTCTGCAACATAGACGACATATTGACTATCTGCACTTCAGGCATCTTCTCGCCTTCAAAAGCCGCTTGATTATCCATGTTCGCAGCTTCAAGCACGACAAAAGCGTGCTGACCGCTCTCGCCTTTTATTCCGTTTATATATTCTTGCAGTTTATCCCAACTGCCATCGGTCAACGTACCGCCTTTCACTAAAATCATCATAGGCGTGTGCCTACCCTCAGAGAAATAGCGGTTGTTCAGCCCCTCAGCTTTTCGTGTGCCGTCAGAGCCGAGTACCTGACCTATCCAGCGTACCTCGCCGTAAGTTTCAGTGCCGAGCGCAAATTCAAGTATCTCTGTGGCTTGACGGTCAGCCGCGATATTCTCGCCATACTCGCCATTATACTTATCCATGATACGCGGGTCGCCGATTTCCTTGTAGTACACCGTCTTGCCGTTAAGCTCCTGACGGTACTTGCGGAATCGTTTAGGGCGTGTTTCAGTACGCCCTTTTACGTTATACTCAATATCTACATACGGGTAGAGCGGAGAGGTCTTTTGTATAGACGGCGTTTGGCGAATAAACTCAATGCCGATAACCTCGCCGGCTATGTTACGCATGACTTCAAGATATGCTATACCGTAAGTTTCCCGCGCCTCGATGATATCCTCGAACAATTCTTTCGTGTTCTGGTCAAGATTGAGAAACTCAAGCACTTCCTCGATTTTCTCTTTCTCGTTTTTCATTTCAGCGGTCGGCTCTTCATCGCTTTTATACCGCACGTCAATCCCAAAGCCCGCTATATTGTTTTTATACGCCCTGATACACTGTGGCAGAATCGCGGAGTTGTTCACGAGCGTCTTGAACCCCCGCAGGTCGGTGGGATGGGAGATAAAATCATCGCCTGCGGCTGATACCGTCGATTTCACTTGATTTGGCGTTGGTCGCACTGCTTTTATAATTCTCGCCGCCACCTTAGGTATCTGCCTGATTTTTACCATTGATTTCACCTCTTTTACAAATTATTATTATGCCTTCATGCGGATAGGCAAGCACAGCAACAACACACAGTCCGCCTCGTCAGGGGAGGGTAGGTTGCGTTTCTTCATTGCGTCCTTGCTCTCCACCCGAATTTTTGACGCATCAGTCAATTCATATTTGCGGCTCGAAAGCTGTGCCGCTAAGTTATCGTCATCGGGTAGTATCAGCTCGATAGGCTTTTTCTGACCTTCATCATCTTCTGCCTTGAGCATCCGCCTGACGACATCCATCATATACGATGTGCTGTCATGGAAATATTTGTTTTTTATCCGCGTACCGAACTTGACGGGGAATATCTCCAGCCAAGCGAAGCGCGCGGGGTCGTTTCGTTTAATCTGTTTCAAGCGGTCAACTACACCGCCGCCAACGCCGCCGTCGTCCACTTTGACCGGGATTTTGCCGGTCCATTTATACCGCTGTATGAGCTTTTCGCCAAGCTCGATTATTTTATCGGCTGTTTTCATGGTGTCCTGTCCGCGTACCTTGTGCGGCAGTTCCACTTTAGCATCAACTTTATTGCCTATCACCGTTAAATCATCGCCGAATCTCGCGACATCACAACCGATATGTATCAGCTCCGGCGCGACTGCCGGCACATAATCACGCCCTGCTTGTATCGACTCCTCAATAAGCTGCAACGGGATAAAAACATCGTCCTCTTGCATGGGAAACTCGCCGAAAACACGCACACGGACGAAATTGCTGTCTGCGCCGTACTTGCGCTTCAGCGCAGCGATATTCTCTTTGTTCGTCCGCGGACTGTCCTCAGCATTCACGCGGTGCGTGCGGTACATATCGCGGTCGCGGGTGTGGCTGTCGTAGAATATGCCGCTTGTCTTAGTCGGGTTGCCGCACATCAAGAGCTTGTTGTTCTCGCCCGACAGCGTACCGAGTATCGCCTCCATGATAGGGTCAGCAACGCCCGAAGCCTCGTCTACGATGAACAGCATATTGTCCTCGTGGAAACCCTGCATATTCTCTGGCTTCGTTGCCGTCCGTGCTGCCGCGAACCAGCGTTTCTCGTAGCCTTTGACATAGATGTACGTCTTTGTCCATGTAAGAATCTCCGATAACACAGGGCTTTTGCTCTGCCATTTCGCAATCTCGCTCCACAGCACATCGTTAAGTTGCTGACGTGTTGGCGCGGTAGCTACGACGCGCGCAAACGGGAAGCAGCTCAAAAACCACAGAGCCGCGATAGCCTCTACGCCTGTCTTGCCTACGCCCTGACCGGAGCGCACCGATACCTTATTGTGCTGCGACAAATCTTGCAGGGCGCGCCGTTGCCAGTTGTCCGGCGCGAAGCGTAGCACTTCCTCCGCGAACAGCGTGGCGTTTTTGCGGTATACAGGGTTGCGTTGCTTGAAGAACTTCACGCGGTTAATGCGGCTAATTTCCATCGTTCTCCAGCACCCCCTGAATCCAGTCGTCTACAAGGCTGTTCGCTTTGTCATCGCTTGGCGCAAGTTTTTCTTTCAACTCGACTTCGCGACGCTTAAAGTCAAGCTCCTGTTGCTTGAAATCAAGTTCCCTGCGTTTGGTCTGCTTGTCAATCAGCGTTCCGAGTGCGATGGCGATTCCCTTTATATCTTTGGTGGTTTCGAGCAACTCAATTATGCGTGATATACCCGCGTCATATAACTCAAGAACTACGTCTTTGCGCTTATCAAGCTCGTCTAATATATCCGCTTCGATTTGTTCTTTTTTATGTTTGCAGTTTTTTGCAAATTCCTCGTCTGACAAAACTACACTTTTGACCGTATTCACCGCCACTTTATGCCTTTTTGCAACTGCAGAATAATTCCCGCACTCAGCATAGTCAGCAATGATTCTCTTTTTCTGCCGCTCGGTTAATTTTGCCAAAATCACCACCTACTTTTATAATTACAATCATCACATTAAACTTTAAAGATTCATATAATAACAAAATAACATACAAAAGTATATCTATATTACGAGGTCAATTACATGAATAACATGAACAAACGCATTCCCTTGGAACAAGCGGCGGTAGATATCGCCAATGCCGCCGCCGTACCGCCACGTATATACCAGTTACCACTGGAGGAGGGACGCAAAAAACTAAACCAAGCACAAGACGCTCCTGTACATAAATATCCGGCAAAAATATCATCTCTGCAGATGCAGCCAGAAAACGATTTGCCAGCATTCTCTCTATACTGTGTACAACCTGATGATATGTCGGACATACCGAACGTTATTATCTACATACACGGTGCAGGCTGGGTGTTCGGCAATTTCCATACACATGAAAAGTTAGTACGCGAACTATCAGCAAGGACAAACTCAGTTGTATTATTTCCGGAGTATAGCCTCTCTCCTGAAACAAAATACCCTGTGGCACTTCAACAATGTTACAGCGTCTTAACCGCACTGCCATCAATTATACATCAGTTAGGGATGAAAGTACGCTTAGACACATTGACGGTAGCTGGTGATAGTGTAGGTGGGAATATGACGGCTGCGATGACACTTCTCGCAAAGTACCCTGATGGACCGCACATCCACAAGCAACTCCTGTTTTACCCTGTCACGAATGCCGCCTTTGACACAGAATCTTATAGAGAATTTGCAGAAGGATATTATCTTTACAGAGATGGCATGAAGTGGTTTTGGGATCAGTACACAACATCAAAAACTGACCGCGCCCAAATCACGGCATCACCACTCAGAGCAACAACAGAGCAGTTACAAGGTCTCCCCGATGCTTTGGTCATAACTGGCGAGGCTGATGTCCTCAGAGATGAGGGTGAAGCCTATGCCAAGAGACTATTAGAAGCTGGCGTAGATACTACCGCTGTGCGAGTTTTGGGTATTATACATGACTTCGTGATGCTGAATGCTTTAGACCAGACAAACGCCTGCCGCGTAGCTATGGACTTGGCGACAAGCTGGATCAATCGTAAGAATGAAAAATAGGGCAGTTGCCATGAACTTGATGCTAAGCAAAAAGCAGTCTGCGTTTCACTGAAACGTATGACTGCTTGATTTATCTTAAATTTAAAGTATATTCAATCAATTAAGGTTAATTTTCTGTAAATAACAGCGAAAATCATAGAAATTTCGTTGGATTTCTGATATACTGTATAGATGCAATATGAAAATTAGAAAAACTGCTTAGGAGCATAAATTATGAGAAAAATTGTAAGTGTCATTATTTTAGGCTTTTGCGTAATATTTACGCTAACAGCCTGCACCGGCAATTCGCAAGAAACGCTGACCTTTCCAGAGCCACCGGATATTGAGAACAACACACCTACTGATGAAGCGGTAGATGCTACGCTAAATAGGGAGGCAACTGTCCAAATTGCTTTCGCAACAGACGAATTATTGAGCCGGTACGAAAATTTTCATGAATTTATTCATGTAGAAGAAGCAGCATATATGATAATCCTCACTGACACACCAGTAACAAATTTTGAGTTTATCTGGGTTGGTAACTCCTTTGCTCTTGTAGATTGGGATGTAGATGAAGACGCGGAATTATATTTCTTTGCGGAAGAGGTTATATATTCAGTAGGCGAATTAACGCCCGAAAAGCCATTTAAAGCGAGAACGTGGGCTGATTGGGGTCATTTACCTCGAATTGGCGTATCATTTGTGGATGCAAATGGTGTCACAAGGCATTTCCATATACAGCAAAGTATGATGGATGGCTCGCTTCATATTACCGAATTTGAAA
>Ga0123355_10019219_pt1 | contig 10873 bp, 4 predicted proteins | sample TergutEmb28metaG_3_FD_89872 | JGI IMG/M metagenome (GOLD analysis project Ga0123355, IMG submission 89872) | Embiratermes neotenicus P1 segment gut microbial communities from Petit-Saut dam, French Guiana - Emb289 P1 | ecosystem: Host-associated > Arthropoda: Insects > Digestive system > Gut ...
GGGTGTGGTTGGGTGGTTGGGTGGGGGGTGGGTGGTGGGGCGGTTGGGGGTGTTGGTGGTGGTGGTGTTGGTGGTGGTGGTGGTGGTGGTGGTGGTGATGGTGATCTCATGTCTAGCATTCTAAAACTCCAAAGCGTGTCCCGAGTCCGAAATGTCCACTCCCTGAAGGTGCAACAATTATGAGCTGTACATAACTAACTACGTTACTCCAATGGAACCTACAAATAACAACAGGGTCGCTGAATTCCTAGACGTTCTTTCATCACAGATGGAGGAAGAAGGTTCATTCTAGACCTTCGTTCGTAAATATATAAACGGACAACATGGCATCACATCACCAAGTCGGTAGGTACTCTTCGTGCGGACACATGCTCAGACGAGGAGAAACAAAACTGTTTTACGAGAAACTAACAAAACAAAAAAGGCCACCGAAAAAGATAAGAAGTTGCATCTCGAGTAAAACTGCTGGAAGTTAACAGACCTACCGACTTTTCGGTTTTTATGTAAGAAGCAATGTGTCTCGAACAAACCGTACAAACAAGTAATGTATTATCAATTCTTTGCACAAAACTAAATTTACTACCACAACCAAGTTTACAATGGGGTCACAACGCGATAACTTGCTGGTCGTGTGGTGTGTGAGTCGTAATCTGTGGCGTGCCTGGGGACCTGCAGGAACCCACCATAATTCAACGGTGTTGTCAGTGAGCAACTTCTTATTCCGAAGTTCTGGCAGGCCGTAAAAATACACAAAAAAAAAAAAACTCCCTCAGACCAACTCCACGCACCAAGCCGATACCATTGCTGAATCGGTACACGTTCCAGTTGTAATGTCGGGTAAAAAGGTAAAGCAGTCCCGATACAGGCCTGGAGTGACTCAGAGGGTTCCAGGAAGTTAAGGTTCCCAGATTTCAAGACAACGGCACAGGACGGTGGTAAGGTTGTCAGCATTACGCACCGGCCGCCCTTACCCCCAGGAAATCCTCCCGGTACTCATTTCTGTTACAAGCTGAGTCATAGTGCGATCGGAAGGATTTTATGTCAATGAAACATTCCAATGACACCAGCTGGAATCGAACCAACGACCTTCCGATTTGTAGCGCAGCACCTTAACCCCTGTGCCACCGCGGTCCCCAGTAATGTCAGGTATCTGATGTAATTTAAATGATACTGAATCAAGCGAGTAGTGTTATGTGCTGTTATCAGATCAAATAGGACGGGAAGTTGTGGACTACATTCATTTGGCTTAGGATAGCGATCAGTAGCAGAACGTTATAACCACGGAAACAGATTATCGCGTTCCACACAGAGGGATTATTTCATTACTAGCCGAACCACAACTGAGAACTCCGTTCTGCTTGGATACATACCATGTCACTGGGTAATCGTACCCGACGTTTCGAAGCAACACAGCACCTTTATCCTTAACCGTCTAGAGGTAACAGGCGTCTCGAAACATTTTCCATTAAGAAATTACGTTCTTTCGAAACGTCGGGAACCGATTACCCAATGACTCGGGGCCATAGCTCAGAAGAACTGGGTCGTCAACAACGCCGGCATGAAAATCTCACACACACACATATCAGCAAAAACTGGCTTATCAAGACGGGCTCTAATGGACGGCGATGATGCTGACAGTTTGGTACAAAACGTAAACAATTAACCCTTTGACACCTAACGACCACTATAGTGGTCGTACCGCACTGCTAACTTCTAAACGTTGCATTTTATATATTTATTCAACAAATATAAGTACTGAATATTTTAAATACGGTATATACTCTCCGTTTTTATCTCTTCAAAATGCAGTTTGTTTCATGATTCGAACATATTTGGTTCCTGTTTTATTCACATTTTATATACTGAGTGTGCTAAAATTTAAAAAAATAATTCCAGCGCCAAAAGGTTAAACACGAATTTGAGGTACAGTAAATTAAACACGAGTAACATGTCACATGCGACATAAGTAATTCGTCTCATTTCCCTCTTTTGGAATGAAAACTAGTAAACTGCGCTAGTCATGGTGGGTTTTGTGCAAAACTAACGGAATAAGTCCAGAAAAAGTTAAATGAGAGATCGTTGTAAGTGGCCTAACAAGCGTCAAACTGTATAATATGCAATTAATTTCAATAATTAACAACTTCTTAAACACATAAATGTTTTCAATTCGATATTTTCTCGTCATGATTAATAAATCCAGTTACATTTTCATGAAGTCAACGCCCCTCTCACACCATTTTCCCCCCTTTTTATGTTCATGGGACCGTGCATCGCATTTCTATGTCAATAAATGTCCAACAAGATGGAACTACACACAGCTGCTATAGCCTGCAGCCCAGACACCACTCCAGCCTAACTGCACCTAACTTCCAACCTACAGCAAGCCAAGAACGAAACGACCAATGTGGTAATCAACATTACAGTCGTGAGCTCCTGATGATGGGCATAGTAGTGCCCGAAACATGTTGAGCCTATAAGAAGTACAATAAAATAAGTAGCATCTAGTTGGTTCTTATTCTTCAGTTATCACAATGATGCACGGTCCAACACACATCAAATATACAGAGTTTATTTTATCTGTAAACCGCTCTACATGTTTCGTGTGGTTTCTTCACCCATCATCAGGAGCACAAATAACTGTATCTGCAGCATCTGGCACTAGTCAACCGTTGTTGCAACCTCTAGTTATCGTGGAGGAGTTTAGAATCACCTCACTTGTCAAATTAACAACGATTCATCACTAACAGCCATCAAAATGTAGTCCGTAACCTTCGTTTTCCAAACATGGGGAACATATGATCAATGTGGACATTTACTAACAGGAACCGTGAACTATGGAACAGTAGAAGCAAAGAGAATGACAGAGCAGAGACAAATTTCCAGTCGTCATAATCTGAACGACCACTCTGCTCAGCTGTTCATGCTACAGGAACTCCATTAGTCCATAGAACAATGGCAAACCCGTGGTCACTTAGTGAGCACAATGCCAGAGCCACGTTTCTCTACTGGTTAGGCCTGGACCACAAGGCACCTGTCTGAACCAATCACATTACAGCGTGACACGAGGGCCAACCGAGCAGCCAGCTACGTAGTATGGGCACCACACGAGAAGGCGCGGAGAACATGTAGAAGGGACGCGACGACAGCTATGCGCAATACACATCGTATCTCACAGACTTTATTTCCCATTTCGTTCGCCCCACTGCAGCTAAGTGGCGGGACACAGTGTAGTGATAATTCCCACCCCCGGCTTTCATGAAGTTGTTCCGTGTGCCCTAATGGTTTAAATCGGAGAGTGCCACTGGCTTGCACGTCGCATAAGTCTCCGACCATGGCAAACTTCTTGGTATACGTATTTATGAAAATCAGAATCCTAAGGTTTAAAAATTTTCCAAAAATCCAGAAAACACCGCAAAATTCTAGGCGCAAAAACGGCGACATAAAACGAAGCCGCATTGGCAGCCCACAAATATTAGGCGCAGCAACTTCATCTCGTTTCCCCAGCGTTCAAATTTGTGCGACCCCGTTTGGAATAACAAGCAGTGTGTACCAAAACCAGCAGGTCAACATGGGGTGAGCCACGTCCCCACGGGTTAGTGCCGTCAAGTGTGACCACACACACACACACACACACACACACACACACACATACACCGTCCCTTTGTGCTCGTGATCTCCCACAGCACCAACCCTGACACAGCCACAATTGTTAGTCACGCAATGGAAAAATGCTGCGTGCAGTCAGTCACACAGTACTTCATTAAAACTTGCACTGCATCATTGCTCACGCACCCCACCATGGTGTCGTAAGCGGTGCAGAGTTTAAAGTTCCACGTGTTCCAAACATCGGCACTAAATGGAAGCGAGTGGTTAGCTTCGGATAATCAGCGCCTCTTATAATTTGAATTCATCCAACCCCGGTGGCCGTGCGGCCTAAAGCGTAGGTCTGCAGCCACTTGATTGCTAAGATTGCGGGTTCGAATTCCGCTGCGGACAAGGATGTTCGTCTCTTGTGTTTGTTATGTGTCTCTGCGACGGGCTGATCAACCATTCAGTGGAGTCCCACTGGGTGTGTGTGTGTGTGTGTGTGTGTGTGTGTGTGTGTGAGTGTGTGTGTGTGTGTGAAAGATAGACAGAGGGAGATTTACGAACATCAACAGGGGCTGCCTACACTCGATTTGGAATGTAGAGACACAGAACAAAAAACTGACTTTACATCGTGACCGCCCAGCCCGAAGCTTGACACAGAACCGTCGTGCCTCATCTTACGTGCTCATTTAACCTTACCAGCAGTTTATAACCGTATGTTCTTATGGCTGCTTCCACATCGAAACATTAGCCCACTGTGTGGTAAGGACCAACTTTCACAGTTAATATTTTCAGAGCGAAGTAACTCCCTGCAAAATGTAATTCGCTAATATCGTTATGTCGGCGGGGAATGAGTTTGGAGATGAATTTAACGCTGCGTCAACGTATATTGGTACTCAGGCCTCGACAAATTTCAGATTAAAAGGTCCATTATTTTGACCCGCTTTTAATTAAACACAATGGTGTGCATGTTACACTGCACTGGGATCTGACTGGTTTAGAGCAAATGTGCAAGGCCAGCAATAATATATGGTAAGTTGGAAAGTGGAAACATGTTAGGCTCTATACATGCCTGTCAGATCTTGACATAACAGTGCAACTGTTATGTCAGGATCTCACAGGCTACCTGCTGCTAGCAGCAGGTAGCAGTAACGGTCTGACAAATGCCTGATGCTGTATGTGCAGTTTTGAGCTCCTGATGATGGACGCAAAAGCCGTCTGAAACATGTAGAGCGTATTACAGAAATAAACAAATTGTGGAACGTTTCATCTTGTTGGTTGAACTCTGCGAATGTATTAGCGACACACGGACCTATGAATGTTAAACTTCTATAGACACTTACACTAACGACTACTCCCACCCACAAAAAAAAAAAAAGAAAGTAGTTTTATTGCTTTTATGATTGGCACCGAACTACGTACCATATAGCCTACCCCACCGTATCCTTTGCTTTTTAATATGCAGGCCCACAACGACATTAAGCACAGGCTTTTAAAGCGCATTAAAATCCCCTCAGTTGCGGAATGCGAGTTTCCTTTGTCTCTCAGGGATCCACTTCCTGCCCACAACAATCCAGCAAGCCCGAAACTCGTACTGGCAGTAAATTTTACCGGTTTCAATAATTACTTCGTACTCAGTTGGTACAACTGAACTAGTCATGGTCTGCCGCTAGGATATCTGAACACTACCATAAAATTACGCTGAATGTAGACAGTATTTAGTACCCCCTGTGTTATCGAGAACAGGATTCAGCCAGTTCGATCATTAAAAAGGACGCACGTCAAATCAAACACTATTTATTTATGCTGCAACAACAGAAACGTTCGTTTAGCGTCGAAACGGATGACAATGACTACGTATGCTGCCTATTTAAGTGTCAACTTGTCAGTCCAAGGAAAAATGTTCAAACATCGAAATGTAAGGTAAATTAGGCGTTGCTGAAGATTATAAAGCCTTTCGAGACGTTTCGCCGTGTGAAAATAAAGTTACCGACGTTTCGAAAGATCCTAGTGTATTCTTCAAGATATATCAGCCCAAGAAGTGAAAGAGTAAAAACCGTAAAGGTAACTTTATGTTTGGTGACTTTTATAGGAACATGTCTGGACCCTACAGGATAATCAGGCTAATTAGACTGATGAGCCTGATGAACCTTAAGGGCCGAAATATGTTCCTATAAAAATTACCAAAAATAAAGTTGTGTTAACGATTTTTTACTTTTTCAGTAATTATTCCAGAACACAAAGGACGTCTAACTGCAATATAGTCCACGAAGAGTGACATGGGGCTCGCGTGTCGCCGGTCGGAAACCATATTTTAAGATAGAACAACTAAATTAACTTAATCCCCATATGTCAATCCCAACTGCCACATTCTACAATAATGCAGTACTCCTTCTAACGGTATGCTGCCAATGTTCATGCTACAGCAAACACACACAATAGTTACATAATTTCACTAAAATTAATTGGTTTCACATATAAATGAATGTACACATTTACCGTAGGCCCGTGTCTGCCCATCGACTCGTTTTCGTTTCGCCGCAGAATCAAACAACCATACCTGAAACAAATGAAAAGTCCTTCACAAAATATGAACAAACGATAGAATTTTATGTATGTTTGTCCGTGCATCGTAGTATAAGCGTAGAGAAGAAAACCAACTAGATGCTATTGAATGCTTTATTGCACTTATAATCTGCTCAACATGTTTCGGGCACTTATATGCCCATCATCAGGAGCTCGAGATTATATTGTGTTATCGCCTCATATGGTGTGTAATGCTTTGGTTGCTGGGTGGTCGGCAGTTAGGAGCGGAGCAGCAGGCTATGCGTCCGGGATGAGGGAAATTGTGCGACTCACACAATTTCCCTCATCCCGGACGCATAGCCTGCTGCTCCGCTCATAACAGCCGACCACCCAGCAACCAAAGCATTACACACCATACGCAGCAATAACACAAGCATAGTCTCGAACTCCTGATGATGGGCATATAAGTGCCCGAAACATGTTGAGCAGATTATAAGTGCAATAAAGCATTCAGTAGCATCTAGTTGGTTTTCTTCTCTACATTTAATGACAGAAAAGTAGTGTACAGTTTACGTCAGTGGCCACATTAGACAACTTACATAATTAAGTTACAGGAAGTAAATCAGCTCCTACTGGGCCTAGCAGTCTTCGGTAAGTAACTCGTCATTATTACGTCGAATTCTTGAACAGTATAAATGTCAGCTCGGATATCACAAATCACAAAAAAAGCTGAATCTACATATTTGAAGTCAATAAATCTAGGAGGTGAGATCTACGTTCTTCTGGGATATTACGTAGCATAAAGTGGGAATCCCCCCACCCCAATCCACCCCGACGTTCCGGAACAACCTATCTGTTCCACCTACAAGGGTCAAAAATCCCAAGAAGAAGAATTACCACTATACCCTGCGTAATAACCCAGAAGAGCGCAGATCTCATCTACATGGCGACGGAAGCCTAAAATCATGCATCTGTGTGGTGGATTAAAATCACCTATTTTATATACATGTAGGTATATGAAACTATGCGACAATAAACAGGAGATAAAATTGTTTAATTTTTCAGAAAGAAGGATGCATGGATTTCCGTGCTTAACAAATCAAAGTTCTATACATGAAAAAATTCAGAGCAGATTTAAGTCAGGGAATGCTTGCTATCATTCGGTGCAGAATATTTTATCTTCCACGTTGGTATATAAAAATTTAAACAATAAGATATACATAAAAATAATTTTGCCTGTTGTTTTGTATGGGTGTGAAACTTGTCTCTGACATTGGGGGAGAAACGTAGGCTGGGGGGGGGGTTTGAGAATAGGGTGTTGAGGAGAATATCTGGGCCTAAAAGGGACGAGGTAACAGGAGAGTGGAAAAAAAAACTACATAATGAGGAGCTTAATGGTCTGTACTGCTCACCAAATATTGTTCGGGTGATCAAATCGAGAAGAATAGATAAGCGGAGCATGTAACACGTGTGGGGGAGAGGAGAGGCGTATACAGGGTTTTGGTGGGGTATCCTGAGGGAAAGAGACCACTTGCAATACCCAGACGGAGATAGGAGTATAATATTAAGATGCATCTTCATGTAGTGGGATGTGGAGACATGGACTGGATCGGGCTGGCTCAGGATAGGGGCAGGTGGCAGGCACGTATGAATGCGGTAATGAACCTTCGGTTTCCATAATACGCGGGGGAATTTCTTGGCTAGCTGAAAACCGGTTAGCTTCTCAAGAAGGACTCTAATCCATGGATTAAGCACGTAAGTAAGTAAGTCAGAAGTACAATACTGACAAATGTTGCTCAACTACTGATTACATTTTATGTTTATGGTTCCGTGAATCGCTGATCTATATTAATAATTGTCCAACGAGTTGCAACACAAAGCAGTCTATTTATTATTCTGCAAGTTCACTCTACATGTTTCGGGTGTCAACCACACCCATCAACAGGAGTACACAAAACTGTAACTACAGCCTCCGGTAATGTCCAGCTACCTCCCTCCAACGTGGCCAAGCTAGCTTGGCCACGTTGTAGAGTGAACTTGCAGAATAATAAATAGACTACGTTGTGTTGCATGGCCACGTTGGAGGGAGCTAGCTTCACAGAAAATATGACCAGTGCCGGAGGCTTAGTTATAGTTTTGTGTACTCCTGATGATGGGTGTTGTTGACACCCGAAACATGTAGAGTGAACTTGCAGAATAATAAATAGACGGCTTTGTGTTGCATGGCCACATTGGAGGGAGGTACCTTCACAAAAAATATGACCAGTGCCGGAGGCTGTAGTTACAGTTTTCTGTACTCCTGATGATGGGTGTGGTTGACACCCGAAACATGTAGAGTGAACTTGCAGAATAATAAATAGACTGCTTTGTGTTGAGTCTCGTTGGACAATTGTTAATATACTGATTACAGCAGCTCATACAAAGCATCAAAACATGCCCTCGTATAAGCATCGCAACGACCAAGAATTTTACTGCCCTTTATTACAGAAAACCTCTGACATTTACTTCTATCTTAGTAGACGCATTCCTTATTGATTTCTGCAACTGGTTCCAGGTTGTCACTAACGGCCCTTAACGGATGTCGCTAAGCTCGCGCCCAACTTCGCAGACACAGTGTTCCAAATTAATTCTGACAACCTACCGATGAAGTTATGTGACGCTAGACAATTCCTACTCGTTCCCCATCACGTCATGACGGAATGATCTAAATTACAAAAGTAAAAAAAAAAAAAAATGTAGTTTTGCATCAAGAGACGCCGATGAAAATCGACACGAAGGTATCGACGATGCACCTCGTACTTCTACTGATTCTACACGAGTCTTATCACACCACATTTCTGAGTGTGTAATTCCGATATATCGTGCCTTATGTTATCGAAGTTTTGGACGTTAGATTATTACGCAGAGACCGAAGGAAGGGTACAGTGTCCTCCCGCAAGGTCCAATCCCGAAAGGTCAATAATAATGGAATATCCACAATGTAATGTAGTTATGCAAATTGCTAATAGTGTAATGAAAGAGGTGTATTGGAAATTTATTTAATTTTCACTGTTGAACACGCTACCGTACCCCAAGCTAATCAGGTATACCCACGCCCAACTAATGACCGCAGATGGTATGTACCAATCAATGGGGATAACAGTTTACAAGGGCTGTCAGTCTTAATGGTAATGGTGGTTTCTTTAAGGAACCACCAATATCGTTATGTCTAACGGACGTGATAGCTATGATCAGTGACCGCGCCCATTACAACATCTGCACTGATTCCCACCCCCACAAAGACAAAAAGATATTTCTTTTCTTCAAAGCGTCCAGGCCAGCTCCAGGAAGCCCTCAGCCTCCTAGCCACTGGTACCGGGGACTCCCTTCTCTTAGAAGCAGGCAGTCGGGGGGCGAAGTTAACCATCTACCTCTATCCAGGGAAGAGGACAATAATGTGTGGAGCAATACCACCATTCCCCCATCTGCCTTCATGGCGTGGTGCTTAATTAAGCATAGAGAAAAATTTACTTAATTAACGTGATAATGAAAGCTCAATACCAACATCGTCATCGTGAAACATGCGACTGTTTAACACATGCTCGCTGCAAAACGGGGGAACATCACGAGGCCTAGATTGCAACAGAGGCTGAGTGTTAGATTACAGTCGGAACATCGGAATAAATTTACGCTAAACTAGTATCTAGAACGGCTTAATTGACTTCAAGTTGATGTTTATGCCCTTCGTTCGGTTCCACGTGAACCAAGTTATAATTTCTACGCTGTGTCATAACACAACACGCTGCCTACATAAGCAAACGTAATTAACAGAAAGATTCCAAGCCCTCCAGCTCGTCGGTATGGGAATTTCTCGTGTGTATATAACATGCTACCGTACAAATTTCACACCCGTAAGTTACAACTTCACTCACACCAGCACATTTTGCGCGATCGCCATGATGTTATATCTCATTTTCTACTCTACCCTAAGCTTCATAGAAAACACATTCAAATAAATTCCTACCACCGAAGTTCTGTAAGCGTCTCTTATTACCCCTCTCCATACAACACGTAAGATCTATCGGAATGGGGGAAACTGAAAACAGTAGTACGACACACATAATTTGCTAGTTCCTTACTGGGTGTTCATACTGTACTATCACTTTACATAAGCAGCCGATTACAAGGCGCAAGAAGGCGTCACCGGACTTGGGATGTTCATGTGTTGAAGACAAAGGCACTTCTTACTTTTTGTGTCTTATTTAGGGGTATTTCGTGGCACAAATGAAGACCGGAAATCAGAAAGACGGCGATTCAAGACGAAAAGCGCTGAAAAAGCTTAGGCCTACGTAGGTAACGACTGTATTGAGTCCTGTGGCCCTGATTTATTGAAAAACACATCACAGAGCAACTAATGACGTCTCATCCGTGCAAGTCTGTGAACTGTACGGAACGCGCTGACAGACATTTAACCGCAAAGCGCGGCCCCACCTTTGTGAACTGCACACGGAAGGGGGAGAGTTACTATGGGATGACGTCACATATACAGGAATTTGGATACATTCAATAGCGCTCGAGAAAACAGTTTCTTTCGCAACTTTTTTTTTTGAGAGGGGAGGGGGGGAAGGAAGTTACGGCAGGGTTTTGATTGTTCAGGAACGAGTCAGTCGGTAACTCCCATGCAGTGTGTTCCACAACTGAGACCTGACGTAAATACCCTGTGATTCCTCCACTTTGATTATTCCATTCAAAGTTTAGCTTTAAACCAACCCTGGGAGCA
>Ga0123355_10019221_pt1 | contig 10872 bp, 6 predicted proteins | sample TergutEmb28metaG_3_FD_89872 | JGI IMG/M metagenome (GOLD analysis project Ga0123355, IMG submission 89872) | Embiratermes neotenicus P1 segment gut microbial communities from Petit-Saut dam, French Guiana - Emb289 P1 | ecosystem: Host-associated > Arthropoda: Insects > Digestive system > Gut ...
CATGCCGTATACGCCGTGCTGGCTCATGCCTACGCCGTGGCCAAAGCCGCCGCCGTGAAAGATCATGCTGCCGTCTGTGGCTGCAAAGGTCATAAAGGTGGAGGGGAGGATGAAGTGGTTTGTTATGGGGGTAGCATTGTGACGGTGCAGGATTATGCCGCCGGTGGTGCGAGGTGTGAGAAGCTGGCGTATGGCGTACTCTGTGCGCACAAGGACACTGGCTGTTGTGCCGGTGATAAGCAATTCGCGGATATTGCCGCCCTGGCCACGGGACACAACCTCCATTGCCCTAAAATCACCTATGACGGTGACAAATTGGGGCGGGAAAGTATCGCCATCCGGCACCAGGAAAAGATTGGGGCTGGCGGCGGCCAAGCGGGGCAGATTTGCGGCGATGATTTCTGTAAGTTCGGCATTGGAAAGTTCCATATGCCAGCGAAACCAGGGAGAGTTGTTGTCGTGGCTTTCTATTGCGGTGTCCGTGAAGAAGGCGCGGGCGTTGGCTTCCGTGGATAGGTCGCCGAAGTTGCCCGACAGATATTGAGGCTGGGCGGTCAAATATGGCGGTGTTGGGTTGTCAAACTCTTGGGTAACGGAATTTATCCACACATCGCCGGAATTCGCCGTGTGGCCCGCAGATGTGGAGAAAAAATTGGCGGAAATAACACTGCCGTTGTGAGTTAGGTAGATACCGCGGGTTTCGTGGACGGCAGTGATGGCTGTCTGGGTCTCGGGAAAATTATTGTAAACCTGGGACATTACCGAGTCATCCACATTGGCGCCATACATATAAAAACGATTGGCAAAAAACTGGTTATATGCGTAACTGCGGGCGGTAACGGCCTGCACCTTGGCGGCTTCCGGGCCGAAAGATGCGGGCATTTCGCTGGGAATGACGGCGTAAAGGTATTCCTCCAAGGGCAACTGATTTACAATGACAAAGCCGCCGGGGCGATTGGAAATTTCGATAATACCGCGGTATTGGGGGTGAGCGCCATTAGGCCAGTTGCGGCTGATAGAGACAATCTCTGTTTTGCCGCTGTCGTTGGGTGTGATAGTTATGCGGCCGTTTGTCATGAGGTGGGTGTTTTCCAGGGGTGTAAGGCGGAATATCTCGCCGGGAGGTATTTCGATGGTATCATCATAGGTTTGGATGGTAAGGCCTGTATCGCTGCGCAGCTCCACAGTGGGATGCAGACGCCCGGCAAAACCTGTGGTGGACAGCACCACGCGGATATGCTCCGGCGTGGGGCGACGCAAAACCACAGCAGCGGCTATTTGGCCATCGCGCAGGACAAATTCCGCCACATCATATCCGATGGTCAGCTGGTTTACATTGCCCAGGGTTATGTGGTCGTAAAGCATACTGTATACGGCGAAGGAGGGGCGCAGGGGCAGATGGCCGATGTTTTCAATTTCTATAGCAATGTCGGTGACTTCCTTAATAACACCCGCGGCTACTTGGTCAAAGGGTTGTATCATCTCGGCACGGCGGCCGTTTATGTGGATATCTGCAATTCGGCCTGGTGGTAGATTAGAGCCATCAAATTTATATGTACGCTGGGCACCGCCGGAAAATATGGTAATGGTGTCGGCCGAACGGCCCATGACATATACATTGTGCAGGGTGGGGGTAGGGTTGGCTATACCCAAAATGGCCACAACATCATTGTCACGGCGTAAAATGGTTAGCTCTTGGTCAAGATGTCCGGCAAAACAAAGGCCCGATGTGGTCATGTGGCCCATGTTAGTGACAATATGGCCCTGGGGTAATAGGGGGTTAAATTGGGGTGTTATAAGTACCACAATTTCTTCCTGCACAATGCCAAAGTGGTCGGCTATGGTGGCGTCGCCGCTGATGTTTTCCAGCATTTGCATATACAGATTAACCCACAAGGCATAGGAAATAGCCAAGTGGCGATTCTGTGGGGTTAGTTGTATGCGAATTGGGTTTGCGGGGTCCAGTCTGTCCAGTATTAGCTGGGCTTGCTCTAATGTAAGCGGGCTTTCGGGGTAAAAATTAGCACCGCTGCCGCTGAGATGGTCCAGGCTGACAGCTGTATTTATAAAACGGTCGTACCACAGTCCCGCATTCGTGTCTGTAAAGTTAATGATGCGGGCCGCGTGATTGATGTCGTAAATATCGGAAAATGTAAGGGCGATCATTTTAGCTACCAAGCCGCGGGAAATAGGTATATCGTCCCCGGTGGCGTCGAATGTTGCAGGGGGTTGAGGTTCTCCGTCGGCTACAAAAGCCATAGGTATGGGCTCTATTGGCTCCACAAGTGGGCCGGGAGCGGCGCAGGCCGCAAACAGGGTCAAAACAAGCAAGAAAAGTACAGCAAAACAAACTCTTTTGTCCATGATATCCTCCTAAGAAGTGTTGGTATAATACTTCTATGCGGGTATCTCTGGATTTATGCAGACAAGCTATTAAGACTGGGGTTTTACGGAGCGTTTACGCTCCGTTGTATTACGGCTCGTGAACGAGCCGTAGAAACCACGCTTCGTAAACGAAGCGTGAAAAACCACGGAGCGTTACGCTCCGTGGCAGCAGTATCGATCTACTCATCAAAACTGTACATTTTGTGGATTGTCGGCCAGCCATTTCTCCACATTATCAAATACAATTTTGGCTCGCTTAACCATAGATTCCTTGGTGGCGAAACCTATATGTGGGGCCAGCATAGTGTTTTTGGTGGTTAGCAGAGGCTCGTCCAAATTAAGAGGCGGTTCGATATCAAAAACATCAATACCGGCGGCGGCTATTTGCCCTGTATTAAGTGCATCCGCCAGGGCGGCGCTGTCTACCACGGGGCCGCGGGCAGCATTGATCAAGATGGCGGTGTTTTTCATTTTGGCCAGTTGCTCTGCTCCTATCATGCCCTTGGTTTGGGATGTCAGCGGTGTATGCAGAGAAATTATGTCGCTTTGGGTCAGCAATTCGTCCAAATCTACAAAGTTCGCTGTGTCATCGGATGTGCCGGGGGTTGTGCTGCGTGAATGAGCAAGCACACGGCAGCCCAGCACCTTCGCCACCTGGGCCACAGCTTGCCCTATCTGCCCATAACCTATAATACCAAAGGTTTTGCCGGCAATTTCATTACCAACCAAACCGTCCTTGGTGCCGCCTTGACGCACCACGTCATTACATGGCACCAAATTGCGCATAAGACCAAAGACAAAACCAAAGACTAAATCCCGCACGGCTATGGTGGCATAACCCTGGGCATTGCATACGGTTATACCCTTGGCCACGCAGACCTCTTTGGGCAGGTGGTCCACCCCGGTAAAGGCTACGGATATAAGGCGGGCGGCATCACAATTGCTTATAAATTCTGCCGACAATGGGCTGTTGGCTACAATAAGCACTTCGGCATCTTTGGCGCGGGCAGCTTTTTCATCTGCCGTCAATGGTGCGGTGCAAAACAAAACCTCATGCCCGGCGGCTTCAAGGGGTGCGGCCAGCTGATTTAAAAGCTCCTGTGATACGGCAATTGGTTCTAACATTGCTATTTTCATAAAATATTCCTCCAATTGTTTGATATTTTTCTAAAAGTATTATATAATAAAATTATAGGCTCGTCCATGCCATGGGGAACTTTTTTGCGAAAAATTACGTTTATGGTGTGGGACTCAATATGCGAGAAGAGTGGTGATTTGATTAATGAGTGATATAGTTGTGCGGCTTAAGGGCGTGCGCAAGGTTTACCCCATGGGTGATGAGCGGATTGTGGCATTGGATGATGTGTCGCTGACATTTGAGAAGGGCAAGATATATTGCCTTGTGGGGGTGTCGGGCAGCGGAAAGTCCACATTGCTTAACCTTATAGCCGGACTGGAGCGACCAACCCGTGGCGAAATAATATTTAAGGGCAACCACATAGAAAAAATGAACGAAAAAAAGCTGGCTATATTCCGTCAGCGGTATATAGGTTTTGTTTTTCAGTCATATAACCTTATGCCTACCCTTAATGCCCTGGAAAACACCACCCTGCCGTTGATTTTTCGCCGGACACCGGCTAAAATACGCAACAAAAAAGCTATGAAAATGCTAAAGGCCGTGGGACTTGCCAACAGATGGCGGCACAAGCCCAGCCAAATGAGCGGCGGCCAGCAGCAAAGGGTAAGTATAGCCCGCGCGTTTGTTAATGATCCAGAGGTTGTCTTTGCTGACGAACCCACGGGCAATCTGGACACCAGAACCACCGAGATTATGATGAACCTTATTTGCAAATTGGCCAAAACGCACAATCAAACCCTTATCCTGGTGACGCATAATTTGGAGCTTTCTAGATATTGCGACGAGGTTATACATATCCGGGATGGCAAAATTGAAAAAATAGAGCATGTAAACAAAATTGAACCGGTTGAAGAAGTGGAGCAGGCTGAAGACACAGAACAAATTACGGAGGTATGTGTATGAAAAACCGCAAAATAGTCGCAAAAATATTGGTCTTTGCCATGTTTTTTGCCGTGTTTACCTATTGGCCTGTTACCAGTGTGCAAGCCAATATTTTTGAGGTGGAAGCCGGGGTGCTGGCCACGCGCCAGCTGCAAGTGGACTTGCCGCAAGGGGCAACGGACACATTTGTCACATGGGGTCTTGTATCAGGACAGGGCTTGGTTATTGTGCCGCGCTTGGGCACGGGCGGGGCCGTAAGCCTGGATATTTTTGCGCCGGAAGACAGCGCGGGCCAGATATTTCTTGCGGCTATCAATGTTTCATATATGCTTGATGGGGTACACGCCCACGAAGAACGTACAATAACCGTGTCTGTGGCGGATAGGGCACCAACACCCACCCCAACACCCACACCACAAACCCCTGTAATACAAATGACAGCACCTAGCCGCTATATTGCTATGGAGCCCGGGGTTTCTCGCGTGGTCAATGTTACCTTGCATAATAACTCCGATTTTGCCGCTTCTCGTTTCCAAATTTTGCCGAGGGTTAATGCCAATTTTGTGGTAGAGGTAGTGGGAGAATTACCGTCATTTAACCTGGGGGCCAATGCTCAGCGCAGCTTTCAGCTTCGTGTGACCCCTCATGCAAGCCTGGAGGGCGGTGTATTTAACGTGCCTTTTGACATTACATACGAAAACAATGTCCGTACCCTGACGCGGGTTACGAAGGAGCTTGTTGTGCGTATTGAAGAGCGTCCGGAAACCCCAACCATAGACCCGCGTGTTATGATAACAGAATTTACCACAAACCCCGTAACCATAGATGCCGGACAGGATTTTTCTATTAGTGCTGCGTTGCGTAATGTTACCAGAGTCCAGGCCAATAATGTGCAACTGTCTGTTGGGGGTTTTGCCCAGGCGGGTTTTGTTGCACGTGGTGCCACCAACAATTTTGTCGGCGGTATTGCCGCAAACAGCACCAATAATGTTTCCTTTGACATGACAGCCGGAGCTAATATGACCAGTGGGTCTCATCCCATAACATTAACCCTGCGGTATGACAACGCGGACGGCACCGTGCGCACGGAGGAAATGACCTTTTATGTTACCGTGCGAAGCGAAAACGACCGCCAGGACACATATACCGAACGTGCCCGTCTGGCTGTGACAGCCATATCCCGCCCTACCGGCATTTTTAGTGTGGGGCAAGAGGCGCGGTTTGAAGTAACCATACAAAACAACGGCGAGCGCGCCGCAAACAACCTGCGCATTACCGCCGCGCCGGATACAGGCATTGTGCCCCGTCTGGCCAGCGTGCAAACCCTTACAACCCTGGCTGTGGGCCAAAGCCATACTTTCACCTTTGCTTTTTCGCCCACTGCGGCCACCAATACCCAATTTTACAACATAGGCTTTACAATAGCGTACGACACCGGGGGAACACCCGGCGAGGGTGGAACTGCCGCAAGGGATAGTTTTGAACAATTTACCGGTCTTGCGGTGTACAATCCGCCGGAAGATGAAAGAGAACCTGATGAAGATCTTGTGCGGTCTACCCCGCGGATAATTATAGACAGATATGTGCTGGGGCCGGACCCGGCGGTGGTTATGGCAAATTCGGAATTTGACCTAACCCTAACCATTCTTAACACCCACAGTTCCCGTGCTATTGGCAATATACTTGTTACCTGGCAGGTAATTGGTGTGGCATCGGGGCCGGACGCCGGCGGCGGCGCTACATTTATCCCGGTAGAATCTTCCAACACATTCTTTATAGACCACATACCACCCCGCGGCACATACGAACAGCACCTGCGTCTGTTTGCCATACCCGATGCGGCATCACGCAACCACACCATTACCGTAAGCTTTGCATACGAAGACATGGACGGTAATGAATTTACAGCCTCTACGGATATTGGCGTAAATGTGCGCCAACAGCCCCAGTTAAATTTGGACAATGTGTCCATACAAGATGTGGCCACCCTGGGCAGCCGTGTAAATATCAGCTTTAATGTACAAAACACAGGCCGCAGCACCCTGCATAACCTGCGCATACGCTTTGAAGGCGAAGGTATAGATGCCGGTGACGCCGACAGAATTTTCGGAAGAATGGAAGGCGGTATGTTTGATAATTTCTGGGGCAGTTTTTTCCCTATGGTGCCAGGCCAAACCACCGTACGTATGATATATTCGTTTAATGATGATATGCAAGTGCTGCATGAGGGATATCAAGAGTTTCCCCTATATGTAATGGGGGGCTTTGATGAATGGAACGGCGGCGGCGATTGGGATAGGCCCGGTTGGGACGACCCATGGGGCGAAGGCGAAGGCAGCGAAGGCAGCCTTTGGAGCAGCCCATGGTTTTGGGCAGCCTGCGGCGGCGGCCTGCTTCTTGTGGCAGGGGGAACCATAGCCGGTGTGGCCATAAAACGGCGCAAAAACGGTGTGGATTTTGATTTGGATGATTATAGCTTTGATGATGTAGACGAATTTTAAGCGCGCTTAACTATAGCCAATATCTACGGAAAGGGGAGGGGATATGCGCATACGTGATGTATTTTTTATGGCCCTGCGCAGTATGTTAAAGCGCAAAATGCGCACGCTGCTAACCGTCATGGGTGTGGTTATTGGCAGTGCCGCCATTACCATAATGATAAGTCTTGGCGTGGCCGTAAATATGGCCTTTGACCAGCAAATAGAAGAACTTGGTGCCAGAGCCCTAAGGGTAGAGATATGGAACAACACATGGAATTTGGGCCCCCATGATTTGGTTATTGACGAAGACATGGTGCGGCGTATACAGTCCATAGACGGTGTGCGGGTGGCAACACCCATGGTCAACAGCTGGCTTAATTTTGTGTCCGGCCGATATGTGGCCCAGCTGGATGTGGTGGGTATATTGCCGGAAGCCATGGAGGCATTAGGTCTTAATGTGGCCGAAGGCCGCCCGCTGGACGACGACGAGGGCTTGCAGATAGTTTTTGGTGCCCATGCCCGCAGGTCTTTCAGAGACCCGCGTAATATGAATATGCATTTTTGGGAATGGCAAGAAATGGGCATAGAAGCCGATGTAGACCTCATAGATGTGTATATACGTGCGTCTTTTGACCATATGTTTGGCATGCCTGATCAAGGCCACGGCCAAAACCAGAATGCTCCGCGCCCATATCTTATCCAGGGCGTAGGTATTATACAAGAAGTGGAATGGGATTGGGACACCACCAACAGGCATTATATGCCGCTGCAACAGGTTTTGGACATAGAAAGCGACAGAGACAGGCATTTTGCAGGTATGGGCGGTGGTTTTGGCAGAAATTCTCAGTCCGTGGACGAGGTTGGCTTTAGCAGCGTGGTGGTTATAGCCGAAAACGCCAATGTTGTATCTTATGTGGCAGAGACAATACGCGACATGGGCATTGAAAACGTGTGGTATTCTATGGACTGGATAGAACAGCAGCGTCAGTCCGGCCAAGCCCTGCAAAACCTGCTGGCGGCCGTTGGCGCGGTGTCGCTGTTTATTGCGGCCATAGGCATAATGAACACCATGATTATGGCCATATACGAGCGCACAAAGGAAATTGGTGTTATGAAGGTTATTGGTGCCACCGTAAAGGACGTACGTCGTCTCTTCTTGCTGGAAGCCGCCATGATAGGTGCCTTGGGCGGCGCTGTCGGCCTTGGACTGTCGGCATTGATATCATACCTGCTTAACAATGCCGAACTACCTTTCTTTGACAATATTGTCTGGGGCGGCACGGCCTATGTCAGTGTCATCCCCATGTGGTTATATGGCTTGGCCTTTGGGTTTTCTTGTGTAATTGGACTGCTTTCGGGCTCTTGGCCTGCAAGAAGAGCCACAAAAATTAGTGCACTGGCGGCTATTAGGACGGAGTAAGATGGCATGGGCAGAAAAACAGAAAACAGCGGATTTGTTTGCATAAACTGTGGTGGACAGGTTTCGCCCATCAAGAAAGGGACAATACGCAATCATTGTCCCTTTTGCTTGCATTCCTTGCATGTGGATATAGAAATTGGCGATAGACAAAGCCTGTGCGCAGCACCAATGACCCCGCTGGCTGTGGAATATAACAGCCAAAAGGGCTGGCAAATCCTACACAAATGCCAAAAATGTGGCTTTGCCCGCAAAAATATGGCCGCGGATGACGATGATATTGACGAGATTACGAAAATTATGCGCGGCGGGGCTTATGCACCCCGCCCGAAGTAAATTTTCTAAAAAGTCTTGACAAGGACAAAAAACCCATTTATAATAGTCAATGTTGGTTATGCGGCGGGATAGCTCAGTTGGCTAGAGCATGCGGTTCATACCCGCAGTGTCGGGGGTTCAAGTCCCTTTCCCGCTATTAATAAATACCAAATGCAAAAAACCCCGCTGTTTTGTCTATGGCGGGGTTTTGCTTGTTGTCTATTTTATTTATAACCTGTCAAAATATGTTCCCAGCACTTCTCGTGCATATTTCTTTTTGTTGGATTTAGCAAAACAGTTTACGCAAATTTTATCGTCAATTCTGATTTGTGCTGCCAGTGTATCCATTTCTTTCGAAGAAAGCCCAAGCTCGCCACCCATCAGTTCAAATTCTGCGTTAAAAAAGTCCAGCATGTCCTCTACATCACTTTTCATAAACCGCCCCAAAACCTTGCGGCATATGGTATTGAGTATAGATCCCAATCCGCCGGCCCCTATTATGCCGGCAACAATCCAAAGCATGGTGTTTTCTGCTACCACGGCCAGGGCGGTGTTTGTGCCGAACATCCATCCCGCTGTTCCGCCCACAAGCAGGCTGGTGGACAAGATAAGGTTTATTATCAGTTGCTTGCGGGATATTTTTTTCCTGGCATAGCTATACAGGTCAAAAGACACAAGAATTAGGGTAGACAAAAGCCGCGTCCAGATATTTGTTCTAAGGATTTGAAAGGCACTGCGCAGGATAATGCGCGGGCCTATTGATATAAGATTAATAACCATGGTGGCCAGCTTTGGTATTATCATCTTAACCAGCCCTTTTCCGCCAAGCAGGCTTTTTTTGGCCTTGCTTAGCTTTATGCGCCTTTGTGTCGTTTCGGCCATATCCGCCGCTCCTTTTATATAATATACACTGCTACTAATATCACTGCCAGCACGCCGCCGATGGCCACACATATGCTACGGAAACTTAGGTCTATGGCCTTTATTTTTTTGAAGATTTTAGCGCGGGAGACATAATATTTGAAAATAAGATAACCCGCGGCCAGACTGGCCGCAAATATGCCTACTTTTTGGAAATAACCAAATATATCTACACGAGCATCTACGCCAAAGAGGAAATAAACCAGCTGACTGCCAAAAATGCCGCCCATAAGGCACAAAAAGCCCAGAGCCAACACGGCAAACTGTTTGTTCGCATCCATCTTTACTACCTCGCCATCATGGTTGCCGGTTAACATGGTGGAGTATTTGACAAAGGAAACAATGGTGCCCAGGGACATAAAAATTAATATGCCGTTAAGCAGCCAATCGGCACCATACGCTATGAAATATTTGGATATCATGCCGTTAAACAGCGGTGCGCCGGTAATGCCTAATATGGCCATAATAGTGGCCACGCCCACAATGGGATATCGCTTCATTACACCGCGTATTTTGTACACATCCCGCGTGCCATAGGCTTTTATAATAAGCCCCGCGCCCAAAAACAGCCCACCCTTGAAAAATGCGTGGTTAAAGACATGGTACAGCGCCCCGGTTTGGGAGATGGGGTCAGGCATATTAAGACCCGTCATGATAAGACCAACCTGGGACACGGTGTGATAAGCCAGTATAAGTTTGATGTCGGATTGGCTCATGGCCAGCACAAAGCCTGCAATGCCCGTGACTATACCTAGCACCATAAAAAACTGGCTGGCGGCTATTGGTTCAAAAACATCTTGAAAACGTATGAACAGGTACACGCCGCTTTTGATATGGACGCCGGAAAGCAGTGCCGAAACCGCGGGCGGTGCGCCGGGAGTGCCATGGGCCTTGGGCAGCCAGCTAAACAGAGGCATGAGGGCGCATTTTAGGGCAACAGTAGTCATTATTAGGGCATAGGGCAGCATCATGGCGCTTGGGGGATGACTTTCCCGCAGGACCGTGGCAGCTACCTCAAAATCCAGCACCCCGGTAAGCATGTATAAATAACCTACGCCCAGCAGATAGAATTTTATTACCACAATATTGACCATCAGATAAATTATGCCGTCGTACATGGCCCGGTTGTCCCGGTTAAACATTATCAGTATAGCGACAACCAAGGTGACAACCTCTATCAACACAAAGACGTTGAAAAAGTCCCGGGTGAGAAAGATGCCGATAAGGGCACTTTGCCACAAAAACATCAACAGCCAAAAGAACTTGCCGTTTTGCTGGTTAAAGCTGTATATGGATGCAATGAGAAACATAAAGGTGGTGAGGAGGATGAACAC
>Ga0123355_10019222_pt1 | contig 10872 bp, 9 predicted proteins | sample TergutEmb28metaG_3_FD_89872 | JGI IMG/M metagenome (GOLD analysis project Ga0123355, IMG submission 89872) | Embiratermes neotenicus P1 segment gut microbial communities from Petit-Saut dam, French Guiana - Emb289 P1 | ecosystem: Host-associated > Arthropoda: Insects > Digestive system > Gut ...
CACAAATGCTGCTTGCAAGGCCAAATTGATATATACAATCACACATTATGCTTCGCGCAATGCCCTTAATATCGAAGGCTTTTCCCAGCAAACCGTGGAAAAATTTATAGAGCTTGGGTTTTTGCGAAATTATGGCGATATCTATAACCTGGGCCGCTACGAAGAGGAAATAAAGGGCATGAAGGGTTTTGGCGAAAAGTCCTTTACGAAACTGATGGATGCCATTGAGAAGTCCAAGGCAGCGCATATGGCCAACTTTATCTTTGGCCTGGGCATTGACAATGTGGGGCTTTCCAACGCAAAGCTGTTGTGTCGTAATTTTGACTATAGCCTGGACGCGATACGCGCCGCCGCGCCCGAGGACTTTGTGGATATCGAGGGCTTTGGCGGAATTATCGCCCAAAGCGTCCATAGCTATTTTCAAGATGACGAAAATAACGCGATTTTGGATGCCACCCTGCCCCATCTTGCCTTCATCAAAGAGGAAGTTGTGCCAACCGACGAAGCTTCCCCAATTTTTGGCAAGACTTTCGTTATCACGGGAGATTTAACCCATTACAAAAACCGTAAAGAGCTGCAAAACCTTATAGAGGCCCGCGGCGGCAAGGTTTCGGGCTCTGTATCAGCCAAAACGGATTATTTGATAAACAATGATGTGCAATCCACATCCGGCAAAAATAAAAAAGCCCAGGAATTGGGCGTGGAGATTATTACAGAAGAGGCCTTTATTGTCCTTTCAGAGCAAGTCTAATAAAGGCCGCCATAGATTATTTATTTCGCGCGCTTTGTAAAAAACTTTTTGATAATAAGAGGAAAAACCACGACAAGCCATATCACCATCAAGAAATAGCGCATACCGTCCACAAAAAGGCTGGTGCCAAGCACCCGCACGCCTTCTTGTATCGCAACAACACCAACGATGCCCAGGACAACTTTCACAAGCTGCATGGGCAGGTTTTGCGCTTTAACGGAAAAGCGTATGTAGTTACGCTCTACAAACATACCCACCGCAAAGCCCAGTGCCGCGCCGGCAGCTATCACGCTGTCGCGCATCTGGATGGCAAGAACAAATCCGCCATAATATAAAAAGGCTACAACGCCAATAACTATCAGCGCAATAAATGCGATGCTGCCCGCTATAGCCATCTCTCTTTTTATGCTGATGGGCTCTTCTGTGATAAATTTAAGGGCAAGCCAAATGGCCGCAATGCCTATAGCAAGGGATACCAGCACATCTGCCAAATAATGCACCCCCAGATATAACCTGGAAAATGCGATGAGGGCAACAATTGTAAATAGGATTATCTTTATTATTTTGTTTTTTATCTGCGCACCCAAAGAACCAAATAGCGCGGTGCCGTTTTGCGTATGGCCGCTGGGGAAGGCATAGCCGGTGGCAGCACCCACAGAGCCGTAAACAGGCGGAAATGTGGGGTCATACACCCAGGGGCGCGGCACGCGGAAAACGGGCTTTGCACCTTGCACAATAAGGCCGGAAACGAAAAACGAGGCACCCAGCACATAGGCCATGCGCTTGTTAATGCACCAAAATATTGTGCAGAAAATTACAATTAAAACCATTTCCTCGCCCAATTGGGTGACAAGACCAAAAAATGTGTCAAAAAATGGTGTTCGCATCGCTTCAAGGGTCCATAGTAAATCCATATATGCCTCCTAAATCCCTTTAATAAAATCACAGATATCCTGACAGATGGTATCACGAAAATCTATATTTTTTGTAAATATATGATGGCTGACATTTTCGTAATATTTTACTTGCGCGATATCACCCATCTTTAACCTTATGTATTCGGCACTTTTAGGGCGCACGGTTTCGTCGTTTGCACTTTGCACAATGAGGGTAGCGGGCATAATGCGCATCAGGTTAGCATCTGACAGCGTTTTTTTGGTATTTGACAGCATTGACAAAAAATCCATACCGGATTTTATGCCTTTGCTTACCGCCTTGTTTACATAGCTGGTTAAGCTGCCTTTTTCTCTGGCAGCTAAGTCTTTCGCGATAACCTTCGTGTTCCAAAAATGTATCGGCGTATTTATAAGGACAATTTTTCCAATTTTTTCTGCGCCATATTCCGCAGCCAGATGCACAGCAATAAAACTGCCCATTGAAAATCCTAAGAGGTTAACCTTGTCATGGCTTTCCAGATGCTTTGCAATTTCGATTCTTACAGACTCTATCCATTCCGCCGGGGTTGAGGCAGCAAGTTCTTTTTTCCTGCCGCCGTGGCCCGCCAGTAGCGGAACGTGGACGAGTAAGCCCTCGGTACTCATAAAGTCCTCGAGATGCGCAACGTCGCCCGTAGTGCCGCCAAAGCCGTGTATGATGATATTCATTTCTGATTCCATGACCATATCTCCTTAGTTATACTGAAAAATTTCTGAAAGTTATGATACTTAACCACGGAATGCACGGAATAACACGGAAAAACCCTGCTCTTATGCACTTTCCGTGTTCTTCCGTGCATTCCGTGGTTAAAGGGTTTTAAGGTTTAGCGTTATTTGGTCATTGCTGCAGAAAACCTTCTTAGATATGTGACTTCATCCGTGGCAAGGTGGCGATACTGCCCGATCTGTAGGTCACCAATCCTAATATCGCCAATGGCCGTGCGCTTTAATGAAACCACGCTCATGCCCAACCCTTCAAACATCTTGCGTATCTGCCTATTGCGCCCCTCTTTTAGGACAACCTTGGCGGTTTTTTTGTCCGCGCCAATTATCTCAAGCACCGCGGGGCGCGTGGTGTATCCATCAATTTCCATGCCATCGGCAAAGGCCTTTACAGCGCTTGCATCAAGAGGCGTCTCCACTTTAGCTATGTAAATTTTCTCCAGGCCATAGCGCGGATGGGTCAGGCCGTTAGCAAATGCGCCGTCATTCGTAAGCAAAATGAGGCCTGATGTGGCATAATCCAACCGCCCGATGGGAAATAATCGTGCATCAATATCATTCACAAAGTCCAGCACGGTTTTACGGCCAAATTGGTCGGAGGCACTGGTGATAACACCCTTGGGCTTGTTAAGAAGCACGTAAAACATTTCGCTTTTCGGCTTAACAAGTGCGCCGTCAAAGCGCACTTCATCGTCCCCAGGCACAACCTTTGCACCAATTTGCGCAATATGGCCGTTTAAAGTAACCTTCCCCGCCGATATAAGTTCTTCCGCCCGGCGGCGGGACGCTATGCCACAATCCGCCAGATATTTTTGCAATCTAACTTCCATATTTTTGCTCCTACCCAAGCATCATGACGCCTGTCCTAAAAAGTATAATCATTGTTACTATAAAAGCTATGGGCAAAACAATGGCAAAGCCTGAGAAAATCATGCCCCACACGCCAATGCGGCTTTTGCCTTGAAACAGCGCAACAAAACCCATTATAATGCCTACAACCGGCGCAAAAAAACTAAAAAGGAAAGGCCATACAAAAAATTGGTGGGCAAAGGTCAAAGCCAGTAGCAAGAAGGGTGCAATGGTAAGCATAAACGCAACAATGGGCAAGCGCATTTCTGTTTTGTTTTGCATAAAGCCCCCTAAAACGCCACTATTATGCCTTTGTTGTCCGCATACAGCGAGGATGTGCCCCGCGTGGGTATTATAAAAATCTCTTTAAAGTCAAATTTTTGTCGGATAAGCCCTGCAAGCTGCTCTGCCAGCGATTGATTGTTGCAATGGGAAATTACAACATTTTCGCCGGTTGTAGAGCGGCCGCTGTTGTTGATAAACCCTATCATCTTATCAAGCATCTGCTTCGTGCCACGGGCCTTTGCGTGTAAGGAAATTTCACCCTTGCCATCAGCACCCAGCAATAGCTTGATGTTAAGCACGCTGGCTATTTTGCCTTTCACGGCACTCAGTCGTCCATTTTTTATCAAATTTTCAAAATTTTCAAGGACAAGATATGTCTTCATGCCGTCGATGAAGTTGTTTACAGAATCAATTATCTGCGGCTTTGGCAACCCGCTGGATATAAGCTCTCTAAGCTTTATCGCCACCAATGTCCCGCCGGCGGATGCGCTTTTAGAATCAAAAATATGGATGTCGGCCAGGGCATCTTTTGCCGCCAGCATCGCATTTGAATATGTGGCCGACAAAGCGGCAGACAGCGTTACAACAAAAGAATCTTGCTTCATTACCTCGGCAAAGGATTCCGGGGTAGGTGCTGCCGTGCCCACCTTCTCGTTGCAAGCCTTCATCTTCTCCATAAATTCAGGCAAATTCAAATTTGCATCATCAGCATATTCTTGCTGCCCCAGCCTAAGAAATATCGGCACAGTAATAATTCCCATCGCCTCTTCCATCTCGGGCGTAATGTCGCTGCAACTGTCGATGATAATCTTATAATCCATATAAGCTCCTCCTTTTTATGTCTCTATGTTTAAGCTCCCGTCATAGTAGGGCAGCCCCATCCATCAAACATCCCGTCTGTGCCTTCCAACAGGTTCAAAATTCCTTCAGTAATTTCATTAATCCAATCCAAATTGGGCACGCCTTCCATGGTTACATGCAGCCCATAGTCCCCTTGTTCAGTTTTGCCTATATTGCCCTTGATAAAACCTTGCGCACAAAGCTTTTCTGCCACAACGTGCAAATGCTGCTCGCTGGCAAAATAACAGTAAAAGTCTATGGTGCGCGGCGCGTTAAAGGCCTCGCCGTGTTTTTGCAAATTATCGCATACCGCCTGATTCATTATGCGATTTTTCTCGTAAGCATCGGGTGCTACAACCCTATCGAAATAACCAAAATTGTCATTTAACAACACTTTGGGCACATGCTTTGCTTCCCTATGCACCCCCATCAAAGTTTGTATGATATTTGCAACATCACCATCTTCGCCGCCCCAGCAAAACACAAAACGGCTACAATTTCCGCCCGTCAAAACACCGATAAGGCGCACATCATAAGCCCCGCCGGAAAAGCCGTCCTCAATTGCGTTTACCCTTTCCATTTCAGCCTTCGTCGGGAAGCCGTTTTCATTGGCCTCATCATAAGGTATTGTTAGCTCGATAGCATGAGGAAAAAGCTTCCTTGCATCCTCCGCAAGGTGCCCAACGGCCATGTCATAGCGTACAGAAACAGGCCAGCCACCAATATTACGTTGGAAAAATTGCCACTCGTTACTAAAAACTTTTATGTCCATTATATCCTCCTAAACTGTGCCTCGCAAACCACCCATATTTGTAAGGCATCGTCATCTCAGGCAGCAGCTTGAGAAAAACATATCACCTTCGCAACAGGCAAAGGATATCCCATCCCCGCCGTCTTATTGTAATTGATGCAGTTAAATTGCGCAAGACTTTTTATCTTCGTGCTTGTTGCAGCATAATATCAATGGCAAATATATTAACGCCATACTTCACAAAGGGCTCGTGGGGGAGACTTGCAGTAGCCCGTTATTCTGCTGACATGCTGTATGCTCGAAGCTTCGCTTCATCGCATATACGGGCGACTACAAGTCGCCCCTACAAGTTAATGTAGGTTCCCATTATGGTTTTGCAGGCTCGCTTTCCTGATGCAAACGGTTTACCGCCGTAACCGCAAAGTTATAGGGCCCCCATATATCCATCACTGGATGCCAATGCACATCCTCATCGGGTATCGCGGGCACTATTGCAAGTATATTTGCAGGGTTGTTGATATCCACAACCCTCTCGCGGGAAGCGTAGATTACGAAATATCGCGTGCGCGCAAGCTCGCTTTCGCTGGTTTCGTTGTCGCGCCAGGAAATTGCGCCGTCGTCAATGTCCAAAATGGTAGGTGCCGCCGGGGCCATGCCGCCCAGATGCGTAAAAGCCGGCACCAGCGCGGGATAACGCCACGCACCCTCGCGCAGGGCCGTCATGGTGTCCCAAAGGCCCGCTTCGCGCCCGGGGCGTATGTGGTTGTGGCTAAATATCATAGAGCCGCCGATGTTGGGGTTGCCTATGTTGTAATGCTCTTGCCGCAAAAAGGTGCGCATACCCTCGTCTTGGTATTCCGTCCCGTTGCGCCACTTTTCGGGCACATTTGTGCCCACCATGCGGTAAAGCCCCGTGCCTATATAAAGATGCGCAAAAGTCGGCTCGCCCTGAGAATTGCGCAGGTGGCCATCAGGCCCAAAATCATGCACAAGGCGGCCCCACCAATCCGCAATAGGGCCATACGGTGCTGCGGGCAAGCTCCAATCCCAGTAAATTTGTGGGGTTATGTAATCAATGAAATTTTCGATAACCCAGCGGCGAGTGTCGGCGAAAGATGAATGATAGTTTGACCAAGTGGTGGTGGATGCAGAGCCCGTAGCCTCGCTGTAGCCGCCGCCATCATAGCCCGTGCTGCCGCCACCGGAAATCCACACGCCGCCGGGGCTTATGCCAAAGCGCACCCAAGGCGCAACTTCTTTGATGGCCTCATTTACCTCACGTATCAGCATTTCAGTGTTTTCTCGCCGCCAGTCGCCCCTATCAGGTAGATATGTGCCTGAAACCCAGTTGTTTGCGGCGGTGTTGTAGCGAGCCGCCACGGCGTCGTCATTCCAATTGGCGGGGTAAAAATAGTCGTCAAAATGCACGGCGTCAATGTCATAATTTTCTACAACTTCCATTACGCGGGCAACAATCCATTCCCGGGCAGCCGGCACGCCGGGGTCCAGCACATAGCGGCCTTCGCCAAGCTGTATGTACAGCCCAAGGGTACCAAAAACATTGCCCGGTATCTGCGCCCATTCCGCGCGTATTTGCGCCAGGGTTTCCACAGGCCGCCCCGTGGACGATAAAATTATGCCATCCCCGCGGGTGTAGCTTATAAGCGAATGTGTGATGCGATAGGGATTAAACCAGGCGTGAAGCTCCATATTGCGCTCTCGCGCTAAATCAACCGCGGTTTGCAAGGGGTCAAATTCTTGTCCCTGAGAATCCAATAGCCGCCCCGTAAAATTGGTTTCCCCCGTAAGCCAAGCAGACCACGGCACCATGTCCGAATTATAAAAGGCATCCCCGGTGGGACTTATCTGAAAAATTACGGCATTCATGCCCAGGGCTTCCATTTCGTCAAAGCGCAGGGTAAGCTCTTCAATTTGCCTGTCTACATGGGCGGGGGTGGTGCCCCTTGCGGCCACGCTGGGCCAGTCTATGTTAATAACAGTGGCAATCCATGCCGCGCGCAAATGATATTTTTGCGGCACATCTTCGCCTGCGGCAATCGTTATTAAAAAGGGGCGATATCTGTTGTAGGGATCTATGATATTATTCTTAAATGTTGTTATTGTGCCCTGCAAAAGCGCGATGCGGCTCTCGATGTGCTCATCCGGAACATATGGGTCTTCCAAGGCGATTCCGGCGGAATATATGGCACCACGCAAAGTTTCAATGTGATGGGGGTAGTGCCGCCCTGTGCGGATAATTTCGCCATAGGGTGCCGCACCGTCCAAGCGCCTTTGGGCATAGACTATCAGTGCCGCAAGTTCGGCTCTCAAGCTATCTTCTTCGGCCTCTTCCTCAAAATCTTCAACCGTTGCCACTCGCGCCGATTCAGAAACAGTTAAAGGCATGGCCTCAGCGGCCACGGTTTCGGATACCCCCATGATGTTAAGAACAATAACGCCCACGGCCACAGAGACCAGAAGACATAGGGCAATTGCGGCAATCTTAATATAGCGTGTTTTCAATATTTTTCCCCCTTGGATTTGCAGTAAATCCATTATACACTATATCCCATAATTTTGAAAGGTTTTTCTTGCATTTGCCAAGCCCGTTACAAAAACGAGAGCCAATAAAAAACGCGCTTGCCCGCAAAAAGCTTCAAAACCTAGTCTGATTTTTTATGCCCAATTTTACAAAAACCCGGTAGGGTTGTATTGTTATTGGAAAAATTTTGTGTTATACTTTATGGGCGGAGAGTGATATCATGGAATATATTTACAGTTCTCCTATAGGTGAACTTTTAATTGCGTATGACGACAGCCATATCCTAAGTGCCCGTTTTGATAGAGAGCAGCACGAGGAATATAGGCCAAACGCAGTAATAACACAATGCATCAAAGAATTGGACGAATATTTCGCCGGAACACGCGCAAAATTTGATGTAGCCGTAAATCCACATGGCACGGATTTTCAAAAGGCCGCTTGGGTGGCACTTTGCACCATAGGCCATGGCAAAACAGCATCCTACGGCGAAATTGCCGCAAAAATAGGCCGCCCAAAAGCCGCTCGCGCCGTTGGCATGGCCAACAACAAAAACCCCATATACATTATCATCCCCTGCCATAGGATTGTTGGGGCGGATGGCAAGCTTGTGGGCTACGGCGGCGGCCTGTGGCGCAAAGAATGGCTACTTGAACACGAAGCAAAGCACATAAAATAAAAATAGGCAGCGACGATAAGGTGCTATTAAAAAAATAAAACCTTTTAAACCACGGAATGCACAGAAACACACGGAAAGTGCATAAAGACAGGGGTTTTTCCGTGCCCTTCCGTGATTTCCGTGGTTTAAAAAATTATTTTTCATTTTGATTCCGTTGCCAAAAACCAGGAGGGACAACATGAGTTTGGAAACGACCATCAAGGAATTTAAAGAGCATCTGGAGAAAATCAAGTTGTACCAGGGCGCTATGTCTGTGATGAGTTTTGATGACTCCACCATTGCACCCAAAGGTGCCACAGCCGACCGCGCCCGCCGCAACGGCTTGTTCGCGGCAGAGATGTTTGTGTTGACAACGGGCGAAAAGATGAAGAACCTGCTTGAGGCTCTAGAGCCACACATAGGCCAGCTTGACGTCAATACCGCCGCACTGTATCGCATATCCAAGAAAAATTATGACAAGAATGTAAAAATCCCCATTGAAAAAGTCCGCGCTTTTAGAGAACTTACCAGCAAAGCCAACGACGTGTGGGAAAAAGCCAGAAAGGATAACGATTTTGCCGCCTTTGCGCCATACCTAAAAGACATCATTGCCGCGCGTAAAGAGATGGTGGAATACATCCGCACAGATGACGCGCCTGCATACAATTATCTGCTGGACGACTACGAAGAAGGCCTTACAATGGAAATATGCGACGAATATTTCGGCAAAGTGCGCGCCGCCATCGTGCCTCTTCTCAAGGGCGTGATGGAAAGCAAGAAGAAAATTGACAAAGACATTGTAAAGATGCCTGTCAGCATTGATATTCAGCGCAAAATTTCAGAATTTGCGGCCAAAATAGTAGGCTACGACATGAACCGCGGATATATCACAGAAACGGCCCATCCATTTTGCAGCACATTCTCCAGCAATGATGTGCGCATAACAACCCGCTATGCCGAAGACGACTTTTTATCAAGCTTTTACAGCATTTTGCACGAATGCGGCCATGCTTGCTACGAGCAAAACACAGGGGATGATATCAAAGGCACCCTGCTGTCCCGCGGCGTTTCCATGGGCATACACGAAAGCCAAAGCCGCTTCTACGAAAATGTGATAGGCCGCAGCCGCGGTTTTTGGGAATATATCACGGAAGACCTTAAAGCCATCCTGCCGGATTCTTACAAAGATGTCACCGCCGAGCAGTTTTTCGAGGCCGCAAACCTCGCCGGCCCGTCCCTTATCCGCGTAGAGGCCGACGAGCTTACATACTCCCTGCACATCATGGTGCGCTATGAAGTAGAACGTATGCTCTTCACCCAAGACGTAGATATCATGGACCTACCGGCCATCTGGAACAAAAAATACGAAGAATACCTTGGCGTAACACCGCCAAATGATGCCCTGGGCGTGCTACAAGACATCCACTGGTCCTTCGGCGGCTTTGGATATTTCCCCACATATTCGCTGGGCTCTGCCTACAGCGCGCAATTCCTGGCCTATATCAAGCGTGAAATGGATTTTGACGCCCTTGTACGTAAAGGAGATTTGGCCCCGATAACAAAATGGCTCACAGACAAAATCCACACCCACGGCAGCATCTACACCCCGCGGGATTTGGTAGACAAAATTGTGGGCGAGCAGCTTAATGCGGACTATTATGTGGACTATCTTAACGATAAGTTTAAGGCATTGTACGAAATTCAATAGAAAACCAAAAGGGCGTCCAATTTAGGGCTGTATGTATAAGAACCTGACAACAACAATATTTTAAGCCTAGGATGACTAAACATGAGGAAAAATTTTATAGCGCGACCTATCGCGATTTTACTGGTTTTGATAATGGCCATGGGTGTGGGTATGCCTACAGTGGTAACGGCAGCCGAAGGACACAGCATAAAGACAACCATTTTTTTGCAAAATTGGTCTGATATCTTTGAAGGTTATCTAGCGTTTAGCGTAGATGGCACTGAGATCGACAGACTGGCTATCGGAGAGCACTTTGGCCTTCATATGATCTTTACCGCCACAACAAGCGGAAGCTATTCAATCACTGCGGATCTCCCCGGATATGTTATTTACGGGGTTATTACAAATGCTTCTGGATACGTTATAGAAGGTCAAAACTTGAACCTGGGGAGAATCTCACAGGATTTAGAAGTGATAATCTTTGTGACTCCGGGTCAGGCTCAGGGCCCAAGACCAACACCGTCACCGACAAATGTACCTTCGGCCCCAAACCTAAACACTGCTGACGATTGGGGCCATAATGCAATCAGCAACGCCGTATACGCGGGACTTGTTCCGGAAAATTTGCAAGGCCATTACAGGCACAGCATTTCTCGTGCAGAGTTTACAGCGCTTGCTGTAGCCCTCTACGAAACCGTAACCGGAACCGAAATAACCGGACGCGTTAAATTTGCTGACACGGTTGACCCTAACGTGGAAAAAGCGGCTTATTTGGGAATAGTAACAGGAACAGGCGGCGGAAACTTTTCTCCGAACATACCTTTCAGCCGTGAGCAAGCAGCAGTAATAATATC
>Ga0123355_10019223_pt1 | contig 10871 bp, 13 predicted proteins | sample TergutEmb28metaG_3_FD_89872 | JGI IMG/M metagenome (GOLD analysis project Ga0123355, IMG submission 89872) | Embiratermes neotenicus P1 segment gut microbial communities from Petit-Saut dam, French Guiana - Emb289 P1 | ecosystem: Host-associated > Arthropoda: Insects > Digestive system > Gut ...
TATGATGATCAAAGTGACCATGCGTGAGGAAAATAGCCTCCGGCTTGAGATTATTTGACTCAATATAATCCAAAATCGTATTAGATTCGTCGCCCGGATCGATTATAGCGCACTTGAGAGTATTCTCATCAGTGAGTATATAACAGTTTGTTTCGAGCATTCCTACAGGTAAAGTCTTAATAAGCATAGTGAACTCCTAAAATCAAATATTTTATTATTATACCATTACCCTTCCAATACAATGTACTACACGGTTATTCGTTGAACTTTTCACCCTCCCCATCGTCATCGTCCTTGCCTTGCGTCAGCAAGGCTGTGTCCTCTTTCTCGGCGAGAATAAAAATTTCTGCCGAATAACTCTGCGACCTGAAGCTGTAAAAAATTCGTCTTATTCGATTTTTGAGGGCGACGGTAGGCTATCGCCCACCTAGTCCGAAAATGAAGAAGAAGCGGATTTTGTATAGCTTCAGGCGTGTAGTACATTGTATTGGAAGGGTACTTATGTTATATTATAATAGAAAACAGATGGTATGACAATAGGATGATAGCATTGAAACGCTGATTCAAGGCAGGAGGAAGAATGAAACTTATTTTTGAAGGTAAAACCAAAGATGTGTATGCACTTAATGATGGAAATTACTTGCTGAAATTTAAAGACGATGTAACGGGAACTGACGGCGTATTTGACCCCGGAGCCAACACAGTTGGATTGTCGATAGATGGTATGGGAGAGGGTGGCTTGAGACTGACAGAATACTTCTTTAAGAAAATTAACGAAGCAGGATTTCCCACTCACTTTGTCAGCGCAGATATAAGTAAAGCAGAAATGACGGTAAGACCTGCGAAAATATTCGGAAAAGGTCTTGAAATAGTGTGTCGCTTTCGTGCGGTAGGAAGCTTTTTGAAAAGATATGGTCAGTATGTTACAGACGGTCAGAAGCTTCATGGAATTGTCGAAGTCACGCTCAAAGATGATGACAGAGGAGATCCGCTCATAACCAAAGACACTCTGAGCGCATTGGGGATAATAACAGCGGACGAATATGACAGACTCAAAGACTTGACAAAAAATATCGCAGGCTTAATTAAAGATGAGCTAAGCACTAAGGGCTTGGAACTATATGACATTAAGCTGGAATTTGGACGTGTAGATGGCGAAATCGTGCTTATTGACGAGATTTCCGGAGGAAACATGCGTGTGTATGATGGTGGCAAAATCGTAGACCCCCTTGACCTAGTACGCCTCATGCTCGATTAAAAGGAATGGTCATTTTAGAATGCTAAAAAAACGCATATCGGTCGGAAATCTTGTGGAATTTATTCTGCGCTACGGAAGTATCGACAGCCGGTTTACCGGGCGAAACAGGCTTGAAGAAGGAGCGATGGTGCATCGCAAGCTCCAAAAGCTCCAAAAAGCCGAAAGCTATAAAGCAGAAGTACATCTTTCGATAACCGAAATACATGCAGGCATCGAGTTTATCGTCGAAGGTCGTGCAGACGGAGTAATATCGGCAGACAGTGGCGTAACGATTGACGAAATAAAATCGACACTTACGCCACTTGAAGAAATTTCAGAAGATTTTTCGCCGATTCACTGGGCGCAGGCTCTGTGTTACGGATATATTTATTGTCGTACATATGACCTGTACGACATAGATATCCGCCTGACCTACTATGAGATGGAAAGCGGTGAAATAAAGAGATTTACACGCTCACACTCCGCAGATGAGCTTGAAACTTTTTTTGCAAAATTACTCAACCAATACGCCGTATGGATACATTTTGAAAATAAATGGAAAGAAATAACGACAGCCTCGATGAAGGCACTGGAATTTCCGTTTGAAAACTACCGTGAAGGGCAGAGAAAGCTGGCAGCAGCAGTCTATAGGACAATCACAGCGCAAGGTCGCCTTTATGCGATGGCACCGACGGGTATCGGCAAGACGATATCCACGATTTTCCCTGCGCTCAAAGCTATGGGAGAGGGAAGCGGTGAGAAACTCTTTTACCTAACAGCAAAGACAATAACAAGGCAAGCTGCGGAAGCAGCACTCGACCTGTTGCGGCTAAACGGACTGTGCGCTAAATCCGTGACCATAACCGCAAAAGATAAAATATGCCCCTTAGAAGAAAGAATCTGCAAGCCGACACATTGTGAGTATGCGGACGGACATTTTGACAGAATAAATGATGCAATAATGGATGCGCTGCACGGTACGGATAATTTTACTCATGAAATCGTAAAAGAATATGCCGGGCGACATAAAGTGTGCCCTTATGAACTATCTTTAGACCTTACATTTTGGAGCGATATTATAATCTGCGACTACAATTATGTGTTTGATCCACAGGTGTATCTAAGGAGATTCTTCAGCGACAAAGGTGACTACATATTCCTGATAGATGAAGCTCACAATATGGCTGACCGCACACGTGAGATGTATTCAGCCACGATTAGTAAGCGCAGCCTGCTCAAAGCCAAGCAGCTTGCCACACAAGGCAGAAGCATAAAACCGCCATTTTTGAAGACACTCACAAAACTAAACAGACTTCTGCTCGAAAAGCGCAGAGAATGCGAAGAAACCGGGTATCTTGTCGAAAAGACAAAGCCCGAAGAATTAAGCAACACGCTTGAAATTCTTGCATATGAATTTTCGGCATGGCTTGCAGAAAATCCCGATCCTGATGCGGAGCTTCTGCAGATATATTTTGATGTGCTTTCGTATCTGGATATCTCAGAGCTTTATGATGAGAGATTTAGAATGCTATATGAAACAGGGGAGCAAGGCGAGCTCTTGGTTAAGCAATTCTGCGCTGACCCCTCATTACTCCTTGAAAAAAGATTCGAAACCGGCAGATCCGCAATCCTTTTTTCAGCCACACTGACTCCGGCACAGTACTTTACAGATGTACTTGGAGGTGGCGAAGATTGCAAGTATCTGGCATTGCCATCGCCCTTTTTCCGTGAAAATATGCTGCTCATAGTGGCAGACAATATCAGCACGAAATACAAGAGTCGTGCCGACAGTTATGAGCGTATAGCAGATCTAGTTTACAACACAGCCACAGCAAAGACCGGAAACTATATTGCATATTTTCCGTCATATAAATATCTAAATGAGGTATATTCTGTTTTTTGCGAAAAATATCCGCAAGTTAGCACCGTGAGACAAATGCAAGGCATGGCAGAAAGCGAGCGAGACGGATTTCTCACATTATTTGACTACAATGACGAGACAATGATCGCATTTTGCGTGCTTGGCGGTATATTTTCCGAAGGAATCGACCTAGTAGGCAATAGGCTAATAGGTGCAATTATTGTAGGAGTGGGACTGCCACAGCTAAACTTAGAGCTTGATACAGTCAGAGAGCATTATGATGATCAGAACGGATGTGGATTTGACTTTGCATATCGCTTTCCGGGCATGAATAAAGTCCTGCAAGCTGCAGGACGAGTTATTCGTAGCGATGAAGACAGGGGAGTGGTGGTGCTTATTGACGATCGCTTTTCATCGAGGCAATACACTGCACTTTTTCCCGAACACTGGCAACACTTTCGGACTATACGCACAGCCGAAGGCCTCGATGAAACCCTAGAGACATTCTGGGAACCCTCGTAGGGGAGAACGGTGTTCTCCTGCGGGCGATTGCAAATCGCCCCTACATAACCATCACAAATATAGCCCAGCTATTTCGTTTACGCTATACTAGTGACGTGGCGACTGTTACTTCTTCCTTGCCACAACATCGAAAAGATGCCATAACTTCGTCGGAACTAAAACAGACGGTCCCTCAGAATACTGCTCCCTATAATGCTCGATCTCAAACCTCTCAAAAAGCTCATAAAACCGCTCCTTAGTAACAAAGGTAGCATCTGTCATATACGCCCATTCATCTTTTTCACCAAAGAGATTTCCCGCAAATCTCCCACCCGGCCTTATGGCATCTACGATTTTATTCCAAAAATCATCAAAACAATCAGGACGGCAAAACGGCACACTAAATGACGAATAAATCAAATCCGCCTCAGGGAGATAGACATCCTCGAAGCTTGCCTGCACACACTTAACATTGTCAAGAAGCTCCAAAGGAAGCTTGGATCTAATATTCTCAAACCCATCAGGCGTGCAGTCAACAGCACAAACGCTCCACCCCTGTTCTACAAGAGCAATAGTATCAAGCCCGCTTCCGCAGCCAAGATCAATAGCATGCCCCTTATAACCATCGAACAACTCAAGGGATTTCTTGAGAAGCCACCTTGGAGGCGTGTCCAGAGTTAATCTGATAAATTCCTGCCAATTAGTATTCTTATCCAATTTTGCACTCTCCTATTAAACACAAAGAGTAGCACAAGAGTATCGTCTCCCTGTGCTACCCCGATGTTCGTGTAAAAATTACTACTTTTTGAATCGTCTTTTATTTAACTTAAACGCATTGATTGCGTTGAGTATATCCTCGGAACCATCTTCTGCATACTTAATAGTAACATCAATTGTACTTCCGGGACTCTCAGAACTCATTTCAGTCTTTGAAAAAGCGAGCACATCATTAAAATACGCACCCTTTTTGATAGTGATATCAAAAAAATCAGACCAATCAATGAAATTCTCCTCAACATGAGGGGTTTTCTTTATGGAAAATTTAAATTTATAATAAGTAATTCCCTCATTGCCAACACGCATATAACCCCTCTGGCGTGGCAATAAATAGAAAAGAGAAAGCGAAAACCTAACAAAACCATAAGCAACAAGGAAGATAAGCCCCATCTGAATAAGGACAGCCCATACCGGGTCGCCCACAGGAGTTCGGATACCCTGTTCCATATTTGCAATAATCATCTCAATCCGAAATTGCTCTAAATAAGATACAAATATCTCGGTCGAGATAATGCCAATCACGGCAAGTGCAGCACCGAAAATCACTCGGGTAATAAGCTTTGAAACAGAATATCTAAATTCTATCGAACCATCTTCGAACTTGAGCATATAGAAATCTCCCTAGATGACTCCCCTCAGCTTAATGCTCAGAGGGGAGATTTTTTGAAATCTTGTCGTAATAGACAGCGCCGAGCGTGCCAACAATGAGCGGAGTAACCGCAACCAGGACCAAATAATATATGAAAAATAAGATAGGCCCGATAACAGGAATCTGCATGATGAGCACAAAGATGAGTGTCAAAACGACGATGCCGGCTACAATTATCATATCGGCACCGAACATGCTCCCTCTAAACCCATATGTCATAGAGATTGACTTTTTCAGGGCATCTCCTGCAGAAATATCGGGATCTTCAAGTATTATATATGGAACGAAACGGTATGAATAATATTTTATGTAGTAAAATACGAAACCGACGATTGGAATGATAAGCCAGATAATCAGCCAGAGATTCTTCCACGCCATTCCACCTACATTGCGCAAGAATACACCCTTGTCAAAGCCTGCATATAGTAGCTTTGTATCTATAGGCTCACCACGTATACCTCTGAGGAAAATGTTACACATACCCAATTGCAAGACAAAGACTATCGGAAGCCAAATAATCGGAAGTACGCTTAATACAACGGCAAGTACCACCAGTAGCGAGCAGAGAAGCGAAAGACCCCAGAGCTTCATAGGCTTTTTAAACAAAAACCCGCCGAAAGTCCTTGAGTAAACATCACTTAGAAATCCCTTTGCCGCAGGTGGCGGTTGATGATAACCGGGTGGCGGATAGCCGTGCGGAGGATAGCCGGGTGGAGGATAGCCGCCGGTAGGTGGTGGCTGATAACCCGATGGTGGTTGATTGTATCCTTGATTCGGCATGTATGCCTGATCTTGCGCATATCCTTGAGGCGGAGCCTGCTGATAAGCTTGGGGCTGTGCACCGGGAATTACAGGTGGTGGAAATCCTTGTGAAGGCGGAACTTCCGCTTGTGGTTGTATGGGGATCTCCGCTTGCGGTTGTGTCGGAATCTCGGATTGTGGCTGCGCCGGAGTCTCCGGTTGTGGAGAAGGAGAACCTTCCGCTTGAGGAGAAATATCCGCAGGAGGTGTCACTGTTTCGACGGCACTTGGCTGTACTGAAAGCGAGGTGCCACATTTGATACAAAAGCGAGCATCGGCTGAATTTTCAATACTACATTTTGGACAAAACATATCCATACCCCTTTACTTTTTTATTTTATTGGAATGTTCCTCGCAGTATAAGCCAAGGGGAAAGAAGCCCAATCAGCTTAAATCTGCGATGCACTAATTATATCATAGGCGCAAACTCTAAGGTAACAATGAGCACAAGCCATCTGCGCCGAAATGATATATGCCTTGCAATCATAATATCATAACCGCCCCATACAAGCAACAAAAAATCCTGCACACTAGATGTTGCAGGACTTTTATGTTGGTCGGAGTGGTGAGACTCGAATTAACAAGTGCTTATTTCATCGTGTATTACTGAATTATATCTAGTGCTGTCAAGTGTTGCAATATCAGCACTTTGGTCAATGGCGTTTTTTTGTGTATGCTTGAACGTGATTCTCTAAGGGGTCAAACGTGGGGTCATAAGGGGTCAGAATTGGGGTCAGGTTGCTTTGCGGCTCTTTATGAAGGCTTCCATACGTGCGGCACTCTCTTTTTCCATCTTTTCAGTGACATGACCGTAAGTGTCAAGCGTGAATGCCGCCGTATGATGACCAAGAGTCTTTTGTACGGTCTTGATATCATCGCCGGACGATAAAGCCGCCACTGCGTAGCTGTGCCTGAGGTCGTGAAAACGGCTCTCAGGTATATTTATACTTGTCGCAATTTTCTTGAATGGCTTGCGAATCATTTCAGGCGTGAGCCTGCTGCCGAGTTCATCGGTGAATACAAGCCCTGATTCACTCCATGCAGACCCGGCGTTGACTCTCCATTTCATTTGGGTCTGCCGCCAATTCCAAAGAGCAGACATAACAGACGGAGCGGGAGTGATGCGCCTTGTTTTACTGTTTTTGGGAGTTATAATTTCCCATGACTTTGTTTCTCTGTTGTGCTGTAGTTGACGGTCAATAGTGATAACACCATGTTTGAAGTCAATGCTTGCCCAAGAAAGCCCCAAAACTTCGCCTTGTCTCATTCCGGTAAACAATGAGACGGTGTATATTGTTTCGTAGCGATGACCTTGTATGGCATCTAAAAAGGCTGATATAGCATTCTCATCAAGTGGCTGTATTTCTTGTTTGTCAATTCGTGGAAGCTTGCAAGCATCTGAGGGATTGAACCTAAGATAGCCTATTTCTACTGCTTGCTGTAACGCCTTGTGCAATACTCCATGAACATCTTTTATTGATTTTGGTGACAAGCCCTTTTTGTCACCTGTATTTTTTTGTAAGCGATTTACAAGCGTTTGTATGGTGTGAGCAGATAAGTCGGCAAGTTTGACAGTGCCTAGAGTCGGCTTGAGGTGTAGCCGACATCTTGACTTGTATTTATGAACTGTGTTTGGCTTTACATCGCCTAAGTATTCAGCCGTCCAAATATCAAGCCACATGCTAACAGTGAGTTTTGAAGGCTCTACGTATGTGCCGTCATCAACTGCAGCGGTCAATTGAGTAAGCTTTTTTCTGACCTCATCTTGAGAGGTGCCGTATATACTTTTTCTGATGTTTTTACCGGTGAGCGGGTCACGTCCGACTATGCCCCGAGCTTCCCAACGGCCATCACTGCGCTTGCGAATCGTGCCGAATCCTTGCGCATTTCGTTTATTTGTTATTGCCATTTCCTGCCCTCTCTTTTTTTCCCATACGTGTTACAAGCTCAACAAGCCCTGTACTTGCTCGAAATAGTTCGACATCTGCCTTTTGGGTTAACTCATTATATTCGGCTCTATCTTTAGACTTCTTTATGTCAACGCCGTTAAACTTGTCGTAACGTTGCACAATAAAATAAATATAGCGAGCAATACAGTCAAGTATCTTCTCAAACCTTACAGGGTGAAATGATAGTAGCAAATCAAGTGCTGCTAGTTTTTGGATAGGCAACCTTTTGGTGTTTTCTATTGCCACATCACTAAGCCCTGTGGTTTCGCATGCAATTTTGATATTATCATCAATTGTCTGCTCGTCAGTTTCGCCTAATAGGTAATCGACCGAAACATCAAAGTACTTTGCGAACGCCCACAGATATGCAATGTTCATGCCGAGTGCTGATTCATATTTCTGACTAAACTTGTCACAATCTTCATAATTTATCAATGTTAGTTTTGAGATACTTACATTCTGCTTTTCTTGAAGTTCTTTAGCCAGTTTTTCGTGCGATAAGCCTCTGTCTGTACGGCACTTTTTCAGCCTGATTGAAAAAGCGTTTTTCATAGCAATTTGTTTGTCATTGTATTCGAGTTTCGCCATTAAGAAACATCCCCCTTTACATAAATGGTGTATTATTTTTTACCTACATGTGGAAAAGGTGTATAAAATTATCTTTTAATAGACTAGATTTTGCGTTCGTGACCGTCTACAATAATTATATACCAAAGAAGCGAACACGTCAACAATAATTTACCAAAAGGAGATAGGGCACATGACAAATATTGAATTACGAAAAGAAGTTCACGAATCACGATTTAAACATTACGAGATTGCGGGAGAGTTAGGCATTGCCGAAACTTCATTTTCGAGAATGCTACGCAAAGAGTTGTCGGAAACTCAAGCGAATAAAGTGCGTGATGCTATCGCAAGGCTGAAAAGTGAGGCGGTGAAATCATGAGTGTTGAAGTCAAGCCAAGAACTTACAGCGTCGAAGATGCTTCAAAGGTCTTAGGGGTCAGCCGTCAGACGATGTACGACTTATGCCGTTCAAAGGGATTCCCGGCAATTCGTGTTGGTAGACGTATCAGGATTCCGATAGAAACATTTCATATTTGGATTAATAACTCAGGGGGGAATACTTATGAACAGTAAGCGCAAAGAAAACCGCCTCAATGCTGGAACATCAAAGGCGGTCAGGGGAACAAATCAGTCACGCAAGACAGATTTTCATTCCGGCATTAATTCTAACATATGTTGCGGTAAATCGCAATTCCAAGTTGAAAAAGCATTACAGGACTTAGGGGCTTACGGATCTCTAAATGCGGTGAAGCCTTATAATCTTGTTTCTGCTACAGCTTTACCATGTGACCGTGCATTGCGAAAAGTTTTATCTTTTGAGCGTGAAAATGGGGCACTTATCCTGAGTACGGCAAAAGATGGCGGGGGGTACTACTTACCGTCTCTCGACGAGGACGAAGCTTTGCAGGAGTTATACGAATATTACTGCATTAATTATGCACGGGCAATGCACACGTTGCGGATTCTGCGCCCTGTTCGAATCAGACTGAAGGTAATAAATGGGCAAATCAAATTACCTGATGATGACGAAGGTGGCGGTGATGATTAAGTGGGTAAAGCCAATCAAAATGCTGACGGGTACTTGATGAAAGGGTGGCTGTCTGCAAACGGAAATAGCCGCGACAAAAGTTATATCCAAATTGGAAATTCGCTATTTCATTCAAGAAACTTCAAATCGCTTTCTGGTGGTGCACAACATTTATACTTGCGCATGGCGGTAGATGCGCAAGGGAATCGGATGATAAAGTTTTCGAGGAATGACGGCAAAAAATACGGCATAGCACCTGCAAGCTGTCACAGATGGATTGGCGAACTTGTTAATAAAGGATTCATTTCATGTATTCAACGCTACAATGGAGGCGGTGCTTCAAGTGTTTATCAATTTGAGTACGGCTGAAAAGACCGCTAAAGCTTATAAGTGTGTATCAGAGTGATACAGCAACTGTATCAGAGTGGAGCACTAACTGTATCACAGTGGAGCATGTCAGCCTTTAGCTGTATCAGAGTGGAGCACCCTACAAAAAGAGGGAAGTGCCGTCAACGTCTTGCAGTTGTTAAGCTTCATAACTTTTGAAAGCAGTTTTCACTTTAGCCTACTAACTGTATCACAGTGGAGCGCATTAATACTAGTATTACCATATCTACCTGTGGTAGCGGTGGAAGATGCGCAGTCAGCCTTATAAACCTGCAACATAAATTTGCTCAAGCAAAAATTGAAGCAAAGATGAAGCAAAAAAGGACGTGAAGCATGTCTAACGAAAGCATAACCGAAACAGTTCTTGTGCGTGAGATTATTGATACATTAAGCAAGCACGGTGCACCATATCGGACTAATGCCGGATCTGTGAGACTTTCAGGTGGTCGCATGTATCATGGACTGCCAAAGGGTTTTTGTGACATCCTGTTTATACGTGACGGCAAGGCTCATTTTATCGAAGCGAAGATCAAGCCGAATAAACCGACTTCGGCACAACTTGAATTTATTTACAAGATGATTGAGCTAGGATGTCGAGCGGGGGTGGCTTATAGTGTTGATGATGCTTTGGAAATATGCGGATTAAAAAGATGATGAAGCAAACTGTTCGAAAGTGCGCACAAAAAAGATGAATGGAGATTACAACATGGAAAGAATTATTTTAGCAACAAATTATACTCTACGTAAATATGACGAGTGCGGACACTTGGCACTTGAAATGAGCCTTGACGGAGAGGAACGTTTCAAGACGACTTGTTACTGTTGCGGGAAAGATTTTGAAATGAGTTTTAAAGAATTTTTTGCAGTAGCGGCAACTGAGTTCTGTTTTTTCGGGTCACACCTGCATTGTGATGAATGCTCCCCTGAAAGTGCGGAAAAGTTCACACATAAAAAAGAAGATGTGAACGACACCGAAGATTTCAAAAAGTTTCAGCACAAAAAAGGGAATCGCTCAAGCTCAACTTTGCGCAAAAATGCGCACATAAAAAAATAACCTACAGGAGTAAGTCAATGAAACTATCAAGACTAGAACAAGAAACGATATTTAACTACAA
>Ga0123355_10019224_pt1 | contig 10871 bp, 7 predicted proteins | sample TergutEmb28metaG_3_FD_89872 | JGI IMG/M metagenome (GOLD analysis project Ga0123355, IMG submission 89872) | Embiratermes neotenicus P1 segment gut microbial communities from Petit-Saut dam, French Guiana - Emb289 P1 | ecosystem: Host-associated > Arthropoda: Insects > Digestive system > Gut ...
AAAACGGTGAAAAATATAAAACATTCCCTGTTTTTTTTTTTTTTTGTTAAGTCGATAAACTATAATCTGCTCCACATTTTACACTTGCAAACCCAGTACTACTGTCACACATCATGACACTAGTGTGGGTTTATGATTATTTCCGCTTGGATTGCCGATGGATGACGTCACAATCGAATCGTTATAAGAACATGAAAATGTTATGTGTTGTGCATCATACCAGAAATATTATCATATGTTTAACAGACTTACCATTTGTGTTGTCGCACCTGAATATCACTGTTCGTTACTAGTGTACAAAAAAAAAACGGCCGCTTGGTTAACCCCTGCACCTTTAGAGCCGCGTTTAATTGTGCATTCATTGCTGTAGCAAAAGAACAAAACGAAAGGAAGTATCGGTTATAAATTTGAAACTTTTGTCACGAACATAACTCGTTTTGATTTGTTTAGAATATAACAGTCACATGTCTACTGGCACAACAAGCAATGCACTACTGTGTGCAGCTCTGCCTTATTTCAGCCATTTTGTCGCGTGCACTAGTTTGAGCTTTTGTTCACAGACATTTGCTAACATTTTGTAACAATATGAAGGCTCAGTCAATACACATCTTAACGGAGGGAAAGAAGCCAAGGAATCACTGCACTTGCACACACGTGTTGCATTAGTGTGCAGGTACTAGCGTCACCCGGTTGGGGGCTTGATTTTCCGCACCCGTCCAGACCGGCCCAGGGGCCCACGATGGGTACCGGGTATTTCCCAGGGGTAAAGCGGCCGGGGCGTGGCGTTGATCACCAACTAGTGCCTAGGTTAAAGAAAGAGTAGAACTATACCTCTACTGTCCCTCTGAGCCTTTGTGGCCTGGTCTAGGGTGAACTGTACCTTTCCCGTTACCTTTACTAGTGTCATCAGTATCGCCATATTGAAGTCTACTTTTTATTGCTTTCTTCCTCATTTCCTTCCTGATTTCTGATATTGCATACAGTACATACTGCAATATATGGCTGCTGTTCTACTGCGTACAAATACCTTCCTAAAGATAAACTTTTGTATTAGAAACCACTTGATGGCAAATGTCCTTAATGTTTATCTGAAATAGGAGAAACTGGACCACTTGAGCTCCATAAAGCTCCCATTGTACATGTGTGGAAGGAAGGCAGAGTTTACAGGTGGTCAGATAAATTTGCATATATGACAATCAAAATGCGATGCACAAGTTGACTAACAGTCTCACAGAGAATCTCAAGATCAGGTTCCTTTCATGTGATGTGGCCCCAGACTACACACATACATGCATTAATTATAACTGCATTGCCTTTTTTCTTTAGATTATGAGTTTTTTTAAATGACAACAGTGTTCTCAAAATGAGAAATTTGTGACTGGTTGCTGAGAAACTGAGTACAGGGGAAGTGTTTTGAGAAAGCTGAGACTGTTACAAATATAATGAGACACAATAAACACAAGACAGTTGTTTAAATCCCAAAAGTAACCAATAAGTATAAACAATAAACAAAATATCACTAAATACGCACTGTTGTTAATTTTAATGCAGAATGTTGGAAAACACTGAGCTGCTAATGACTTCTTGTCTGACAATATTTGTACTGTACATTCTCTTACAAATGCCTAATAGAAGTCATGTGCTTTTGTGTTTGTCCACAGCTGATGAGCCTGGGAGCTCAGGGACAGCAGTTGTTTCTGCAGAACCAATTTGCTGCAGCTGCAGTTGGACAGCTCCCTTCAGTAACATCCGCTCTACCTAATCTGGCTGCTCTTGGGCCACAAGAACTCCAGGCACTCCAGCAGACACTACAGCAGCACCATCAGTCTCTCCAGCAACAGCTCCAGCAGTATGTTTTGTTCCAGCCTGGAACTGGAGCTCAGCTTCCAGCCCAGGCACAGTTCTTCCTTCAGAACCAGGTGAGCCCATGAATTTCAGTGGTTAACATTCCTCCAAGAACCTGTACTATTTGTCATACTTTGCAGCCATCCTGAATAATTAAAGGCTTTAAAATGCAATATGTTTATTACCACTGAAATAGCAAAATATTTAATGACATTTCTGCACTATGGCAGAACTTCAGACAGAACTGTAGCAAAGATAAGAACATGGGGTATGAACACAGAGATTACAGTAGAAATGGTTTTATTTCAATATTTTAAATACTTTACATCCCATGCAATATGAAGACATTCATTTAGAAACCTAACAAAATGAATTTTTATAATTTTTTATGCAATGTAAATAAAATGAAAGCATAATGGAAACATTGTAGCTGCATGCTTAGCTAAATGTTTCAGCTTAAATACTGGTCCACAGGCTTCAATGAAATATTATGTTTTGTGGTTATAGCAATTGTCAGATAAACTGGATTATTCCACAAAGACTTGACATGGAGCATAAATATAGACATTGTTAACCATACAAATCTTGTACAAAATATTTTTTCAGTGTGTTGTACAATCAACAAAATGAAAGGAACAGACATAATGTATTCTTATGTGAATTTTGAATTAATTTGGCTTTGCAAAAGTATATTTCCTTTCACAATAAATGGATATACAAGTATAGTCCAGTGAGCCTTGGAACACATGTGTTTTGCTGGACTACATGTTTAAAATCTTGTTGAAGCTAACAATATTGTTTTAAAGTTTTTTTGTTCTATCAACACAGTTTTATTTGTAAACAGACCTTCTTGTTTACAATATTAACTACATATATAAAGCAACCTTTTATCACATATAAAATCAATGCACTGTATGATGATATAGTATTTTTAACTTGCAGTATGTCATGAAATACTGTTTGGAAGTTTGGGACACTGAATAGAAAACCACTGTATATCAAAATAAAAGAAATCACCCGTCTAGAGAGAAACACACACAAAAGGGGGGGGGAATCAAAAGTGTACAGTTGCTGCGAATGCAATATTTGATGTGTTACTACAATACAAACAAACAGATGGCAAGTTCAGACTAATACAATAGTAATAAAACCCTCATCTCCACAAAAGCACTCAAATTGTACAGACAGCAAGCCATTAAAGGAAATATTGTAAGTAACAAAGAAGGATTAAACTTGAAAATTTTATCTAATACAATACTTAAATTATGTCTCAAAATTTATAAGTATTCCCATTTTATAGGGGAAGCTCCTTCTTCCAGCACCAAAACTTGACCTACAAACTAAAGTATCACATAACATGTGCATACACCATATGTAACATAACTAGGAGTAAAAAAAAGTCTGTGACATAATTGTCGATCATTCAGATTTATTATATTTGAGAGTCGGCTGGAATGTGAGTTAAATCAGTTCAGTAATTAATTCATTGTGTTTAGATTCTATATAGCAGTTTGTTTATGTCTGATAGAATGGCATGAACTGTTAGAAGTATTTGTTGTACATTAATAAGTATTCTTCAGTAAATGTAAAATACTGGCTTTACAAAGATAGCATGAACATTCATCACTGGGAAAGAAAATCAGATGCAAATACATAACCGATAAAAGTTTATGAGACACACAATCAAAGAGTAAGGGAAACTTCCATCACCAAATACATGAGTTTCTTAAAAGTTTTAAAGATACTTTACACAATCTCAAGCAAACACCACAACACAATTACAGGGCCAAATATTTTAAGCAGCAAACTTCTTTAAGTTGTGAGACCGCCCTACCATATTGATTTTATATATATTAAACACTTTGATAGTAGTAAGGTTCTCTTGGGTAATAGTCAAGTGGGACAAAGTTAGAAAGAGATTATTTTTATTCCTAGCATTGATGTTATGAAGCTAAGAATTTATCTTAAATATATTTTTATTGTAAACCACAAAAAGCATAAGTGACAATATATATTGATACTGTAATGTTAAGATATTTAGTATTTTAAAGAGTTCTCTACAAGAATCTCTGGTTCCAGTGCCCATTATAATTCCAATAATCCTCTGTTGTATTTTTAAAATACCATTGCTGTATGAGGAATTTTCCCAGAATATCAAACCATAGTTCATAACTGCATGAAAATAGGAATAGTATATCATTTTTAAGGTGTCATGTCATATAATATTTTAACTGCTCTAATTGAAAACCAATTATGGTACATCATTTCTATATGACTTTTCCATGTAAGTTTATCATCAGTTACTAGTCCTAAAAATGTTAAAGTTGAAGTACTGGAAATTAATTTATTATCACAGCCAACGTTCCTGTCAATGCAAGAGCTACTCTTAGTTATAACGTGCGTGAAGTTAGTTTTATCGAGGTTTAATGATAATGAGTTAGTTTTAATCCATACATTTACATTCTTAATTGTCATATAAATATCTTTTATGAAATCAGTGAAGTTGGGGTTAGTAATGATTAGACATGTATCATTTGCATAAAGGATTAATTTGGATTTGATATTATCTTTATCATTTCTAATTTTTGGCAGGTCATCAATATTAAACAAACAAAAATGCACCATGCAATTATAAATCCTTGAGGGACTCCATGTTTTTATTACTCCCAACTAGAACAGAAATTAAAACATTTGTCATTTGAAGTTACTCTCTGGTGTTTAATTTCTAAATAAGGTTTAATTAGTGTATGAACTTTGTCTGTTATACGATAGACTTCAATTTTGTCAGTAAGATACTGCGCTTGGCAGAGTCAAAAGAATTTTCTAAATTTCAGAAAATTCCTCCAACTAGTGTTTTGTTATTAAGAGCATCTAGTATCTCTGTTATGAGGTTATAAGAAGCCATTTTTGTTGATAATTTTGATCTGAAGCTGAATTGTTCATTTACTAGTACAATGTTAATAGTAAAAAGTTTCAGTGTTCTTTCATATACAACTTCTCACAAACCTTTGAAAATGAAGGTAGAAGAGAGATGGATCTATAATCAGCTACATTATTCATGTCAGCTTTGTCGAATATTGGTTTTATCACTGTATATTTTAAGTGCGTAAGGAAAAATCCTGTTGTAAAAGTTTTATTATAAATGTAAGTTAGTTGATAATTAATAAAAGGAGCGATAATTTTTAATATTTTAGTCATATCGTTGTGAAGTTTTGATTGTATGGATCTGATAATTTCTAGTCAGAGCATGGTATCACTTTATAGCTGAAACATGTAGCTAATATTGTGAACAGGAAGGACTGTTTACTACCAACATAATTGTGTTGATAGAATAAAAAGTACTCGTATTATTGTCTTACATAGTAACTAGCCAACCATATGTAGCTGATTAAAGTGAGCTGGCTATAAAATCTGTCATTTCATCTAAAAATTATATATATTCTTGTTCCATTATTCTAAGTTTTCTTAAGCAGAATGTACTCCAAATATTAGGGCATTTTGTTTCAACATTATCCATTGTGCTTGTCTGAAAATAGAAGTCAGTATAATGACTAGACTTTTAGCTGGATGACCTTCATTTCTAGCAGAGGCAAGAAATTTTTCTGTTCTCTGAAGTGTTCGGACCAGATCTGTAACCCATAGCATCCTGTCAAATGGGTATTCAGCTTTGTTGAATAAATATATAAAATGCAACATTTAGAGGTTAGCGGTGTGGTACGACCACTATAGTCGTCGTAAGGCATCAAAAGGTTAAACAAAACTGAAGGCTTTATTACCATGTTTGCCAGTTGCCCCTGCCTGAAGCCAGGAGAATCTGGCTTATGCTGTCCCCATCGTATTCCTGTAAGATCCATTTTACTGTTATCTTCCCATCTTTGCATTTGTCTTTCCTTCAGGTTTCTCTACCAAAAAAGCCTTTATACATTTCCCTTCTTCTCCTTTGTGCCAAATAACCCACTTGTTTTTTCCTCCTTGAACCTGCAGCTTAGGCACTCTGTTCTTGAAAGTCCTTGGCCTTTGTTCTCCCCTTAATGTGACAGACCAAGTTTCATTCCCATATAAAAGAAGACAAAAATTATAGTTCTTTATATTTTAATTTTTGTGGTTTTAGACAGTAAATTGGAAGACAGAAGATTATGAACTGAAGGGTAGCAGGCATGCCCCAGAATTAATCTGCTTCTAATTTCTTCTTGCATGCTGTTTTGATTTGTTACAGTTGTTTCCAAGTATTTGAACTCTGCACATATTCAGAGGGTTCAAGAACTGTTCTTATATTTTGATCCTGTCCTCCATTCTGTTCATGAGACATGAACAGAATTTGCTTTCTCTGCATTTACTTCCATATCACTCCCTTACCAGCTACTAATGAAGCTTCTTTTTCTTTTTTTAACATATTCGTTTTATCCAGTAACTTAAGGATATCAGCACAGATGAGAAGCTGAGTCATCAATGAGTGTCATTCAGTTTCAGTCCCCATACTTGCAGTGAAGAATATTCTTTATTACTCTGAAGAGTTAGGGTGTAGGTTTGACACCCTGTTCTGGATACTTATTATGTTACACCAAGCATAAACATATTTTCTGCAACCTGCAAGTAGAAAGCACCTCCAACAATTAGAAACCAGTTTGGAAACCATGCAACTATTTGAAATTATGCATATTATATTAGTTAGTATTAGTAGAAACTTTGGAATAACAGACTTTACCTTTGAACTACTACCTCTGCTAGTCCTGCATCCTTCATGTGTGTGATATGTGATAATATTTTGTCTAGACTGTCATAAGTGGTGAAGTACTATATAATGCAGGATAACCGAGAAGATGCTGACAGTAAACATGTATAGATAACTTTACAATACTCACACTAACAGGCGGCAAGCAATTTTTAATTGTTAAGAATGCTGGCTACAGCAGTGGCACACTGCACAGAGCCATTTCCTCTTCAGCTTCTAATGAATCTGTGATCTGTATGAACTGAAAATTACAAATTTTAGGGCTTTTGGTCAATGAGTGTAGAAAAACTTCAGAAACATGCTCTAAAATACTAGTAGCCACAATGAAAAGTTATGTACAATGATGATCTGGCACCTGAGATTTGTTGAACATTGTTCTGTCCTCTCTCAGAGTATTAAAAAATAAGAAGAGCATTTCACACCTAATATAGTTATTGCTCAAAAATAAATTGTCCTTTTTTTTGTGCTGTTTAAATATCAACACAGTACAGCTACAGTCAAAAGTAAATAATCAATATGTAGGACACCAGTTACAGTTATTTCCTTGGCATGTGTCGTGTGTTATGAAAAGGTAAAGCAGCATTGTAAAATAATGTAAGAATCATCTAAACCACACTTGTCTTTATTCTCAAATTACAAAAGGGGATGTCACTCAATATGAAATACTTTCTTACTGTTGTAAAGTCCTGTAACTGCCACTGTGCCTTCATTTAAAGTGGCATTGAAAATGCATTTAGTAACTACAGTAAATGTGATAAATTTCAGCTCAAGAAGCATGTTAAGCATAAAATATTTAAATCAAGGTTGGAGGAAGGCACAATAAGTGACAGTGTGAAATCAAGTGAACAAGCTCATGTTATGGCTTAGTTATCAAAATTGTTTATTTGAAGTGACTGAGATTCACAATGGCTGGGAATTTTTCAAACAAGAAAATAATTGCTGATGTGGTACTTGCAGATTATTTAAGCTAAAATTAACCATGTAACAGTAAGTACCACAACATTTCGTTTTATACATATTTGTTGATTACTTGAATCTTTAGATCCTTAACTGATAGCTCAGTGTCCCAAGTTCTGTAGAAGCATATCTTATATCTAGAAATGTTTGGACTTGGTGGCTGGTTGCAGGGACTGCTCCAGCAGAGCTTTGCTCATCCAAACCTCCCACAACGAGGAGGTGTACCCATAGTGTCCCAAGCAGCACAGGTAACTAGCATGGAGATGTTCACTTATCTGAGTCCGTACTGCATATTGAATGAATATTTGTAAAATGGCATGCTTGTTTATACTTACTGTTCAGCACTACGACCCTACACATGTCTGTGCAAACATACGCTTGAACCATGCAGTCCTGCATGTTTTTGGTTAAGTTCAGTTTGTGCAAACTGTGCAAGGGGAAATGTGGAATAAATAACACAAAGACTCTGTTTATACTGACTTGGCTTCATGATGAAGACTGAATTATTCTTTATTAGAATTGTTTAAACAAGTTTTATTTCTCTAAGAACAATTTTTAGGTCCACTTACTTGCACGAATTGCCAATACAATTAAATTGATTTTGTAAATGTAAAATCCATCAAATTCGCATACAATGCAGCCTTCAGAGACATAAAAAAATCTGTTCTAGTTATAATACTTGGCAACTTTACTTTTTCTATACTTATCAGTGTGTTGGTTATTTTACAGAATAATTGGTAGTAATATTTTGAAGCTTCAATGACTGACTTAACAATTACATGAAGTTAATGGATTGCATGGAGGAGTCCAGTAGACTGTGATAATTACTTGGTTAGACAATAAAATGCTCATTGTTGTATAACTCTTCAATGCCGGCCCCACCACTTCTTATGGACCTTCATTCTTCATGTTCTTCGAGCCCCAGTGCACTGTGCAGACATGAAAGCATTGAAGGCAATGAAAACTTAACTCTCCATCATGGACAGGAGTTGGAATTAAAACCCCATTGTAATTTAAGAGTTAACCCAAAGGTTTATTAACTCATTCATAAGAGCCACTCAGTATTGTCACTTACATTTCTATGACGGCCATTTTAATATTACTTTCCCTTCTACAGCTGGGCACAGCCAGTGGTCTTTCCCTTTGGGCAAGCTAACCAACCAACCAACCAACCAACCAACCAACCAACCAACCAACCAACCAATTAACTAAGGAACTAACTAACTTACTTACTTACTTACTGACTAAGTTATTCTAGAAATTCACCAGATTTTAAGGAATCCAAACTTTAATTACCATGTTCACAAGAACCTACCACCTAGCCCAAACCTGAACTGGATCAATACAGTCCATGCCCCACAACCTATCTTCTTCAAGATACACTTTAATATTATTCTCCCATCTACATCTAAGTCTTCCAAGTGGTCTGTTTCCCTCAAGTTTCCCCACCAACACACTATGCAGTTCTTCTCTCTTCCATTGGTGCCACATGCCCTGCCCATCTCATTCTTATTATTCAGTTTCTCTTTTAAAATTACTTAGCATATTTTCTTAAAATACAAATTTACCTACACTACCATCACTATACAACATCCACCAGTGTTGGTACATCAACAAGAGTTTATGGACTGGCTACAGCAGCTGAAGTGACATATTGTTGTGAGCTACATAAACTGTTCAAGGATTTACACCTTGTGTGTGATGACCAATACTCCTTGGCTGAAAGGCACTATTGCTGAACAATGGCGTAGCCGGGAATTTTGTTCGGTGGGGGGTGTTCAACAAATTCAGTTGAGGACAGAGAACAGAGAGAAAGGGGATCTGGGGGCAGTAGAACCCTAGTCAGGAGTTCTGGAGGCAGCTGTAATTTGGTACAAGAAATTTCATTTCATATAGTAAAATTTTCTTAATTTTTGGTACTTTAAGACTATTTATGATGACAACCAATTTATTTCTCATTGGTAATGTAAAACAATTGCGAACCTAGGTAGATTTAGAATTTTACTGCCTTTTTTCTGAACGTCTTGGGGTGTTGGCATCCTAAATTCAGCAATTTTTAACAGTTTTCACAATCGGGTTGTGTTTGGCACGATTTTAGAGGGCCTTTGGAACTTTGGGAGGAGGGATTTGAACCCCCCCCTCGGTATGCCACTGTTGTGAATACGAATTTAGAATTCATTAGTTACACAAGTATTATACCTTCACCACAATAAGAGCTGGCTGGGGGTTCAAATGTGGAATGATATTGACAGTGAGCTTAAACGTGATATCATGTTGACAGCAAGTGACCCTCTGGTCTGTTGCTGGCTAGAAGTGTGGCACAAGAGCAACATGCAGATTTTAAATGGTCATGCAAGGTGACAATGCTTTCCTCCTGCAGCTTGCAGGGCTCTCTGCAGACCACCTACACAAAGACTGAAAAAGTCATACACACAAGTGGCAAAGGGGGCTAGGAATGCAAAAAGATATCACAGGGATGTCCAACATCATAACATATGGCTAATCTTATGTTACCAAACCTGGGCTTCATCTTTTATCTTCTATATGTGACTCTACTACACCTTCACAAAGTTTTCACCCAAAAGGAGTTACTGTATTGCACTCTGGCAGGTAAACCATGCCCTTTATGGTTCTGTCAACACGTCTTAGATTCCAACTGTGAAAAGAATGACATAATCTGCAGAAATAGCTCAGAACATTCTATAAAATTGTATTTAAATATTTATTCTAAAATTGTTTATATTTTACCATGCTTTGTAGACTCTGTTATTCACAATGTTATCCAAAGAAGTTAGCCATTTTAAATACCACTTTTCGAACTGCACTGCTGACCTGTACGCCCTTTAAGAAAAGTGTGCTGATTGTCTTATACATATATGAATATCACCTTGAAGTTGGCCATTTTGATAATCTAGGAACTGGCAGCTTTCAATTCACACAGTGTAGAATGCAGATCATAACTTGACTTCAAAGTGACTATTTTATATGAACAAAGTATGCAACTTGCATTTCTCAATTCTATGCAGAAAATTACTTACTATGTTCTATCCAAAAATCTGAGAGATTGCATCTTTCATAATAAACTTGGAGCGAATTTACAATACTAAAGTAATGGTCAGTGCTGATGAGAAGTGGGGGAAGCTGGTACAATTTGCCAGTGCCCAGCAGCCCAGAAGGTTAGCCTGGGGCCTGCCTATGTCAGTAGTACCATTACTCTAAAACTAAACTCCGTGGCTTTAGTCCGCGAGCGAACCATACCGACAGAGCGGCCGCCGCCGGTAGGCGAAGTTAGTGCCAACTTTTGCAGATAGAGGGGTGTCACGTGGTTAGCGCAACG
>Ga0123355_10019225_pt1 | contig 10871 bp, 5 predicted proteins | sample TergutEmb28metaG_3_FD_89872 | JGI IMG/M metagenome (GOLD analysis project Ga0123355, IMG submission 89872) | Embiratermes neotenicus P1 segment gut microbial communities from Petit-Saut dam, French Guiana - Emb289 P1 | ecosystem: Host-associated > Arthropoda: Insects > Digestive system > Gut ...
TCCTGACCAAGAAGCAAGAATTAGAAAACGTAGGCGCAGGCCTGCAAACATCCGCAGCCCTGGCCCACGAAAACGCAGTAAAAATGCGCCAAATGCACGATAAGCTGGTAAAAGACATCAACGCGTTAAACGCCCGCCGCCAAACCATTAAAGCCAAAGCGGCAGTAGCCAAAACCCAAGAGCGTATCAACAAGCTGGGCTCATCCTCCGGCAAGGTAGAGGGTGCAATGGGCGCTTTCGAGCGGATGGAAGAAAAGGTAAACCGTCAATTGGATATGGCAACCGCCAAAGCTGAGCTTGACTCTCAACCCTTTGACGAAGCCTTGGCCCTGGAAGAAAAATATCGCGGTGTAAATATAGATTCGTCTGTATGCGATGAGATGGCTGTGCTTAAAGCCCAATTGGGGTTGAACTAGAAATTTGTCAGATCCTACAAAATATTTCGGGATTTGTTGTAGGGGCGGCAATCTGCCGCCCCTACATTCAACCCTTGATGGGAATTTGTAAGTTACCTATTTTTATCTACCTGCCGAAAATATCCCCCGGCGCTGCGCCTGGTCTCTCTAACCGATACCATGGCAAATCATCCGCCAAACCTGTCCAAGCTTCGTAGCCGTCGTAATCGCGTACTGTATAATGCGAAATACTGGCTTCCTGGATATGGATAAAGTACCAGCTACCTGGGTTTACATTATCTGACCATACGAGGGTACGGTTTAGCAAATCATCTGCGCTGCCTGGCAGGCGATTTAGCTTGCGGTTTACAAGCCTTGCCGTCTCTGCACGGGTGATTGGTTGGTTTGGCAGGAAGGACTCGGGGAAGTCTCCGGGTAAAATCCAGCCCATTTGTACGGCTACATAAATATAACCTTCTGCCCAATGCCCGGTGGTTCCGGCTTCGTTTACATATGGCTCATGGCCTGCAAACCTGGCAATGGTTGCAATCAGCTCGGCATAAGAAATATAGCGGTGAGGCTGAAAATTGCCGTCCGGCATACCGCGCATTATCCCAGCGTTATAAACAGTGGATACGGCGTTATTAAACCATCTGTTTGGGCCAACATCGGCAAAGGGATTATCGGATGACCAATAATATTCCCGCATTTCATGGGACATAAGGCGGAAAATAATCGTGGCGGCCTGGGCTCTTGTAAGGGTATCATTTGGCCTTACCGTACCGTCTGCAAAGCCTATTACATAATTTGTATGAAATTCTGTGGGTGCAGGGGTTGGTTCGGGTTCGTCTGGGTACTCGTCTTCATCTTCATCGGGATCTTCGTCTTCATCTTCTGGAACCGGTGTCGGTGCCGGAGTGGGGCTTGGCGTTGCTTGTGGTGGTGTTTCCGGCGTTGTCCATGTAATTTCGCTAGTTGACCATTGAGCGGTAAAAGACATCGGCCCATCTACAATTGTACCCGCAACTTGATTGCTGCTTTGTGCTCCAGCTACACCAGGTTGTGCCCATCCGGCAAAATGAAACCCTAAACGCACAGGGGCAGGTACATTGGCGGAACCAATCGGGTCATTTTCGAGTATATAGTGGGTTATAGCGTTTGTATTTCCGCCTACATTGCCGCCGGCAAAACGAAATGTTACAGGATGATAAGGCGTCCATTTAGCGGTGAAGGTCATATCCCCGGTAACGGTAAGACCGGCAACATTGGAGTTGCTTCTTATTTGCGTTTCATTGTTCAAAACCCAGCCGTCAAACCTAAAATTATCACGTACCGGGGTAGGGACATTGGCACTGCCAATTTGCGAGCCTGCGGTTATAGTCACAACCACATCAGCGGGGCTGCTATTTGCAAATCCACCTTCCAACACAAATGTAACATCGTAATCACTTGGGGGAACCTGAATCTCAATAGGCCTTATGGTAAAAACAAGATTGCCGTTGCCGTCCACTGATCGGGCGGGCAAAAGCTCAAATCCTATGGGAACAGAAATAGGCAGCCCATTAAGCGCCGCCGGAGTAGAATCATCAAAAAAAGTATAACGCGGAGGCGGGATAGTAATTTGAATATCGTCTCCTTGGGGGTTAGCGGGGTTGCTGATTATAGTATAGGTAAAATCAAGAGCGCCGCCATTGTAATAAGAGTAAGAATCCGGTGTAGGGACAACTATGCGATAGCTGTAATCCACATCTACTGTGGAGTAGCGCGCCGCGCCGGTTGGCACATCTACGTTTACGCCTGTTGCAGGGCGTACAACTTCAAACAGCACTTCAAACTCGGCATTGTGCCTAAGCAGCGGGTCTGGGTCATAAGGCATGTTGTTAGGTAAGCCTGCAACATGTGTATGGTACGTAAGGCAGAAGCCTTTTTGGCTTAATCTGACTAGGTTTGAGTATGAGCCTACCGGTAAATTCGGCTTGGGCGCAATGTAGAAATCTTCGTTATACATCATTGCTACGGGGTCATCTAAAAGGGGGACAAGTGGGGCCCCTATAAAATCCGTATCATAGCTGTATATAGGTGAAGCTGCGGGGCTGCTTGGGACAACAAGGGTAAAGTACTCGGCCCCGCCACCTGCTGCTGCGCCGGGGTTAGGATGAATTGTCACCGTAAGGGGGTAAATAGGAACATTGTTCCTTAAATTTTGGATGTGTATGTTTCTGTAATGCTGGGTTAGTATATTTGGATTGTACAAACCCACTATTGCGCGGCGGTAATCGCCTACACCAAAATCATTAAGGTCAAATAAATCCTCCATGCCTACCTGGATAGAAAAGAAGCGTGCGGTTGCGTGAGATTCGGTTGTGTTTATATCCGTTATGTCTATAAATGCAAACGGCGGCATAGCAGTTTGAACATAGTAATATGCCGGCGTAGCGGAAGACATACGGTCTAATGTCACCCTATGAGGGGTGCCGATGGCAAAATCGCCTCCAAAGCCCGAATTATCAGTAAACTGAACTACCCAATCATCAAGAGAATATCCCGGTTCAAAATCGGTTGTTACTTGTACTATAGGATTAATCTCTGATACCCACATGTTGCCCGTATGGATTGTCAGGTCTCTCCCGCCGGTAAATTGCAGCCGTAACTCAATCTCAAAATAGCCCGGCAGCAAAGATAGAGCATTAGACCTTACCCATTCGTTGCCTGCCTGTGCGTTTACCGGTGCGCCGCTACGCCAACTTTCTGCGTAAACGGTAAACCCGGCGCTTCCCAGCATAAAAACCAGTGAAACAAAAACCGCAAGTGCGCGGCACAGCCTCATCTTGTGAGGCTTACTACTGCTTGTACTGCTCATGATGTTTCCTCTCCTTTATAATATATTTTAAACATTGCCCGCAACTTTGGCGGGCAATGGCAAATGAAGCCTATACTATCAAATGCCCCCGATTTGGGGGCTTTTTTGACTATGGATATGTGCCATATGTATCTGCACAAAGACAACCCATCATACATTAACCTGTAAAAAATGGCAAGGGGTTTTTTATAATATATTACATCCTCGTGCAAGATGTGATAATTATTTGTGGACATAATTATTTTGAGTTCTCATTATTTCCCAGTACGGTTGGTTATTTCCCACAATAATTTCCCGCGAAAATTATTATTTCCCACAAAAGCCCCTCATCCACCTTCGTCAATAGAATTGTATCGAAAAGAAAAAAGAAATAAACTAAAAGCATGTGAAAATGGCGAGTCTCAGAAAAAGCCTATAGGGGCATTGGCTTATGAAAGCGAGGGATAGGCTATTTTTATAAGCCCTTATATGTATTTGAATACGAGGTGTTCTCAAGGGCTTATAAAAATAGCCTATCCCTCGCTTTCAATGTGCCGCTACGCGGCACATGCCGCCTACGGCGGCAATAAGCCAATGCCCCTATAGGCTTTTTCTGAGACTCGCCATAAGAAAAAAGGTAACTATATACCTATTTACACAAAGCCATGCTATACACTATAGCAGCATGAGTCTTTATCGGGCTTTGTGTAAACAGGTACATAGTTACCTCTATTTATTAACTAACATGACATAATAGCATCATCATGTGTGGCGATAATCTCATTCCCGGGGGGCACTACAAGGAACTCATCCGGGTTCCAGTCTCCGTCCATTAGCTTTTGGATTAGGCGGATGTCTCCTTTTATACTTTCGTATTCGAGTCCTTTGTCTTTGGCATCTGTTTCAACCATATCTTCGTACATCGCCGAATTCCCAATGCCGGTATCAATGAACGTTTGCTTCTTATAATTTCCTACCCAGTTGCCCAGCATTTCTTTTAGATATTCTGCATTTTCTTCGCCATACTCGCTATAATCCGCTCCCGGTTGGATTCCCAACTGGGACATCACATTTTCTTCGCCTTCGATGCCAAAATCGGCTCGCTCCAGCCAGCCCGAGGTGCGGAAGAAGGTTCCGGGGTTATTGTGAAAATATTCTGTGTACTTTTCCTTGGAGCCAAGAAATAACGTGATGCAGTCATGTGCTTTGGGGATTACTATCGGAATGCGCGAATGGAGGCCCTTTACGCCATAATTGCATAGTCCATAACAAAGGAGGATGGCCCCATACTTCTCCGGGTTTACTGTGTCTATGGCCTGTTGCAAGGATGCGGACATGGCTTTTTCGCCTACATCATGTAAGCCTTTATCTAAAAATTCTATGTCGATTATGTTTTTGCTTTGGGCGGCACATTGGCAGATTTCTCTGAACAGGATTTCGCAGCCAATTAGCTTGTAGCGTTTAGGCATTGTGATTTGCTCCTTTATCAATTATAAATTTATTACACCCCACAAATTAAAACAGCCCCTACAAAATGAAAGGACCGTCTCGCTCGCGAGACAGCCCTTGGAATCCGTAAAATCATGAAGGTAACTATATACCTGTTTACACAAAGCCAGATAAAGACTCATGTTGCTACAGTGCATGGCATGGCTTTGTGTAAACAGGTATATAGTTACCTTCATTAATTGCTATTAGTTGGTGATAACCTGCTCGGTATCTTTATCAAAGACATGAATCTTTTGCACATCCAAAGCCATTTTAATTATATCGTTGGCTTTTGCGGTGGTGCGCGGATTTACACGGGCGGTCATTTGTTGGCCTGCGCATACCAGGTACAGGAATACTTCCGCACCCAGAAGCTCATGTACCTCTACCTCTGCCTCGATAAGAGAATCCGGGGAAGAGGCAATTACAACTTCTTCGTCGTGCATATCTTCTGGCCTTATGCCCATGATTACGGTTTTGTCTACATAATCGCCTTCTACAAGGGCGCGGGCTTTACCTTCAGGCAATTTGATTGGGAACTCGCCAAAAATCAGGTAAATATCTGTGCCGCGGCGCTCCACTTCCACTTCCACCAGGTTCATCTGTGGGGAGCCTATAAAGCTGGCTACAAACAGGTTTTGGGGCCTGTTGTACAGGTTTACGGGGCTGTCTTCTTGCATTATTAGGCCGTCTTTCATGACTACGATTCTGTCGCCTAGGGTCATAGCTTCGGTTTGGTCGTGGGTAACATAGATGAAAGTAGTTTTTAGCCTTTGGTGAAGCTTTGTGATTTCGGTACGCATTTGTACCCTTAGCTTGGCGTCCAGGTTGGACAGAGGCTCGTCCATCAAAAAGACTCTTGGGTCACGGACAATAGCACGGCCCATGGCTACACGTTGGCGCTGCCCACCGGAAAGGGCCTTGGGTTTGCGATCCAATAAATGCTGGATATCCAAAATTTTGGCTGCTGCCTCTACACGTTCTTTGATTTCGGCTTTGGGTACTTTTCTTAGCTTTAGGCCGAAGGCCATGTTATCGTATACGCTCATATGAGGGTACAGTGCGTAGTTTTGGAATACCATGGCGATATCACGATCTTTTGGAGCCACATCGTTCATAAGCCTGTCGCCTATGTATAGCTCGCCTTCAGTGATTTCTTCCAAGCCTGCAATCATGCGGAGGGTAGTTGTTTTTCCGCAGCCGGAGGGGCCTACGAAAATAATAAATTCCTCGTCTTTGATGCTAAGGTTGAAATCTCTTACCGCCAATAAACCGTTGGGGTACTTCTTGACGATGTTTTTAAGCTCTAAGCCTGCCATTATTGGCCTCCTTTTAAAATGAGGGCTTTGCCCCCTAGCCCCCTCGTGGGGCATTGCCCCGCTTGCTTCCCGCTTCCCCCTTTGGGTCTACGGCTACGGGGGCCGCGCTTTGCGCGGCTAAGTTACCTAAAATATCCCTGCTCTAACTATTTTGTAACACGTTTGTAATATAACATTGTGCGGCCCTTTTTGTCATTGGAGGATATCCCAAATTTCGGGGCTTTTTTTGTGTGAAATATACAATGACAAACATTTTTTGTGCATGTATCGCGTATTTTTAGGGGAGTGGCCTTTGCGCGTCCATGGCGAGTCTCAGAAAAAGCCTATAGGGGTATTGGCTTATTGCCGCCGTAGGCGGCATGTGCCGCTATGCGGCACATTGAAAGCGAGGGATAGGCGATTTTTATAAGCCCTAATATGCTTTTAAGTGCGAGGTGTTCTCAAGGGCTTATAAAAATCGCCTATCCCTCGCTTTCATAAGCCAATACCCCTATAGGCTTTTTCTGAGACTCGCCATGGACGCATTCAGACTATTCGGTTTATCAGCACTGCCAATGCGTTTATGGATGCGCAAAGGCCACTCTCATTTTTAAAACCATAGTCGTTATGTCTGAAAACCACCCCGAGGCGGCGAGGATTTTTGTCGTTAGCCAAGGAAGTGCCGACGACGCGGGCCAAGAAGGCCCGTTAGGAGGTACTGACGCAGGATAACGGCAAAAAGACCGCCGCCTCGGGGTGGTTTTCAGACATAACGACTATGTCACTCCCTGAAAACCTATGTCCGTTTTCAACCAAGTATTCCAATGCATATTTTCTCAACTTTCCAGCAAAATAATACATATGAAAACAGAGAAAAAACACCAATACCCCCCCACGCCTAGCGCCAGAGTTGATGAAAACAAGGAATTGCTGGAGGGTCTTTTTAAAGATTGCCAGGATTTTATCAGCCGCAAAATGCCGGTGGGCGGCGAAAATGCGCCTTTGATTTACTTCGCCTACATGGATGCTATGACTGGGCGGGATCTTTTTGATTTAACCATTATCCGGCGGCTTTTTGATATGGATTGGGCGGCCCTTAGTACGGACGAAAAAAGCCCGGATGTTTACACCGCTTTTAAAGACCGGGGCATTGCCACCAGTGATTTAAGCGAAACCGATAAAATGGAAGATATCCTTTATTTTATTATGGCGGGAGATACGGCAGTTTTTATCGAAGGGTACCCCAAGGCCATAATCGTTGCGACCCGGGGATTTCCAAACCGGGGAATACAATCTGCCGAAACGGAAGTGGTGGTGCAGGGCCCTCGGGAGGCTTTTAGCGAGGTTATGCGTTTTAACACGGCCCTAATCCGGCGGCGTATCCGGGACACAGGCCTAAAGGTCAAGCAAAGCCGCATAGGAACGCGAAGCCAAACAGACATTGCTCTTATGTATGTAGAGGGGATTGTACGGCCCGAGGTACTGGAAGAAGTGGAGCTGCGCCTAGAAGAAATTAATATCGATGCGATACTGGACAGCGGCTGTGTAGAGCAGCTTATAGAAGAAAACTGGACAAGCCCCTTCCCCCAATTGCAGCTTACCGAGCGGCCCGACAAAGCGGCTTCGGCCCTTTTAGAGGGGCGCATTGCGATAATCGTGGATAATTCTCCTTTTGTAATCTTGGCCCCGGTTTCTCTTAATTGCTTCTTTCAGGCGTCGGAGGATTATTACAGCCGGTGGCAGGTTATGTCTATTACGCGGGTTTTACGGTTTATTGGGGCATTTATGGCTGTGGCGCTTCCGGCTTTATATATTGCGATTGCGCTGTATCATCCGTCTATGATTCCCCTTTTAATGGTGACGAAATTGGCCGAGGCCAGCATGGCGGTGCCTTTCCCGGCTGTGCTGGAAATTTTAATGCTGGATGCGGCCTTTGAAATGCTGCGGGAGGCGGGGATAAGGCTTAAAACCGCCTCTGGCGGGACGATAGGTATCGTTGGGGGGCTTATAATCGGGCAGGCTGCCGTTGAGGCCGGGATTGTCAGCCCTATCGTTGTAATAATTGTAGCGCTTACGGGGATTGCGACATTTGCCATCCCCAATGTATCTCTTGTTTACGGCTTTAGACTGGTTAAATACGGGCTGCTCTTAATGGCGGCGGGGTTTGGGTTTTTGGGGCTTTGGGTTGGGTTGCTTGCAATGCTGATTCATCTTGCGTCTCTTAGGAGTTTCGGATTTCCATACCTTATGCCCTTTGCCGCTTCCGAGTTAAATGAAGGAGAAGATTTAAAAGACAGCTTATTTAGATTGCCGCTGTTTATGATGAAGAAGCGACCGTTTTTTGCCAATCCCAACGAATTGAATAGATTTAAGTCCAAGGAGTAACGATGCTATCTATTAATGAAAAAATATCTCTTCGCCAACTGCAAGCTCTGATAATCATAAGCGCAATGGGCACCGGCGTTATCGTGCTTCCCCGCCGGGTTGCGGAATACGCCGGAAGCGATGGCTGGATCATTGTTTTGGGGCTTACGGTGCTTGCAATGATTATCGGTGCGCTTACGGCAACCGCCGCTCGGCTGCGGCCTGGGTTGTCTTTTATCCAAAGCACGGGTTTTTATTTAACTCGCCCTGTTGGATATTTTATCGGGGCGGTATTGTGGCTAAAGCTGGTTATGGCTGCCGGGCTGGAGCTTAGGGTGTTTATGCTGGTTGTACGAGAAATCCTTCTCAAGCATACCCCCATGGCTGTAACCGGTGCAATTATGCTGGCTGTTGCGGCCTATGCCGCCATTAAGGGTATAGAAACCCGAGCCAGGGTTGCAGAGGTTTTGCTGGCCTTGATGGTGCTGCCCTTTATCTTTTTGATAATTGTGGCTGTAACGGACATCGATTGGAGTAACTTGCAGCCTGGGTTTGTGACACCGCCTAAGACCTTGCTTCAGGGTACCCTTAGGCTTGCCTTTGTCTTTACCGGCTTGGAATGTATACTGTTGGTTTCGCCCTATATCCACCCCAAGAAAAAAATGCGAAATGCAGTGATTACGGCTTTGGGCTTTGCGGGGATTATTATCATTGTGATAACAACGCTGACTTTGGCAAAGCTTGGACGTGGGGTAGTGGATCTTCCATGGCCCGTACTAAGCATGATGGATATGTTAAACCTGCCTGGGGCTTTTATCGAAAGGCAGGAGGCATTGATGTTTAGCTTTTGGATTATTACAAATTTTGCGTTTATAAATGGGCTGTTATTTTTTGGCGGGGTGCTGTTTAAGGATTTTTTGCGGGTGAAGAAACCCACAAACCAGCGGCCCCATGGGCCGACTCGGGCAAACAGGCCATGGCAGGTTGGGGTGATTATTACGGCGGCGTCGGTGTTTGTTATCACATGTATCCCCTGGGATAAAACGGCTGTATTCGAACGTATGGATTTTATGGCCTTGACGCTGGGGGCTTTTTTCCTTGTGGTGCTGCCGCTTATTTTGATTTTGGCCTCGGTGTTTAAAAAGGGGGGCGCTGGCTCATCCTACAAAACTGTGACCCTAATCGCCACGGGTATAATTTCGCTGCTGGCCCTAACCTCTTGCTGGGACAAAACAGAAATAGAAAACCGCGCTTTCGTGGTTGCAATCGGAATAGACAAGGCAGAGGAGGCAGGTGAAAGATACACCGTAACCTTATCCCTTCCCGCACCATCGGATGGCAAAGAAGGCGACGAAGACGACCCGCCCCACATTAAAAAAGCCTCTGCCCAAACAGTAACGGAGGCTATTAAAAAAATCGACGCCGAAACAGACACCCCCCTATATTTTGGACAGGCAAAAATGTTGGTGCTGGGGGAATCATTGTTACAAGAACCGGCTTTGGTGCAAAGCGCATTGGATGTCTTTAACCGCCACCAAGAAATTGATAGGGCGATGTATGTACTGGCAGCCCATGGCCTTGGGGCAGATGTTTTAACCGCCACCCCGCCCGGAGATGCCCTGCCGGGGCGATATATAGCCGCTATCTATCGAGACAATCATAAAATAGGCGGCACAAGCCTTTCTATGAGCTTAGAGAAATTGGTAACACATATGACCTACAAAGAAGCGGTACTGCTCCCGTCTTTGGAGGAAAGGGATAAAAAACTAAGCCTATCCGGCGCGGCCCTTGTGTTTAACAGCGGCAAAGTAGGGCAGCTCTCGGCGGAAGATTTGTGCGGATATTTATGGTGCTTTGACGGCGGCGGCACTGGGGCTATTGTGACGCCTATAATGGAAGGCCGGCCCATTCCCTTTAAAGTAAAAAAGCATACCGCAAATGTGCATTTTGCAGAGCAAGGCGAAAGATTATACGCCCACATTAAGGTAGAGCTAACAGGCCGCATAGAAGAATGCCCCAACGGCAGCGTACTATTAGAGCGTCATGGTTATCGCCGTCATATAATGGGCTTAGTTGAGGAAACTGTAAAAGACGAAATTTTGCGCACGGCGGATAGGATGCAACGGGAGTTTAGGCTGGACGGATATCACTGGTTGGAGGCTATGCGAAAAAGGCAGTATCATCTGTATAGAATCTACGCCCCCCGTTGGGATGATGTCTTCCCGGAAATAATTGTGGTGCCGCGTGTTATGGTTGAAATGAAAACATAAGCAAGCTATTCCCCTCTACCGGACACGGCAAACGCATGAAAAGCAATTTTGTGAATAATAGGGATATGAAGGTAGCGCCTGTGTACACAACCCCCGCCCTTAGGGCACCCCCTTCCAAGGAAGGGGGCCTCCCTAGCCCCCTTCTTTAGAAGGGGGTGGCGCGTAGCGCCGGGGGGTGTGTACAAATTGCCTTGGGTACATATTAATTTTTGTTTCA
>Ga0123355_10019226_pt1 | contig 10870 bp, 7 predicted proteins | sample TergutEmb28metaG_3_FD_89872 | JGI IMG/M metagenome (GOLD analysis project Ga0123355, IMG submission 89872) | Embiratermes neotenicus P1 segment gut microbial communities from Petit-Saut dam, French Guiana - Emb289 P1 | ecosystem: Host-associated > Arthropoda: Insects > Digestive system > Gut ...
ATCACCTATACCATGAAAGCTGACATAATCCTTCCGTGGTTTGACACTTTTTGTCCCCCTACTATTTTCTGGAGAAAATATAAAGTTTGTTGTGGTGTGTTGCGTATGGAGGATCGCGTAGAAATAAGTGATACGGTGTGTGCACAATAATGCAAAGTGTGACGCTGAGCCGAATGAGAGTCGGTTGTGCGCGACCGTACACAAAACAACTCAGAATTAAACGTGTGGGAATGTCTTTGTTACCCACACAGCCGTTCCCATTGGAAACGGGAGATCTGAAGCACTGCGGAAATTAACGGGCCGGATATTACTCTTTTTAGTTGGCAACATTTGCAAAGACTGAGAATGAAGTTCCTATTCCTCTCTGGGCCGAAGAGATCCTCTTAAATGCTGCAGCAGGAGTGTCAGCGCATAGGGCTCAAGAAGACACAAGCTATTCCACGAAAACTGTTTAGTATGAGAGACGTCATTTGTTTCAGTTACTCTTTGTATTGCGTTTCTTCTCACTTGGCTTCTTTCACACGTGAATGTTTTGTTTTGTTTTTCTTTTTCATTTTGAAGGGGCGACTTGGTTCAAATGCAAAATCTTGTCACTTTATTCGGGATCTGAGGGAATAGAATACTCATCACGCCACCTACTGTCCTGGCTGATGTATTTACTGCCTTTCCTCAGTCCTGCCATATGTCTCAAAATATTGCCTCCAATTGCACATCGACTGCCTCTTCTTACGTCCTTTTCAAGTCATTATTCACTATTCATCACACCACATCATGAGATTGGCCGGGTATGTAGCATGTATAGGGAGAGGCTATGTGTGCACAAGGTCTTGATGGGGAAGCCTGAGGGAAAGAGATCACTTGGAAGACCTGGGCTTAGATGGGAGGCTAACATTAAAATGGATCAAGAAATAGGAAGAAAGGGGGACTTGAATTTGATTTATCAGACTCGTGATAAGTACAGTTCTGTTTTCATAAAGTTCGGGGAGTTGATTTTCAAGGTCTTTGCTCTATGTACTTAGTCGTACTACTGGACTCTAGATGCGTGTGTACCCTGAGATGTTTACAGTGCCGTCAAATGAACCTGCGACAAAGAACGATTTAAAATGTTTACTTCTATTTCATAAATGTTTTTCTTCGTGCTCTCTCTTTCCCACTCTTGTTCTCTCTCTCACACATTCACACACACACACACACACACACATATATATATATATATATATAACACGAACACAAAATATATCGTATTCGTGTCAGTCATGTACTGTATTCGTCGTCCTTCCGGAACCAGAACGTCAAAGGCATGGGCCGTCAATTCCCAACACGAACAACAGATTTCTCTCTTATCCAAAGCGTTCAGACCGGCTCTGGGCCCCACTCAATTTCCCATCCGGTATGTAAGGGGGGTTTATTTTCCCGTGGTAAAGCGACGGGTCTGTGAACATGGCCACTCATCTGCGTCTAAAGCCGACTTCAAAAATGCGTGTTGCGTATCTCTATTGACCGACGTGCCCTCGTGACGTAGTTCTTAATCAATCATAGGGACGACTTTGTCTTTAGTGTTGTCTCCTTGTCCTGTTCTTCTAATTCTCTTGACCTTAAAATTTTTGTTCACCCTGTATTTTTCCCGATTCCAGTTGGGTGTCTATAAATAGTTTATGTTTTCATTTTTCCATCTCCATTAACTGCCTATTTACATCGACTGATAATCAAACATTTCAAACAGAATGGCTAAACCTAAAACGTATGCTGTAAAGTATAAAATTCTCTCCACGCCCCCACAAAGTAGATTTTCGTTCGGTATGATTCTTATTACAATCAGCTATTATTTATTTAAAAGTAGTAAGTTTCTGGTCTATCCAATGAAGTGACGTTTTCTCTTTGAGATAAGAGCTGAATTTGTATATCTAATTTAGATTTAATTCGTGCTTGGGAAAAGTTATGTGACCCCAGAACCAATCATTCATCCACCCACCCGCCTATTTATCCGTCCTTCTTCTCTCTAGCTTTTCTGTTTCCTTTCTACTCTCTGCTACCCCTCTCCACCTCGTGTAACCAGTTCTATTGAGTGTGCGGTTTTTTTTAGTGTTAGTAATGCCTCTCATGGGATTCCCCCTCAAAGAGTCTAACCCTTACCCCAATCTTGTTCCCATTAGCTGGCTCACAAAGTTAGCACACTCTCCGGTGTGTGGCTGCGGGGGTTCGAGGCTGTGCCGTTCCATTAAATGCAGGTCAGCCTGTGAGTCTGACCAGCATTTTGAAGATATTCAATTCAAAAACCTCCCAGGACACACAGGCGGTGCATGTCAAAAGAGTGTAACTATATAAAGTCCTTCTCTTTCTGTGTTCACATTTTGGTATGTTGAGACACAATAAACTTTACTACACGTAAAATCCATGTGCTGGATTTTAAGCGTAATACTGTCCTATCACACTACAGGGAGTTCAAGCGCAAACCAAACCATGACACACCTTAACGTTTTCGTAAACAATATACATTATATATATATATATATACAGTGTGTCCCACTTGCTACCGAACCCGACATTTCTTTAATAATTCTAACACCAATTAAGACATTGCAACGAAATTTGAACAGGAGTACGTTCGTTGTGTGAGAAATGAAGAGGAATGGGTATGTAGTGCGCCTAATTGTTGCGACACGTTAAAATTATTAAAGAAATGCCGGGTTCGGTAGCGAGTGGGACACTCTGTATACATATATATATACACACATATTACAACTTAACGCATGTCAAAGTATTTGTATGAAATTATCTCCTTCAACTCTCAGAAGTGCTTGGTTGCAAAGGGACTGAAAAACCAGGAAAGCCTACCCTAAAGTTCCACACATATGTTTCAAAAATTAAAATCCCCTCTATTAAACAGTATTTCACACCCACGAACACAATAAATGTATGTTACATTGTGCTTCACATGTCTGTTACAGGCGACTGCTTAAACTGGACTGCATGTCTAAGGTGATGCAAAGAACTTTACGCGCATCGATAGGACTGGCGATGTGTGAGTTATGCAGCTGCCTTTAAACTTGCTGCGCTGTATCCGCAATTTCTTGACAAGGACTTCATATAATATTTAATAATCTCTTCATCAGGTATCCAACACACCTGAGAGTTAAAGAAAGCCACTTCGAACACCTAATTAACATTAGGTAAGTTATATGTGTTATATTGTGGGCCAGATAGCGCAGAAGGGATAGCGACTCGCAACGGGCTGGACGGTCCGGGGATCGAATCCGGGTGGGAGGCGAGATTTTCCGCACCCCTCCAAACCGGTCCTGTGGCCCACGCAGCCTCCTACACAATGGGTACCGGGTCTTTCCCGGGGGTAAAGCGGCCTGGGCGTGGCGTTGACCACCCACCCTCATAAAGCGCCGAGGTTAAAGAAAGCGTAGAGCTATACTTCTACTCCAATTCTGGGTCTTCGTGGCCTGTTATAGAGTGAACTTTACCTTTACATGTATATGTGTCATATCAGTGAATGGAAGGCCTCAAGCTTCCTGGTATCTAAATTCAGATCTCAGTTGAACTCCCTGCACTTCTCGCATATTTCACTACATGAGTTTTCTTCTTCGTATATGCAGGAGTCAGAATCGTAATTTGTTGTTGTTAATCAAACATGAGTGTAGAGGCGATGTTACTAGAATACACTGCGATATTCTGAAATGTGACGCAGTTCTTTACCAGTGTTTCGGATGAATCTGCCACCTGCGTTATGAGGGTGTAAGCAAAGATAAACCAAATTGTATAGCGTTAAATTCCAGACGTCTGTAATCCTAATGCTCTCAGTAACGATAAACACAACCCTAATACATTTCGTATACTGGAACAAAAATTAAACACTTATTCCTAGGCTAGCTTGCTGGTGTTCAGTTTGGAATTGTGCCATCCGAACGGAATGCAAATGCTACACTTCCCGCCCTCTTGTCTCGAATGTGTGTGTGTGTGTGTGTGTGATCGAAATACAAAATGACGTGAATACGACACAAATAACCTGATGCGTCATTATAACCCACGAACAATTTCAATAAAGTCAATCCCAGTATCCCTCATGTTATTGATCACGAAAATTGATGACCTAGGACAACGTTTCTCAACCAGGGTTCTGCGAGAAATCGTGGAATAAATAGAAAGAATTTCCAAAATATTGCAAAAAAAAAAAAATCCAAATATCCCTCGAATTATCGCGGGAATTTTTGTCCGGCAATTCACAGTATTGGATTAATCTCCATGCACTATCACGTGCTTCTTTGTTTTGTTTTGGTCTGCTCATATTTAAGGTTATTTAGCTGTATTAGTTGTTTTCGTTTAGAACAGTTAAAAAGCTGCTTCGGCGGTGTCGATAGAAAAGTCTCCAATAGCAAAATCTTGTGGCCTATAAACTTTCTCATAATAACGGGTTCCGCGAGAGATATAAAAAATATGTATTAGCTGTTCCTCCATGTAAAAAATATTTGGACCAAAGACCAACAAAAATTCTTCAGACTTACAAACTTTTAAAGTCGTAAATGTTATATTATTCATACCCTGCACATTCTTATAATCAGAATATTATCGACCAAATGCATTTTGTGCTACAATACACGTCATACATAAACTACACGTTTCGGCTTGTACGCCTCCGTTGTAATAAATCACTGAAGATGGCACCCAAGCGCCGAAACATGTACGAGTTGATGTATGTCATGCGTGATGTATCACAAAGTGCATTTGCTCGATTATGTACTGCCTGCATGTTCCTGCGAAACGTCTGGCCGCGCTAGATTATTCGTTACGCACTGCAGCATCTTAGTGGACCAGAATCCTTAATATCATTGATGTGAAAGTCTCAAATCTTTCAACTAATGGCATGCTTTCAGGTTTAAATTCGCGTCGCATTTGCAGCACAACTAATAGCTTATCATCAATCATCATCATTTCGTCCTATAGACAAGATGACACAGAAATACATTCAATTCTCCTTCTTTCACAGACTATATATCTCTTGGAGAGAGAGACAGAGAGAGCTGTGACCGAAAGATGATGTCAGAAGGTATCGTAAAAGTACTCTTTACTCTATGGACTGGTTTCTATTCGTAAGTATGATGAATCGAATCACAGCTAGTGTTGTAAAGGTCAGTGACCAGTGTAAGTTTCTGTGTACCATTCATAGCACCTGTCATTATAATCTTATTGTCAGATTTTCACCAGCTTTAGTGCCGGTCTGTGTCCGTTATATTGATGCAAGTTGACAATATTTGTTCTTTAGCAACTAATATATATATATATATATATATATATATATATAAATCTATTGTATCTTCATGCGGAGCGAAAATAGAACTCCGAAAGTTACGAAATTTACCGCTTACACTTCTCCAAATGTAAGGATACCACACGAATCTTAAGGTCATACGCAAATACGAATTTGTGATTATGGAGTGCTCATTACTAATATATTATGTAGCCGTTAATTGCAATAATTGATTTTGTAAGTTCTTAATTTAATGTTATTCGTCTTTTACAGGTTTAGCTACTCAATTTCGTGATTCTCAATGGAAAGCGACTATACCCCGGACGAAAAACGTGTACTTGTACTTGTAATGTCTACCGAATAAGGACTGAACACCATCAATAAAGATGATATGGCATTAATAGCACTGGATGTTATTCCGAAAGAGAGAATAATATTGGAGTGTTGTGAGAGAGCCAGTCCTTATTTGGAAATCATCTATTAATGTAGACCGATTGCTTAGCTAAATAGCTTGGAAAGAGATAAGACTGTACATTGCGAAATTGTAGGACCTTCAGAGAAGCAAGCACAACACATTTCATCTCAGTTTGTTTAAAAATACATTATAAAGTGCAAAGGATAAATGGGGATGATTTAGTGATGAATTTGAGAAGGTTTGTTTGAATGTACGTTTCAAACATCAGTACTTACTTGACAGCCAGTCCCAATGGCTGGGTGGTCTAAGGCGTAGGTTTTCGGTCGATCGCCTGCAGAGATTATGGGTTCGAATCCCACTGGGAGGCATGGAAGTCTGCTAGTTGGGAGTGTTGTGTGTTGTCAGTTAGTGGTCTCTGCGACAAGCTGATCACTCGCCCAGATGAGTCCTACCGACAGTGGTGCGTCGTTTTGTGTAATCTAGAAACCTCATAAATGAGAAGGCCCTGGCCTACTGGGGGGGCTGGTGCGTCAAAAAGAAAAAAAGAAACGTTACTGAAAAGATATAAAAACCATTAGCAACGTCCGATATCCAACCATTTATCTTACAACAAAGAGACAAAGAAAACATCACAGGCCTTAAATAATTTGTAAATCTCTGCTTCAAAAACCAAACCTCGCACCTGCCTGACGTAGTGCGCACAGTTGACCAAGGCGTTATTCACTTTCAAAATGCCAAACGTTTTCACGGTGTACGCACAAATGTAATTTCCCATATGACCATGAGGATTGTACAGTATTCCCTGCGCTCATTTTGACGACACTCTTTCACGCGCAAACAGGTTAAGTGCAGATCTCGTATCGAATTTCATCAAAACAGGAAAACAAGCGCGAAAAGTGCGGTTAGATATTTATTTACACCCATATACAGGGTGATTCAGGACGAAAGGTTAATATTTTTTGTTGTTGTCGATATTATCGGTCATTGTGAGAAAAAGAAAAGCCCATATGACTATTTATCCAATTCTGAATGGTTGCCAAGATTGAGCTGTTGGAATGAAAAAAAAGAGCATGGTGACACAGAAAAATGAATTATTTTCTGTAAATGCAATTTTAATTTTATTTGTACAGGACAAATACCGAAGTGGCAAATTTGTCACATTTCACAAAAATTTTTCGAAAATCTCACTGTCAACCTCAATGCACTTTGTAACTCGTGAGTGAACAACGTGTTTTGTTCGTCTGAGTTGATCTTCGCGTCTCTTTATTCGGCCAGCAGCATCCGAAACGCGATCGAGCAATTCCTGTTGTTTATCCATCTTTGTTTTGCAACCTTTGCTCTTCAAGCAACCGCACAAACAAAACTTTAAAGGAGTCAGATCTGGAGGTTCAAACGGCTCATTTCCATAGACATTCAGAATTAGACACATGTCCATATGAACATTCTTATCACAATGCCCGATATTATAGTACCCTGTTCCCAAATATTAATTTTTTCCTCGTGAATCACTGTATATAATGCATCAACTAAACTCACCAGATTTTTTTAACATTCACGTACTGCATATTTTCATAGGGCGAAATGTTATTTACGTTTAAAGTAAAGAGTAAACGCGCTGAATTGATTTTCACGAAACTCTTAAGTCCTCCACGGAATAACGCGTGGCATTTTATATTGAATGTCACCCAAATCGGCTAGTAATTACGGAAAATATGGCTAGAAATTCCTTTATGCTCGATGAAGTATGACCGTCATGGATCCGATTTTCACGAAAATCACGCCTGCTCGATAATGACCGCTATACAACTCTCATACAGAATTTCACGCAGACCGCACGAACCGTGCAGTCTGTGATAATAGATCACGCACAGACTGCCGAGCGAAGGGACAGCCGCGGTATTCACATACGGTTTTCTATTTTACGTCACAAAAGAAGTCTAATAGGTATGGTGAATAGTGTTCAGAGTTTTTAACGTTAAAGCGGAGATAATAGCCTATTCAGTAACCTGAATGCATTAAAATTTAAATGGCTTGAACGTAGCCATCACAAAACTTGTGACGACAGCCGCAAGGCCAGCGAGGGCGTGATTACTACACCGTGTAGCATAACCATGAGTCGGACGCGTGGGCATTGTGCCATTCTACTGGCGTATGTAATGTATTTTGAATACATGAATATATTTTATATTTTACCGTTAATATTCATACAATTCATTATACACGTACACTATGTGCGTTTATTCTATACGTCCACTGAACTGGAAGAAATGTGATCAACAAATAACTGCAGGAAATTAATTAAGTTTGAATTACTCAAAATAGTATTTGTTGTGTGAAATGAATAAATTGATTTAATTAGAACTGTCCTGGCTGGAAAACAGAATGTAACTCTCTAAAAGCTGTCTAAAATTTTAAGGAAAGGTTTTGACATACACGTATTCCAATTCAACCTGTTTTTCCCACAGATCATTTTTCTGTTTTTCCACTCTTAATACCATGATATCACACTTTCACTGGCAAAGCATGCCAAAACTTGAAAAATTCTTGAAAGGCAGCTTTAAAAAATAAGCGAAACGGATATCACGAGAACTCCGTTTCGGCGCAGGTCGGGACTGCAATACCGACTGTACAGGTACAGTTAACTTTTGTTTATTTCTTAAATTTTCTTCTTCTCTCCGTAACTACTTCCAACTACTAAGACACATATGAGTCCGTAAAGACACAGTGAAGAACCTTAAACTTTTATATACGATGATCTGTCGCAACAGTGGCTTCGTGACGCACTGACAAAAACTACGATTCGGTGTGGGTGCCATAATGCCACACTACATCTTGTGAGGATTCCTGTCTGTTCGTGTAAGTAAAACCGATTGTAATTGTACTTGGGGATAATCGGCGTGTTCTGATTGAATATCGGGAAGAGTAACGCGAATTGTGACGCAGTAAACATATATTCTACGTTGAATAGGAAAGCACCGGATTCCCCCAAAACTTTGGTATTTATCTACAAATATACACGGTATTACATCTAAACGGGCCATAAGCTTAATATTCCTTGTCATTAGAACTTGATATCTCACACGCTCCGTAGTAAGTGCGAGGCACAAACACACGCACACAATCACACAGGATTACATATTGGTGATAGTAATTTGATATTATGGAGCCTGAAATTTATGTAATAATATATGAACAATCAGTTTATAATTCACAGAAAGATAGCCTTCTAATGCGGTAGAAGAAAACACTTCTTCCAGATTGTAAGAATTGTGCTACATGAAAAACTTAAATGTACTGTGTGGAAAAAATGCAAAGATTTTTAATTTTATGGCACTCTGCATAGTTGCCACCGAGGGCTGAAGGGTTAAAAATAAGGATCCTGATAAATTAATTTCGTTTGGTTAGTTAAACGATACTTTTATCATCCACGAACTGGTCAACTCTCCTCTTACCACGGGACAGAGAAGAACGAGAGGGAAATGCAGTGCAACCAACCACTGTGTGTGTCATGAGTGAAATTGGTAGCAGTTATAGACTGGATGTCTCAGGACAGTAGCTGACATTTTAGTCCTTACCTGTCCTTAATATTTTACCTGCAGCGAATTCAAATTTATCAACCTCAAAAGGCTGAAAGCACACGACAATGCCGGACTAAGGACATACGAGATGTAATGGAGATTTCATTAGGACGAAAGAGATTAACTTGAAAGGGTGAGCAGGATAAGGGTAATGAGATGGGCAAGACGCGTAACTCGCACGGGTGAGATGACAAAGACATAATATTTTTATCCTCTATCCTTACGCTTTTCACTTTATTTCCCTCATGCATTCTGCCTATCCGACCCATTTAACCCTTCATCATCTAATCATTCCAGTAGTACTACTAAATACCGTACGCATTATGAAGCTCTTCACTGTACACATTTCCCCTTCATGCCATTCTCCTCTCATTATGTTCAAATACGTTCCTCAGAACATTTTTTTATCGACAATCAAAAGAAAGAACTGCTCTATCCATTAAACTAATGAAACATTTTTTTAAGCTGAAGAGACACGAGTCAGTCAGTCTGTCGGTCCAATAACAAGTTCCCTAAGCCCTTCTTCGATAATGGTTTTCTGATCTTTGCCCAAAATTTTTTTATTAAGATGATGTATTCTGAGTGACGTCACTGCCAAGTGGTACTGACGTGGCTATGACGAGATAAGCTACTGTCTTGGGTGGGGAGGTGGGTGGGTAGTGGGTTGTTTTGAGTTTGTTAACTTACAGAGAGCTTTGTACGCCTCTTCCACTACATTAACCTCACGATATTAGGGGCGGCCATCTTAAACTGTTGAGAATCGAACTACCAAGAGATGAAATGAGATTGTGTATTTATCGAGAGACCCGCAAAAACGGAAACATTAATAGGAAGACAGTGTTTGCACTACTGTCTGTCTGTCCGTCTGTATGATCCATTCCAGACACACTGGACTGATTTTTGTCGAATTGATGTGATTATTGGACTACTCAAGGAATATTTTGAACCTAGTAGTTACACAGCTTACAGTGACCAGATTGTAGCCGAGATATTGACTAGACTACGGCCTCGAAGACCCAATGTTCGGATCCCGGCAAAGGAAAAGGATTTTCTTTTCTTCCGAACCTCAAGATCGACCAGCCTCCTGCTCAGTTTTTACCGGAGTTATTTCCTGGGAGTAAACCGACCAGGGAGTGAAGTTGACCACTCATTTCCATCTGGTGTCGACTTTAAGAATGAGTGGGGCTACTCTTTTAGGGAAGCGGAGTCTAGTGAAGTGAAAAGTCTAAAGTGAAGTGAAAAGTTATCTAAAGTGGAGTGTAGCGAAGTGCAATAAAGAGAAGTGAAGTGAACGAAGTAAAGTTAAGTGGAAAGAGGTGAAGTGAAGTGCAGAATAGGGAAGGGGGAGGACGAGTCTTTATGGAAAGGGTTTATAGGAGTAGTAAGTGAGGAGAAGTGAAAGACTGGGGTGAAAGCGTGAGTGAATTAATGAGTGTAAAAAAATTACAAGAAACTGTGAAAAGTACTCTCTTGCTTGGGTGTTTTTAACTTTTGTACATGTTGTAAAATTGTAATTCGTCTCGTGTGTTTTGTTGCTAGTTTTAAGTTGTCTTTTGTGTAATTGTTGTTGGTTGACCGTGTGTATTGTTGTATTTGTCTTGTGTGTGTGTTCCTATCTTATGTGTA
>Ga0123355_10019227_pt1 | contig 10870 bp, 6 predicted proteins | sample TergutEmb28metaG_3_FD_89872 | JGI IMG/M metagenome (GOLD analysis project Ga0123355, IMG submission 89872) | Embiratermes neotenicus P1 segment gut microbial communities from Petit-Saut dam, French Guiana - Emb289 P1 | ecosystem: Host-associated > Arthropoda: Insects > Digestive system > Gut ...
CTGCTCATGGATAGGTTTAACGAGCTTGGATTAAACTGCGAGATACATATAACAACAAAAGTGCGGGAGGCTTATTATTTTGCCAAAGAATGCTGCAATCTCGGCTCAGGCGGCATAATAGGCATAGGCGGCGACGGTACAATACAAGAAATTGTAGCGGGTATGGCGGACGCATGGCCGCATGGAGAGGTTATCCCTGTCCCGCTGGGTATTTTGCCCGGTGGCAGTGGTAACGATTTTATTACCACGTTAGAAGGCGGAAAAGCAGCCGTAAAACGCAAATTCAGCAGAGATATCAAAGATGTAACAAATGATTTTGCAAGCAAAATCTATAACCGCAAATTACGCACAATAGACCTTGTAACAGCAAACGGAGAGGCTTATTTAAACATTGGCAACATGGGCATAGATGCAAAAATTGTACACAGTGCCGCCGACTTAAAGCAAAAACTTGGCGGACAAGCCTACCTTGCCTCTGTATACAAAAATATCGTAAGACACAACAACATAAAACTGGAAATCACGCTGGACGGCAAGACAACCACAGGCAACTACACCCTTGCCGCTATTTGCAATGGCGAATATTACGGCGGCGGTTTGCACATCGCACCGCCAGCAAAACCGGATGACGGCAAAATAACCCTTTGCCTAGTAGCCGGTATGAGCCGCGCAAGGCTTGGTGTGCTGTTCCCATCTCTTATGATAGAAAAACACACCTCTCTAAAAGAGATAACCTACACCCATTGCCACGAAGTAACAATATCCTTACCAAATGAAGAAATTCTATGCCTGGACGGCAATCTATACCCTAAAACAGGTAAAATCACATTTAAAATTCTACCCAAAGTATTGGACGTGTTTGTGTGAGGCAATCTCCGCAAACCCCGTTCCGGCAGCTAAGTGGTAAATTTTCCGCCCTGCGGCGTCAACGCAAACTTGCAGATTCTCTCTAATATGTGGCGTTTGCGTTTCCTTACATGACAAAAAATTCCCTCGCTTATCTACCGAAAGCGGGTTTACGGAGGTTGCCATGAACCATTATTTTATAGAAAACCGGGACCTGCTTACTAACGAGCGGGTTCTTTTATTGGAGATTTTCAATCAACAGTTTAAATTTCTATCCAACAACGGACTTTTTTCTTGCGATAAGGTAGATGACGCCTCTGTCACGCTACTTAAAAATATCCCGCCGCTAACTGGCACACTACTTGACCTAGGCTGCGGCTACGGCACGCTAGGCATTGTACTGGCAAAAACTTATGGTATAGAACTCACAATGGCAGACATAAACTCTATTGCGGCAGAATATGCGGCAAAAAACGCCGCCGCAAACGGCGTAACAGCAACAGTAATACAAAGTGACAGCTTCTCCAACATAACCACCAAGTTCGACAACATAGTACTAAACCCACCCATACACGCAGGCAAGGAAATAATGTATCGCATGTACGAAGAATCCGCCAAACATCTTAACCCAAACGGAACCCTATACATCGTAATACAAAAAAAGCATGGTGCCGAGACCACGCTTTCAAAACTAAAAGAACTTTTCACTCAAGTAACCATACTTCACAAGAAAAAAGGCTGCCACATAATATCCGCGACCTAATTCAGTTGATTTACTAAGGAAAATTAGCACTAGCCCCGCCTTGCCCAGGGGAACTTGACTTGCAGCGATTGCCGCCCGAACCGCCGGAAGTGTATTTCTTCCGGTGGGCGGGTGGTACTAGCGCAAGGCAATTTCCCCTGGGCAAGGCGGAAGCTCCGCATAAACTAATTTCCCTTAATAAAACAACCTATCATCGCGTCCAAATCCCCGACACTGTAGGCAAACTATTAAACGGCGACACACTGCTCCAACCATTAAACGTAAAACTTGCAGGGTTAGGAGCATTTACTGTCCAAAAGTTCGGTATCTGCACAGTCCATTCTGTGCTCGAATTATTTACCCGTGTTGGCACAAGAACGCCCCACGGTGTAGACACCGCAACTTCTAAAATATTCGCATGAGCAGTTACAACGGTTAATGTTGCAATAGTGCCCTGACCACTATGGTTTATTCTTGCACTTTGCATCCAGCCGCCCAGGTTACCTGCAAGCGTGATAGTACCCTGCACTGTACCACCGCCAGTTCCGCCTTGCGGATTCTCTGCTTGTCCATGTACATTCGGTAGCTGATTAAACGGTTGAGCATTACTCCAAGCGCCAAATGTAAAACTTACGGTGTTGGTGGTTGTCACTGTCCAAAAGTTTGGTATTTGCACAGTCCACACAGTGCTTGTGTTGTTAGCACGTATTGGCGTAAGTGTTCCCCAAGGAGTAGCTACGCTTATTTCCAAGATATTTGCATGTTGGGTAGTAATCGTTAGTGTTGCTGTCGTGCCTTGACCGCTGTGGCTTATAACAGCACTTTGCATCCAGCCGCCTAGATTACCCAAAAGTTCAATTTGCCTTTGTACTGTTCCCGTACCAGTACCACCGCCCCCGCCTGTTTGGCCTTGGGGGTTATTTATTGTGCCACTTACATTCGGCAGGCTGTTAAACGGTGCCGTGTTTGACCATGCGCTAAACGTAAGGTTAATTGTCTGACTTGTATTTACAGTCCAAAAATTTGGTATCTGTACTGTCCATAGTGTACTGGTATTCGCTGTACGCGTTGGCGTCAGTGTCCCCCAAGGGCTATTCACGCTTATTTCCAAAATATTTGCGTGCTGTGTGTTTATGGTCAAAGTTGCGGTAGTACCTTGGCCATTATGGCTTATCCACGCGCTTTGCATCCAGCCACCAAGGTTGTTTGGCAGCACTACATTGGTTTGCACATTTCCTACACCTGTGCCAGGTGCAACACCGGTTATTGTTATGTTCTCAGAAATATCTGTGTTAAATTGATTTGCGTTTTCACTTACTCTTACTTGAACAGAAGTAACATTACCCACATTCGGGATTTCCGCGCTCCATACTCTGTTTTGCGTTCCGGTGCCGCCGCTGGTCATTTGCAAAATTGGACGACGGTTTCCGTTATCAAGTTCTACCCAAACGCGGCCAGCCAAATGGTTTGTTCTTACTTCTACACGAACTGAGCCACTATTTGCGCCCTGCACCCACTGGGCAGTTGCGTTTTGTATAACAACATTGCTGTTGCGTACGGTAACGGCCTCTGTTCTTGTTACAGCACCTGTAACAATGTTTGTGCTATTTGCATGTACAATTACATTGCCGCCCACCTGTGGCGCAAACGATACAGTCCACACACGAGGTATAGCATTTGCCGCAGATGTACGTGTTGCATTATGGCGGTTGCCGCTTGGGTCAACAACCCAAACAAATTCTACATCAGTGTTTGTAGTAATAGTAAAGGTTGTTTGCTCTCCCGGCATCATGTCACGGTTTTGCACACTAACATTTTGTATTAACGGATTGCGCTGTGTAGTAAATGGCGCAGAAAGAGTGATCGTATAATCCTGCAAAGTAGCCCCTGCAAACGAATACGAAGTATTTGCCCCTACCCTAACGGTTTGCACTGCCAAAGTTTGCGGGCGGAAATTTATTATCCATGTGCGAGAAGTTGCTGTACGCAAAGCCACTTGTTCTTGTCCGCGGCGGAAAAGCGTGCCGTCAAATTGCACCCACACTTCATTTATAGCGCTACCGGTTACAATTGTAAGCTGAATTTCGCCTTCGCGTAGCGGCGTAGTTTCTGTAATGCTGGCTATAGACATTGGCGTAGAAGGCTGAGCTACCGGAGGCTGCTGTGCAGTAGTAGTATTGACAGTAACCGGAATTACAACATTTGCTGCACCCACCGTGTTGTTTGCTGTATTTGCAACTACAGTTATGTTCATAGTCCTTGGCGGGGTTATACGCAAAGTCCAGTTTTGGCTTGTGTTATTTGGGCGGGTTGCGTGCACCCTTGCACCGTCTATATCTGCAAACACAAAGCTGGTACCTGGGCTTGCGGTAATGCTTATTGTAATATCCTGCCCCGGGTTAACTGTTGTACGGTCCATACTAAAAGACGTTATTGCCGTGTTAGATGCATAAACCCCCAAAGGTAGAAGAATCAAAAATGCAAACCCAAATACGGCGCAAATCAATTTTTTGTACATGACATTCTCTCCTGTTTTATGTATTTAGTCATTTTTCTTAGAATATGTCTTGGAACTTGTCCTTAACGGGTTTATAATACTATTAAACATACACAAGTTATGTTTCAGTTGGTTTACATCTTTTCGGCAAATTATTAACTTTTCATTAAGAAAGGAACATGTTTCGATGGATACAAAAAATACTCGCCCTCTTTTTATCGGGCTATACGATACAAACATTTTAGGTATCAGATACCTATCTGCAACACTGCAAAAACACGACTACAAAACCAACCTTATTTTCTTAAAAAACTTCAACTCCTACAATGTGGACGAGCCTACGGAAAATGAATACAACCTACTGTTCGACAAAATAAAGGAGCTACAACCCACATATGTGGGCTTGTCTGTCATGAGTTCATTTTATTTATCCGTTGTACGTCGTATATGTGCAGAACTCAAGCAAATGGGCATTTTAACTATTTGCGGCGGCGCATACGCAACCCTTTTCCCGGAAAAATGCTTGAAGTTTGCGGACGTTGTTTTTAGAGGCGAAAGCGAAGACGCCATTGTAGAATTTACAAACGCCATAGAGCAAAACCAGCCTTACGACCATATCGCTAACATTGCCACAACAAGCAAAACAAACGAAATGCGTGACCTGGACACAAGTTTAAGCGACATAGCTCACCCAGACTTTGGCGGCGACCATATGTGCTATATAAACTACGATAAATTAATGCTTGGCGACCCTCAAGCAAGGAGTCACAGCTACGAACTTACAACAAGCCGCGGCTGCCCAAACCGCTGTTCTTACTGCTCTACGGGTTCTATTCGCAACCTGTACAAGGGCAAAGGGCCGTACATTCGCCAACGCAGTGTAAGCGATGTTATTGGCGAAATTGCAGCCGCAAAAGAAAAAAACCCGGGCATGCAAAAACTCAGGTTCTGGGACGAAATTTTCCCTTGGAACAAAGAATGGGTGTTTGAGTTTGCTAAAGAATACAAAAAGAAAATTGGCTTGCCATTTGAAGCCTGGGGGCACCCTCGTATAACATCCAATCCAGAATGTATTAAAGCTATGGTAGACGCCGGACTTTCTAAAATAGTCATTGGCGTACAAAGCGGCTGCCCAAAAGTGCGTAAAGACATTTACACTCGTAACGAATCACAGGAACAAATTTTAAATTGCGCACAAGCGCTTTCCGACGCAAAAGTGCCGTTGGTCATTTACGATTTTATACTCGGCCACCCCTTTGAAACGTCTGAAGATTTGCAAGAAACATTGGACTTATGCCGCAAGATGGCAAAGCCCTTCCGCTTACAATTGCATGGATTGAGCTTCCTACCCGGCACGCCTATCGAAAACATTGCAGTAGAGCGCGGCGTCAAAACTTGGGAAGAAATTGAACAAGAACAAAACCGTCCACTACGGGAGCAATACCACTCTATGGCCTGGTGGCGGCAAGGTCATGGCGCGCAGGATAACGAAAAAATATTCTGGTACTCGCTTATTTACCTAACCCAATTCCCATCCGGGGAGCGGATTATCAAGCGCGCTTTAAAAAATGAGAAGTTGCGCAAAAACCCTGCCTCACTTTTGCGCTGGCATAAATTCTATAACTACCGCGTGCAATTTGAGATGGGCTGGCGCAAGCTGAAATTCATACTAAAATCTAAAAGCAAATAAGTTTTGTCGTTTTGGGCAAAAGCTTACCGGCCCGCCTGTAGTGCGGGGTTAACAGGATTTTAAAATATGCAAAGAGGGATAACAAATGCGGAAATTAATTTGCAGTTGCCTACTGCTTACAACTGTTCTAAGTTTTTCGGTTGTATATGCTAGCAGTTCAGAGGATGAAGACATACCGATACTTTGGGATTCCGCAGAGATGCGTAACCCATCCCAACGCACACGTCGCACCAACAATCGTATAAACGGGGCACTGGAAAATTTCCATATTAACAACCACCGCCACACAATAAACCCCTTCCCCTACGACTTTGTTGTGTCCTTTTGGTCGGAATCCAACGAACAAATGAGCCAAGAGTTTCTGCAAGTTTTATTTGACGCTGCCCTTGAAGACCACTTTATGCGCACCATGCCTTTTAACCAAACTTTTTTTGAAACTTTGCTGAGCCGACACAGGTTTTACTTTGCCCCGGTGGCTCCCGGATACGACGGGTATTTAGGCTTTTATCGTAATAGTGACCGCTTGATTTTCACCGCCATGCACCATTCTGCAAACAATAGCACTAACAGCTTTTTTGTAGGCACTATTTTACACGAGATTGCACATGTTTTTGGCCTGGGCGAATCTTTAGCACATTTATGGAGCGAAGAATTAAGAGGCGTAACAAGCGCAGAATGGGCGGGCGTATGGTTCCGAGACAGCAGTTTTGATCGTGTGCTTTTAAACACAGTTGGTGCAGCCCGTTTTTGGCGGTCGGCATTTTCATCTAACCAAATTTATGGCGAGCTGTGGGACGAGCAGTTAGGGCATATTGTTTCCTTTGAAGATATGCAACTAGCCCGCACCGCCGCTACAGAAATTTATTTCAATCAACAACTTGTCCCACTCTTTTTGGAACACGCAGAACTTCCGGCATTAACCATTGCAAGCGAGTTCCGAACCCCAGGCTACTGGGCAGACCACGGCCGCTACATAAACCACGGTTTGGAAAACCCCGTTTGGGTAGAAGGCTGGGTGTGGACGCCTCCCAATATTATACGTGGAGAAAATGTAGATACAGTGCAATATTTATTGCAAAGCCTGCCCCGCACTTTCAACCGCAATAATATAAATGCCGGTGACACAATCAGATTATTCGCAAGTTTTGCACAAAAAAAAGGCATGGAACCAACTCCAGCCTTCTTTGATGAGTTTATTATCAACCATCTTACTTTTGATGATTGGCATATCCCTCTAGTGTCTGCTTCTTAAACGTGGCAAACTGCCCAATGTCCAATGCATCCCGCATATCTGCCATTAATTTATTAAAGAAGTGTAGGTTATGCAATACACAAAGACGCATTGCAAGCATTTCTTTGGCTTTAAACAGGTGCCGGATATATGCCCGGCTGTGGCTTTTGCAGGCCGGACAGTTGCAGGTTGCATCTATTGGACTGTCGTCCAATTCATATTTTGCGTTAAACAAGTTTAACTTGCCAACAGAGGTATATACATGCCCGTGCCGACCATTGCGCGCTGGCAAAACACAGTCAAAAAAGTCTATGCCACGCTCTACAGCCTCTAATAAGTTTTCTGGGGTGCCTACACCCATTAAGTATGTAGGTTTATCTTTTGGCAAAAATGGAACTGTTGTTTCCAATACATCGTACATTTCCTCGTGGCTTTCCCCAACAGCAAGGCCACCCAGCGCATAACCAGGCAAGTCCAAGTCAGATATTACTTTTGCATGTTCTATGCGAATATCATCGTGCGTACCGCCTTGGTTTATGCCAAACATTAGCTGGTTTTCGTTTATTGTATCGTCTCGGCTATTAAGTTCGTTCAACTTGAGCTTACAGCGGTTAAGCCAGCGAGTGGTGCGATGTACAGAATCCAATAGATACTGCCTTTCAGCCGGGTGCGGCGGACATTCGTCAAATGCCATAGCAATTGTAGAGCCCAAAGCAGATTGAATAGCCATACTTTCTTCCGGCCCCATAAAAATCTTTCGCCCATCTATATGAGACGAAAAATACACGCCTTCTTCTTTTATCTTGCGCATACTTGCAAGAGAGAACACTTGAAAACCGCCGGAATCTGTTAAAATTGGCTTCTCCCAATTCATAAATTTGTGAAGCCCGCCAAGTTGTTTTACAATGTCATCACCAGGGCGCAAGTGCAGGTGATAGGTATTGCATAGGGCGACTTGACAGTTAACGCGCTCCAAATCTTCTGTAGAAAGTGCCCCTTTTATTGCGGCGGCGGTTGCTACATTCATAAACACGGGGGTTTGTATTACGCCGTGCGCGGTGTGGAATTCTGCACGTTTTGCACGGCCTTCGGTTTTTAGTAGTTTATACAAAGTTTTCTTTTCCTTTCTTTTAACAGTTGTGCATCGCCGGGCGGGCAAGCGAGCAGGGGAATTTACCCTTGCGCTAGTACCATGTGCCCACCCATTTTTGCGCAAGCGGCGGCAAAGCCGCCACGTTTGCACAAAAATGTGCGGACACCCTGCGGGCAAGCCCGTGGCAAAGCCCGGCAATCGCTGCAAGGGTAAATTCCCCTGCTCGCTTGCCCTCACAGAGTGCGTTTCTATTATTTTAGTAAAAGGATGTTAATATGACAAGTTTAATTGCTACCGCCGCGTTTGGTTTAGAATCAATTGTTAAATCCCAAGTGCAGGGATTAGGTTATGCAAACATAACCACACAAGACGGCAAAATAGAATTTACTCCGCCAAGCCTTGCAGAAGGTATTGTGCGGGCAAACCTGTGGCTACGAAGTGCCGACCGCGTACAGCTAAAACTGGGCGAGTTCCCCGCCACCACATTTGAAGAATTATTCGAGCGCACAAAGGCACTACCCTGGGAAGAATGGATTCCTGTAGATGGCAAATTTACCGTGACTGGCAAGTCTGTCCGCTCTGGGCTTTTTAGTGTGCCGGACGTGCAGTCCATTGTAAAAAAAGCCGTTGTAGAAAAACTAAAGGGCAAGTACAAAGTATCCTGGTTTGCGGAAACCGGAGCGGACTACACGATACAAGTTTCCATTCTGAAGGACATTGCTACACTTACAATTGATACTACAGGCATTGGAAACGGGCTACACAAGCGTGGCTACAGAGAAAAATCTAACGATGCCCCGATGAAAGAAACTATGGCCGCCGCATTAATAGAACTTGCCCGCTATAACGGCAAAAAGACGTTTCTCGACCCTTGCTGCGGCAGTGGCACATTGCCAATAGAGGCAGCACTTATGGCAAAAAACATAGCACCAGGCTTAAACCGCAGTTTTGTATGTGAGCAATGGGAGCAAATTCCTAAGAGCGTATGGAAAGAAGCTAGAACCGCCGCCTACGCCGCCATAAAAACGGATTTTGAGCCGGAAATTTACGCAGCGGACATTGACCCTAAAGCTATAGAACTTGCCAAAAACAACGCAGAACTTGCCGGCGTAGACGATTGTATACACTTTGAACATCGCCCAGCGAAAGACACTATTCTGCCAAGCGAAACAGGCGTTGCAATAATTAATCCCCCCTACGGAGAAAGACTTGGGCAAATAAAACAAGCAGAACAGCTATACAGCGAACTTGGACAAATATTCAACGACACAAAATGGCATGTATACGTAATAACCCCCGATGAATTTTTTGAAACGGCATATAAAAAAAGAGCCGCTAAAAAGCGCAAACTTTTCAACGGCATGATAAAGACAGATTATTATCAATTCTTTTAAAAAAAGTGCCCTGCGGCTAACCCGCAAGGCACTTTTCTATTTGCTTTTTACCAGCCGGTCCAGCCAGGCATATTGTCTACGTTACCAAATGTTTCTACCCATGCACGGTCACGCTCTTCAATAATTGCACGGCCGCCCATTTGCATGTATTGCTCAATCAAAGTATCCCAAACTTGGTCAAAGTCTGCTTCTGGTGCGCCAAGCGCGTTTTGTAATACTGTGTCACGGAATTCTTGTAGAGGCACAGTCATACCTTCTTGTGCATCAATTGGGCGAACAATTACGTTACGCCATACACGAGATGCACTTGTTGCTGTATCAATAGCAGCCATAATTGCTTCTGGTTCGATACCTGCATAACCTAGTGCAACTGTGTTGATTTGTTGCTCCCATGTTGGTAGAGAGAAACCATTGGCAACAAAGTTGATGTCAAAGTTGTTGGTTGCAGCAAATATAAAGTTATCAGGCTGGTCTGCACCAGGGATAAGGCGTAGTGCGCCATTGTCTTCTACCACATGGTGAACACCTTCGATACCAAATGCTAGGAAGTCACGCACATCTTGACGAGACATAAGGTCGATGAACAACAAACTTGCAAGCGGGTTGCTGTTTGTGTGTGGTAGTACGATTTGACGGTCAGCCGCAGGGAATGTGTACATTACGCGGTTGCCTGCATCGTTAGGGAATGGAAGAATTGAAATAAAGTTAGCCTCAGGACCTACATTTTCACGCATAGAAACGATTTGCATATCGCCACCAGCGCGGAAAGGCATATCCCAGTTAGCAATTTGTGCGCCTACAAAACCTTCGCGTATAAAACCAGGCATAAGGTCGCCGGCTTCGCCGTATGCAAACTCACTAAATACAAGACCCATGTTAAACCAACGGTTACCCACACGAAGAGCTTCTTTAGTTGTAGGGTGCATGATACGACGTGCATCAAAATCGTAACGGAACCATTCACGCTCTGTAATTGCGTCAGGAATGAAACTTTCGATCAATGCGCCTAAAGCCCATCCCACATCGCCATCCATCATAAGAGGGATCATCATGTCTGCATCTGCGCCAAGTAGAAGTTCTGCATTGTCACGGAAAGCAACAAGTGCATCTTCAAATTCTTGCAATGTTGTAGGCGGCGCAATGTCAAGTGTGTTCAACCAATCTTCGCGGATAAATACGCTTTGGCGTAGTGTGAATGGATCTGTACGGCGACTGCTTATAGCAAATACTTCGCCTGTAGTTGGGTCTTGGTTAAAGTATACCAACTCGTCAAACCAGTCATATAGGTTTGGTAGCAAGAAGCCGTATTGCGCTAGCAATGGCTCTAAGTCCAAAATCGCGCCCATTTGTGCAAATGTGTTTGTCATACCTAAACCA
>Ga0123355_10019228_pt1 | contig 10870 bp, 7 predicted proteins | sample TergutEmb28metaG_3_FD_89872 | JGI IMG/M metagenome (GOLD analysis project Ga0123355, IMG submission 89872) | Embiratermes neotenicus P1 segment gut microbial communities from Petit-Saut dam, French Guiana - Emb289 P1 | ecosystem: Host-associated > Arthropoda: Insects > Digestive system > Gut ...
CGGACGCTTGTGAGTGCGGTAATGAACCTTCGGGTTCCGTGAAATGCGGGGAATTTCTTGACTAACTGCAAACCAGTTAGCTTCTCAAGAAGGACTCTGCACCATGGAGTAAGTAAGTAAGAATCAAGAGTTTATTCGTAATGATAGCATCAACTGAAATAAGGCGGAAAGACAGCATGCATATGTCAACCTTTTATCTGTGTAAAGGCATTCTATTAATTTGTCGCTCTTCGTTCTTTGTTCAACAAATTACATAGCTTATTAACAAAACTGGGATAATTTAATATTATCACACACAGGCCTACTGTTAACAATTACTTTCAAATTTCCTGAAAAAAACATGCAAATTTGGTGCGTCTATAAGATTGATAACCCGAACACGATTACTTCCAGCATACAGTTTCGATATTTCGGTCGATGAAAGAGAATGAGAAACGTTAGTCACAGCATTTTCCACACTGCCATAAGGAACTGACAAATAGCATTCAAGACATAACGAGTCCACTATTGAGTCTGAAGGAGACGAAAGCGAGTTCACATAACAAAACAGAAAGAAGGGGGGGGGGAAAGGACACATAATGGCCGGCAGCTTATTGCCACGTTAAGACAGCTAATAATGACTAGCTCGCCTGTCACCGTAACCTGATTCATGTTCACAGAGCGGTGTTCCACACAAGAATGACATGAAGGAAACCACGTGCAATCACGTCATATTTACTGGTTATCCACGGTGGTTCCCCCTTCCTGTCCCCCCCAGCGGTCGAACCATCTGTCACCACGATCTCAGGTTGTGAGAAGCATTCAGCTTTGTATAATATAGTACCTACCACGGGTAATAATAAGCTAGATATGTCACCTGACATGAACATAAAGAGCTCCAAAGAACTGAGTGTCATGTGTGTGTTGAAGCCATATGCAATTTTACGCGACGGGTCTTATTCGTGCATTGAAATCTCCCCCTATTACCTAAGCCCGAACGCACACACTCAGACCTAAGTCGAGCTACAGCCGTCCCTCGTCTTGTACACCTCGAAGCCACTAGAAAACTTGCTATTGGGGGGAGGGGGCATTCATAAAGCCGAAACTCAAGCATTTGACGCTCTCAGAAGAGGATTAGCCATATAATGCTTCAAGGGAATTGGAAAAGGAGTTGAGGTATTTCGGTTTGCAATGAAGAGAAGGGCACACCAGTTTACAGACTACTATGACATACAGAGAGATCTGAAATCTTTCCACTTGGAGAGACATTTCTTTTCAGAAGATACCATCAGTTTTTCTGTCTCGCCCTCTTTTTTTATGAATCTCAAGAACAGAAACGGAGCACAAAGAGCAGAGCATGGGTAGGAAATAAATTTGATGAATATGATGACATATACAATGCTAAGGAGGGTTCCCAATACACCTAGTGCAAAAATAATAAACGTAATCTTCAAATCAGTGTGAGAGTATGCGCGTGGATGACGTACAAATCACGAAAAACAGGAACAATAAACATTTTGTAATAACCTGTCACCGTGTACTCCAATTTTATAAAATGTAAGCAACCAACAAATTACACGTATTTGTGGATCATAAATACATTTGGTTTTTTTTTTTTCCTTTCACTACTTGTTTCAGTACCATCTGCCATCTTCAGAGATAACATTCTGGTAATACAAGAAGGTTTTCGAATACTTCACATCCTCTTAATTATAGCAGAAGAAATAAGCATAATACATTGTGATACAATTAACAACAGAAGCAACGTACATATCACGTAACACTTGTTCTTTCGCGTAACCACTGTCGCAGTTGGCTTTCACCCTTTTTATAGGCCATGCAGGCCCTTAGGGCGAGTAGAGGTATAGCTGTACTCTTTTTATAGGACCTTCGGCACTAGATGCGGGGTGGGGGGTCAGCCCAACGCCCCGGCCGCCTCTACCCCCGGGAAAGACCCGGTACCCATTTTACAGGAGGCTGGGTGGGCCCCAGGGCCGGTCTGGACGGGCGGAAAATCTCGTTCCCACCGGGATTCGATCCTGGACCGCTCACCCTGTAGTCAGTCGCTATACCAGCTGAGCTACCTGGCTCACCATTGTCGCAGTGGAAAATAAAAAATTCATTTTGTATGTAGTTAAGAGCTACATGTCACCGTCAATAATATAAAAATATTCACTATTGCACAAAAATGTTTTATGACGAATTTATGTCGCTGAACACATTAAAACAACTTTCTGATATTTTTGTCTAATTTAAGTAAATTTCGAGTTCTTCGGCGGATTTTCTATAAAGCCTCCAATATCACGTTTCGTGGAAATTCGTCCAGTGATTGCCGCGTTGATATGTGCGCACAGGCAGAGAAAGGGACAGACAGACTGACGGACATGACACAGCTAATAAGCGCTTTTCGCGGGTATGCGACGGCGCCTAAAGTAAGAAAACAGTAAAAATATCTTCCTGTGCAAATCGGGTTTAATATTATGTGCAGCCGAGCCGAACTTATAAATGTGATCCACCAAATTAAGCGCTTGTGACTTATTTCAAGTTACTGTCGAGATACCTGCAGGGACTTAGCAGTAGTAAGAAAATTCTTCGATGGTCGAGGCGACTTTCGAAAAGAAAATTGGGACCGGGATTTTTCGAGTGTGAAACTGGGTTACTAGTCACCGAACGACGAAATTCTGTGTGTGTTTTTTTTTTAATTTGTAATTACCGAATGTCGTTTTATATACCTGTTCTTCCGCGAGAGATGTTGATTACAACTGCCTTCACTCACTGAATACCTGTAGGCAATCCACAGATTTAGTTCTTAACTTTTAGCAAACGGTGGTGGGTATTTAAATTTCAGCGCATGGTTTATGTAAAAGTACTACTTTGGCATAAAAGGTTAACATTATTAAATAAACAGAATTTAATGGGAAAAAAACAGAGATTACGCAGCTTGCTTAAAATTGCAGTAAATATCATTATTGTCTACACATATGAAATAAACTTCTAGGAGTGTTTTCCTACGTGTGTTCACGTTTCGCAAAGCTGGTCTTTAAAAGGTCAATCTCCAGCAGATTCATGAAACATAGGCTATAAATAAACTCGGCTTACGCATTCGTAAATACATTATATTGTTTGGTTGATCGGTCTCCAGTGTAGAAGCATCAATAACATTTCACTAAAACCCACTGAGGGCGCGAACGGAGAGCTTTGTGTATCACGCCCAGTGTGGGTATGGAGATGAGTAACTACCAAGTAACAATGTGGGTATCAAACTCGGATAAATGAAGAAATGATGAGCGCCTTGACGGTCGAATTCATCCTCCTCTTCTTTATGCGGAAAGAAGGCTTCGTTACACGTTATTTATCTATCGTCGGTTTTTTACTCAGCAAAAATCAAGCAATCCACAGCTGATACAAAACAGCTCATACCGTCCCTGTTTACATCTACTTATTGCAAGTATTCTGGAAATTTACTACAGCGTGGTGAACATCTATAACATAATAACGGGCGTAACATTTAGCGATAATTTTCCAAACTACAAAACCTATATGGTAAAGCGTCATTATAAAGATAAAATAAAACTCATAGAAAGTAAACTGCGGGAGCAAACTTTAGGAAACCCATGTCATTGTTACTAAAATTTTAGGGAAAACTGGTATGACGTGTCCGCAAACTAACATGATTGTGAGCTAGTGACTTGACCACGTCAACGCGTGCTATAAAATTAAAATGTGTGCCCCTCTTTCGATTCATGACACACAATAGAAATAATTTACCTGCAACGCCGTGGAGGCGGTTGTGATAGAGAAGTTGCGTTCGGAAGCCACCAAATGTGTGTGAAACGAAATATACTGTTCTACCCTGACCAGTTCGGCAGTATTTTTGTCTCCGAAAGGTTGACACCTATTTTAGCAATATCTACGAGATCTATATGTGCAGGACGGCACATTTCTAGAACATAATCTTCATGTTCATCTGCGTCAGAACAAATGACGTTTAAAATACGTTACAGAACTGCTTTAAACAATACGCAAAATACTCGGTACGAGGTAAGGAGGAATTTGCCTTAACCAAAATCTTGGACAACAGGCGTTCTTATAGGTAGTTCATTTTACGGTCGCGTCAGCATCTCGAATATGTAGCGCCGAATGACAGGATTGTTCGACATAACCTACTGGAGGTACTGGGACGGCATTTTCCTTCAGGGACTGAGGAAACCACGAAAAACCATAGGATAGTTTCTGTCCCTACTGGGAAGCAAACGATGTGCCTCCCACACACAAATCTGCCGTGTTACAGCTACACCAAGCTGTTCGGTGGGAAATAAACCGATAAACCTTGTTAGGTGAACGCAGAAATCCTCCCCTAATTAATGAGAAAGTACACACCATCATGAAGAAGAAACAGAGAACTTTAACAGCTGAGACCAGAATGAGTCAACAGATGACTGAATTACTTGATGAGTTAAGAGTCTGAGTTGACATTTATCGTCAACCACTACAAATTTTTTTTATTTTCGCCAGCTTAAATTCTCTGAAAATCGATTTTTACAAACATTTGAACGATTGCCCAAAATTACACCAGGCAACTAAATCATCGAACACAATAAGAGTTTTAACAACTCTTACAAACAACAGAAAGGACATATAATCAAAAAGCACGCATGAGAAATGCATAAAGTATTTACGTTTCAAATTATACAAAAGTATGTAATCTTGTACAATTTGTGATATCTCGTAAATTTTTAAATATCTACATGCATTTCTACTCGTCTATTTAAAGTCATGTATGTTAATGTCTGAGGATGATTCACATGACCGAAACATGTAGAAACCCATTAACGAAACGAATGATTGCTGTGTTTGACGGCAATACGTATGTCAACATTGATATGTTATACCAAAACGGGATGATCTCCACAAAAATCGTGAGTCTGAAGTTGTTCTTCCCTTACAGAAGAGCAGGAGAAACAGGAAAGGTATGGAGCATTACACAATCAAAGAAGTATTAAGTTCCTGGCAACCTTAAAGTCACCTGGCGGCAGCAGAAATAATTTAAGCCTTGGGTGTAATTATGTTATCATGCAAGGATAAATAATCCTTTTAACATGCTTAAGGAAACTTTCGCAAATTTGGGAATTTTCCTTTAATTTATGTAGTTCAGGTCATCCGTTTCGTCATGAGAATCGAACACAGGCTTCTCAACAAGCGAACGAGGGCCGAGAGCACGCACGCACACACACACACACACAATGTTTGGAAGTGGGAAAGACATGTAGCACGCATATGAGACGAAAACGCACAAGTAGCTACGAAATTCATAGACAAAATAAACTGTATTAATATGAGTATAATATTAAAATAGATCTTAAGCAACCAGCTTGTAAAATTTAAACTACATTCCTATATAATGATAGTATTTTTTACCAACTTTATGCACAAATTCTTTATTTTAATACATTTATTATACTTCTCTACATGTTTCGAGCACTATTATGCTCATCTTCAGGAGGGCAATTGTATTATTACAGCATCTGCTATCGTCAGTCTCGTTAATAAATGTATTAAAATAAAGAATTTGTGCATCAAGTTGTTAAAAAAGGCTATATTTATATTAGGATGCACGGTCAACAAAATATAAAAAATACATTCCTCTATGTCAGGGTAGAGTTCAGAGGTGGGCTCTTGCGAACGCTGAAATGACTTTGACTTTAACCATTTTCCGTGCAATATAAATAAAGTTACAATTGTAATTATTTGGAATAAATACTGTGTATGGTAATGAAATTTGATTTTTATCCTAGGCGGGAATGTTTCGCTGCCTGAAAAACCTTCAGCCTGTCCAGGTGAGGAACATAACTAAGTCCGTTTATACATCATCCACTCTTCGGACTTTGTCCTTGGTCCCGTGCTTATGCTTACATATCATCAGGATCCTACAGAACTGAACTGCTAGGGCCACTTCGGTATCATTTTTCTGTCGTTTAACAATCCAGTATGGACACAGCAGCAAGCTGCATTGACTTGATTCTTAATGAGATGACGCTAAACACTCTAAAAAGTAAAATAGTATTTCCTTGTGTCACTACGATGTTATGAGGAAACACAACGGCGAAAAAAAGGGGCAAACATTATTACTCTTAAATCATATACTTAGATTTGGTTTGTGAATGATCTACGTAGTATATTCTGTTACGGTCTTCGTTAATCTTTGGAAAAGCGCCCCTGTAGAGCCTACCCTAGTCAGCAGATCATTTCAACGTAGTATTTATGGTTAATTAAAAAAAAACTTTTATTTCGTTGCTAATCACATCAGAGCTGCTACGGACACCGCCACATATCTGACACCTGTCTCTGCGTCTATCCATAAATAATTTATCACTATTAACCTTTTGGCGCCGGAATTGTTTTTTTTTATCATTTTAGCACACTCTCTATATAAAATGTGAATAACACAGGAACCAAATATGTTAGATTTATGAAACAAACTGTATTTTGAAGAGGAAAAAACGGAGAGTATGTACCATGTTTAAAATATTCAGTACCTGTATTTGTTGAATAGATATATAAAATGCAACGTTTAGAGGTTAGCGGTGCAGTACGACCACTATAGTCGTCGTTAGGCGTCAAAGGGTGAACATGCAGCATACAAAATTAAAATTTAAACGTTTTTGTACGGCTGTTTAGTAACATTTAAAGTTCTGAAACATAATATACGCGTCGGATCAAGGTTTTTCGGACCCATTGTATCAACACTGGTCTCAATAAGCACTGTCCGTTGTGTTTTATGTAAATTATGATCGTCTGACGGGGGCTTCTACTGGCAACCAAAACTGATGGACGGGTTTACAAGTGGCTGCGGCGCTGACAGATGGAAGAGGGATGTCCTCCCTGTTAAAAGAGAGCGAGAAATCACGCTGGAGTCGTTTCAGCTTTTGAATCGGGGCTGATGTGGGTTTTGTTTGGAAGTACAGACCAGAATATACGAGAAACGGGGTAGGGAAGAGAAGATGTTATAGGACCAATTTCACTTCCATTCGTCTCCAGTTAGTCGGAAATTTTAATAAGGCGATGGAAATATAAATCAAAAAGGGTGGTGGAGGCTATTAGAGCATGACTGTGTGAGAGCACTCCACCCCTCCATCCCCCGGTGGATTCAATGAGAAATTCACGGGAGAGTAGAACCGCAGAGTTGATAGAAGGACATTTGGGAACACGTACATCGCAAATGAATACAGCTTTATTGAAACTAGAGTGACAACTTAGCTCAGGCGGAAAGTTAATCTCATGCGCGTATACATGTAGGCTTGTTGCATAAGGTACCGGCTATATGAATCGCCTACGGAGTCTCGGTTAACTTAGTAGAGAAAGCGGTCGAGGGTTTTGTAGATTGCCGGGTGCTGCTGTGTTGCTTTGCAGAACAACACATCCAGCAAATCAATAACGCCCACAAGAATCCGTAACATAACACATGGGTTTTCCTGCAGGTTAATATCACCTCGTGGAACTGACAAATCTACTGCCAAAAATCCAGATGGCAAACTGAACACTTATGCCATTTCTTTCCTCACGCGGAACAGCCGATTTTGGTTTTTTGTCCCTCTCTCTTTTTCAGACTTTATTTTGCAACACAATTCCAAGATTCACAGAAATTACGTACACGTCGTACATTGTCTCCCCACTTCCTGACGTGACAGGCACCTTGTATATTAGCAGACTTCCAAGACTTATATAATCTCATTCTACTGTGGTAGAGAAATAGGTGAATGTGGGCCTACTTTCTTTTTCGTTAAGCGCCCTCTACACCCTCAGTTAAACTGAGCGATTTTACTGTGAGACGTCATACCTGACGGAAAAACTGAATAAACTGCACAGTTTTGACAGACAATAGGGTAGGCCTCAGAACTGTCGTTTCCAGTCGTCTTTCACACAGAGAACTGCGCAGTTCACTCGGGGAATCCCACAGTTCCCTCAGTTTACCTGCCGACACCACGATGGCATCATCTCAAGGCACTTCCGTTTCTAGCAATTCATTCAGCAGATGAGCATCGCATGATACATTCATTTTCAAACACCACTCCTTACTCCACAATTTACTCTTTCTTTTTTCTTTTTCGAATAACATTATGGCCGATGTGGCTAGCAAACAGCAAACGGCAGTCTTGTTTTTATCCACCATAGTCACACGCACAAGAAGACGCACAGAACTGACAAAAGAACCGACAACTTGATGGGAAACCTGTGTTGTGCCAAAGAACATTCAGTTCAGTTTCTCGTGCAGTTTTTTAACATATTGAGACTGCACAGTTCAACTTAGAGTGTTTGGGGCCTTTGTTCGCTATCGTCTATATTACAACACTGACATTATTTCAAACTAAACAGGCCGTATGACACAATTATTGGTATAGGTAAAATGTAGAGCTCTTTATGTACAGTACGAAGGCATAAGGAAAAGTGGAAGTACAGCTTCAAAAGTTTTCAAACTCGGCACTAGATAAAAATGAAAAGTCAACTTCAAGCATCGGCCGCTTAACTCTCAAGAAAAGAAGCCGCTTTACCTATTCTATAGGAGGCTGGGTGGATTCCAGATCCGGTCTGGTCGCTGTGGAGTAAAGCAAAGTTGCTTGTCCTGCCAATATCAAACCACAACTGCACTGCCATCTACACTGCAGCCTAGTCACTATATTGACTACATTATTAGGGATCGATTGGTATAGGATGAACTGTGAACGATCTGGAAGAAAATAAGACGTCGTCTAAGGTACTGTGCTGCATTTGGATGAGAGGAATGAATCGCGCTATGAAGAATCTCCGTCAGTGTAGACAGTATCCCGGTAGAGATTTGAACGGGACACCTATGGATTATAACTGCAGAGTGATACCACCGCATCATCTTGTTCGGTGTTTTACCTACTCGTACGACAGTCACGTGTAGAAGAAGGAGGATTTACGGATTCAATATCATTTACCCAGAAATATCTAGGACGACATACAAGACTCCCTCCTCCCGAAAACTAGAGTTAAGAGAAGAAATTTGTGTGCGAATATATGTCTGTAAATGTGTCAAGTATAAGAAGCTGTTGTGAAGGGCTTTCTTTTTCAAAATAATTTCCTGTTCTGGATATTAGGTGACGGTCAGATACAGTAATACTAAGCACAATCAGAACCGTTTAGAATTTTCCTGTATCTGTCACTTATAACCTGCCTTCACTGCTGTCACCGGACATATACTGTATAGCCGTAAGTTCTCACGAGAACGGCGGTGTTTTAAAAAGGTTATTTTTTAATTATAGGAGATTATTAAAAGTGGATCTCAATGAAGTGGGATGAGAAGGTGTAGACTGTATTAGTCTGATTCGAAACAGAAGCTAGCTCTTGCATATGCGGTAATGAAGTTTCGTTTCCCGTAAAATATTGGGAAATTCTGAGCTAGCTGAAACAACTCAAACAAGGTTCTCGGTCATCCTGCTACATAAAACAAATTCAATATTTCGTTTATTAGTCAGCTACAGAACTTTCTGCAGTCATTTTTAGGCGCGTTGTCTAAATTGCGAAAATTGGGAATTAGCTTCGTGTCCGTCCATCCATCCGTCCGCAGTGAACTCGGCTCCCAGTGGACGGATTTTCGTGAAATTTAATATCTCAGTGTTTTGCGAAAATATGTCAATAAAACTGAAGTTCCATTAAAATCTGACAAGAGTAACGAGTACTTTACATAAGTACCTATGTACATTTATGACAACATTTCGCTGAATTCTTTTTAGAATAAGAGATGTTTCAGAAAGAATTAGTACAGAAAATCAAAACACACATTTTCCTTACAAACCTGTGTACGAAAATTGTGCCATTTAAAGAATAATATGGAAAAATACGGTAGAACCGGACAGGCCAAAGATGGCAATATAATACGGGGCATGCGCTTTGGGTAACTGAGGCTAGAGAAGCACATTCAGAATACGTAATACTTATTGCTTTACCACGGCAACAATGGTTAGGCGAATGAGCCCCAGCGTTATGTCTATATGTATGTTGCGTCTCTTGCTAATTCTTCAAATTGTTGTTCTGTTGTAAGATTTATATTTCACCGTGAGTCTGAGCTGTCGGCTCCCGAAATAGAATGTGTTTGACCCCCTGACAGAAAAGGTTATTTTTCCTTTCCATGACGTCGCCGCACATAAAAGGAAAGCCAACGGACAGCTGCAGGGCCGTTATGTAAGTAAACAATGACAGCACTGAAATGTTTACAAAGCATAAGCTAGCAGTAACTCGCTTTGTGAAAATGATTAATGACCTGAATCTGGGAAGTCAGCCGTTTGTAGAGTGGAAGTGTTTGATGCACTTACACACAAAGGATGTGTCTTAGAGCCGCCGACTGCACATCACTCGGCCGGAAATGGCGCTATCAATCAGGCCCGGCTAATTGCTGTGTGTAAAGTGCTTGGGGTCAACCGCTTAGGAAGGGGACTGACTCATGACACGGAGCTTAATTATGTGAGCGCAACACAGCGGACAATCAGCACGTCAGTCATACATACGCCGAATGCCTCGTATTTATCGAATACGTGATAACATCCGCTAAATAATATCCTGCCATTACTTTTGGTAATTATGTTACATATCAGTTTGGATTGCCGGGTTTTGCCAATGTTTCGAACATGCTTGTAAAAGCGAACAGGCCTGTCCTGGTTCATAGTACGTGTCGGAATTACGCAGCGTCATATGATGAAAAGCGTGTATCGTTAGGAATAAGAAAAAGCGTTTTTTTTTTTTGGGGGGGGGGGGCATGTTTCTTTCCCTTTTTTTTGGGGTTTGTTTTTTTTTTTTTTTACTTGGAATTCCAAATACTTTTTTTAATTCGTTTTGCCTTTTTGGTTTTTACAAAAAAAACCTACCGAAATAA
>Ga0123355_10019229_pt1 | contig 10869 bp, 3 predicted proteins | sample TergutEmb28metaG_3_FD_89872 | JGI IMG/M metagenome (GOLD analysis project Ga0123355, IMG submission 89872) | Embiratermes neotenicus P1 segment gut microbial communities from Petit-Saut dam, French Guiana - Emb289 P1 | ecosystem: Host-associated > Arthropoda: Insects > Digestive system > Gut ...
AAAAAAAAAAAAAAAAAAATTTTTAAAAAAAAAAAAAAAAAAAAAAAAGGGTAAGAATTTTCACTGATCGAAGATTAAATATTGGCGCGTATAAAAGCGGCTGATGTTACTCCTAAATATTAAGTTATTAAAAACAGGCATAATTCTCCACACACTAGAAACCATACAGTAAATCTTCAGGTGTGTCATCCCCGTTGTGTTAGGTCAATAATACAAGGCTGTAGTGTGTTTATATCTATATATACATACAGTCATGAACACAACAATATTACAGTTAGTAGCAATACATAATATATAACTACCTGTTTCGGCCCTGTATGTAGGCCATCATCAGGTTGTCCAAAGAACTTATTAAATGACTACACAGTATGTGTGGTAATTTTGGATGCGTACTTCATCATGTGAGTGCATAGGTGTTCATCTTATGATCCTATCATGGGATTAAATAAACATGTTAAGGAGTTACACCAATTGTGAACATCCTATAATTCTAACATGCAAATTAGGTAGTAAAACCACCAATGCATTCATACGATAAAGTAGGCATCAATATAAATGTTGACAACTTTTACTAATCCCACGATTTATGATGTAAGACGAGATCTCGTCCCACTTCCAAAATTACCACACATACTGTGTAGTCACTTAATAAGTTCTTTGGACAACCTGATGATGGCCTACATACAGGGACGAAACATGTAGTTGTATATTATACATCGCTACTAACTGTAATATTGTTGTGTTCATGACTGTATGTATATATAGATATATACACACTACAGCTTTGTATTACAATAGGGTACGTATTTCTTGTGGTAATGTTCTCAGTTTTTATTCACATACACGTTCAAGTTTTTATGCAGTCTGGAAAGAATTTTTTTAACAAAATATTTTTGCGTTCAAAGTATCACTTACTGCCAAATTACAATTCACAGTCTTTGAAATGTTTAGACTCTCTTTCAGGGAATACAAGTTTGTGTGTTTGTTTGGACACCGACTGAAAGAGTTCTCTTAACAATACCAGAGTTATATCTTTAGAGTTAAGGTTTGATTGTCACACAACAGATTTAAAAGCTTAGATAGTTCACGTTGCATTGAATTTTTAGTGAATTTATATCAGGTTTCGTCGATTGGGATAAAGGTAAAAATGAAATTTCGCTGTTACATTAGTAGGGAAATCGAATATAATCCTGTTTATCGTGTCTATAAAGTACAGGTTAAATGGGTTGCCGTGTCAATCTTGTTTCGTACTGAGATGTATAGGACAGTACAGCTAAAAGTAAAAGTTTTGTCACCAAAATTTTTCTTTCCTCCCCTGGTGTTATGTTATGATGAAATTTCCATATTTAATTTTTGCCCTGAAAATATAAGGTTGTGGGAATTCTCCATCAGTTGGAAAAATGTACGTTAATCTCTTTGCATCTAAGAATATTGGTAATGAATAATGTTGGAGATGTAGTAACTTATTTCAAAATACAACTCTGCATTCACTTTGATGGGTTGAGAAAGGCCACGAAAAACATGATGCAGGCTAGATAATGCCGCAGCTGAGATTCAAGCAATGCATCTTCTGACCGTTACGCAGACGCGCTTTGGCTTGTGGTCTAACATAAAATCAATCGCCACTTTTCTTCCGTGTGATACCCTAACTGTCTTCTTGATGGAGGCCTACAGTGAAAGACATATGCACACATGTAGACTATTAAGTTGGTAGTCTCTAAATAAAAGCGTTGTAGGGGATTGATTATTTACAAAATGGAGTTGCCTACACGATATCGTTGAAGACAAAATATTTAGATTTATATTAATTTTGATACCCTGAAAATGGAGGAAGAATGTCTTCCCCCCCTCGAAACGATGATCCCTACTTTTCAGATTACTAGGTGTCATGACCCAGACGATTATAATACGTATCTTAATTCCCTTGGAGCCTCAGAATTAATATAGTTCGAAGTAATTTGATTAGGAGGATACGAAGAGCAATATTGGTTAATCCTGTACGACGTTCAGAGCAGACCTTTGTTGTATGTTCCATTTTCACTCAAGGTTCTGAGTGTCAAGTAACAAATGATGGGTGGCTGTAGGGAGGAGACTGAGTTACCTGAATATTATAACCTTAGCAAATGAAAAGCGTGCAGTTCCTACTGCACAAAGACAATTTTACACGGGCGCCTGCAGTACCATGTTATGTTATCTGCTTAACTGTTATGTAGGAGAAGTTGCCGCATCTACGTGGCGCTTGCTGAAAATCGATGCATACCTATAGGACATCTCCCAAGTTTCGCGTCCTACATTCAAAGCACATGAAATGGTGCTGTGAGAGGGCTACAGCCTTGTGATGTCTTTAGTCGTTGTGCAAATTATGCAAGAAATACACGAAATTAAAGTGCACTGTGGAGGCATATCCTTCTGCTTATTTATTTAATATACAAAGCCATTGAACAAAAATTTAAATTTGGCTTTGGTAGTCAGTATAATCAGCAAATCATGTGACACCGAAACAGAACTTAGCATTAAAAAATGCCAGTATTTCTTACTTACTTACTTCCTTACTTACTTACTCACTCCATTGGTGCAGAATATTTCTTGAGAAGCTAATAGTTTCTCAGCTAGTCAAGAAATTTCACGTATTTTATGGAACCCGAAGGTTCATTACCGCATTCACAAGTGCATGCCATCTGTCCCTATCCTGAGCCAGATCGATCCAGTCAATACCCCCACATCCCACTTCCTGAAAATTCATCTTTGTATTATCCTCCCATCTACGCCTGGGTCTTACAAGTGGTCCGTTTCCCTCAGGTTTCCCCACCAAAACCCTGTGTACACCTCTACTGTGGCCCACACATTCTACATGCCCCGCCAACCTTATTCGTCTCGATTTTATTGCCCGAAAAATATTGGGTGAGGAGTACAGATCATTAAGCTCCTCATTATGTAGTTTTCTTCATTCCCCTATTACGTTCTCCCTCTTAAGCCCAAACATTCTCCTCGGCACCCTGTTCTCAAACACCCTCACCCTACGGTCCTCTCTCAATGTGAGCGACAAAGTTTTACACCCATACAAAAAACAAACAAAATTATAGTTTTTATATCTTAATCTTTAAAATTTTGGGTAGCAAACAGTAAGAAAAAAGATTCTGCACCGAATGAGAACAATCATTCTGCCTGCTAGTATTGCGGAGAATTTATAAAGGACAAAGAATGTTATTTTAACTAACGTAAGTACGTGTAACTTCTATGCATTAAAATTCTTTGATATACTATATACTTCAAGAAATGTAAGAAAGTAATGCAGGGACATTGTTTTATTTGATAATAGACATTCGCATATTTAAATCGTGATACCTGTTCCACATCCATGTTGTCGTTTAAAGAAAATCTGTCCAAGGCTTCTTTCCGTGAGACTTGCCAGTGGTTAAAATTTTCCCTGAATGGGTTACGGGCCCAGAGCAGGGTAAGTCCAGTGGCAGGATTGCTACCTTTAGCCTCTGGACCGGCATGTTTAGGGATGGCATTTCCTCCATTTCTGGTGAAACAGTAATACCGCTGTGACTCGGTCGTCATTTCCTCGTTTGTGAGAACAGGGTATACTATGAGAAGGTGAGGATGACTGTTGGGTAGAATAGGCTATAGTGCTATATATATTATTATTATTATGTATTATATATAACCCCCATATTTAAGTAAGGTGACAGAAGGGAACCCAAAAACTACAGAGGAATTAGTATTCTCAACACCTGCTATAAGTTATATTCTAAAATCCTTATTATGAAACTTCAGAAGTACTCAGAAGTATTTATGACAGAAACACAAAATGGATTCCGAAAGGGACGGTCATGCACGGACCCAACATTTTGCCTTAAATTATTAATTGAAAAAAGAAGGAAATTTTACTTGGAAAGACATTGGCTGTTTATGAGAAAGCATTTGATAACATACAAAAACGGATTTTATTTAACATTTTGAAATCTAGATATATCCCAGACACACTGCTAAAGGCAATAGTGGATATTTACACACAAAACAAAATATTGATAAAATGTAACAACAAACTATCAAAATCGGTAGAAACTAATAAAAGAGTACGCCAAGGTTGCCCTCTTTCACCTACACTATGTAATACATATTTAGACGAAATAATAACTAAATAGCAAAATCAAGACCTAACCGGAATCAAACTTTCAAAAAACCACCAACTGTCAACGCTGTTATTTGCAGACGACCTAGTCATAATAGCAGACACAGAAGATAACATAGAGAAAGCTGCGCATAAATTAAATCAAAGAATAACAGAAAATGGTTTAACTATACCTGTACAGAAAACAAAATCGATGGCATATAAGGGGCGCGATCCAGTGAGAACTAAAATTGCAATAGACAATAAAATTATAGAAAAAGTAAATTTGTTTAACTATTTAGGAAATATGATATCTTATGAAGGAGAATTGGACATTGATAACAAATAAGTTTTTGAAAATTACAGATATTTTAAATAATGTGTTTAGACCGTAAAACCCCCTTAATAAAACAAGACTAAAACTATACAATACACTGGCCCTTCCAGTATTGTTATATGGCAGCGAAACTTGGACTATTAAAGCAAGTGACGCCAGAAGTATAACAGCAGCAGAGATGAAATACATGAGAAGAACAGCAGGATACACTTGGACAGATTACAAAACAAATGCACAAATTGCAAAGGAGTTAAAAACAACACCCATTTTGGACAAATTACTGGAATACAAGAGAAGCTGGATACAACATGTAAATAGGATGCCTCGAAATAGATTACCCAGGGTAATGAAATACTACTCCCCAACTGGCAGAAGGAATCATGGTAGACCTTTGAAGAGAATTCTGGATATGTGAGATCGGAACAGGTCAACAAGTGGCCCAACTCCACGAAAGATATATGACGACGATGATAATAGGCATTCGCTAACCACTTACAACGTTTTTGCGTGACGGCAAACAAAGCTGCTTTCTCCGCTGTTCCTGTTTGCCTCGAGCCCCGGTTCACATCTTTAACTTTTCTCTACTGCAGTTAATATCCGGTTCTCACTCGCCACACTTAAAGAAGATGCTGAACATTTTTCCTCATCTCATCACCCAGCAAACACTCTACTCAATGTGATTCGAGATTCTGATGCTTTGTGAATTACGCGAGCCCACTGAAGATGCATGCTACAGTTGCCAGATACAATAATGCACCTAGATATGCGAGATGTTTTGTTATTAAAGCAGTGTTACAAATGAGTCTGGACCTGAAGTTGAAGGCAATATGATTATTCGGTTATTCGAAGCGTCAGCAGTTATTTACCATGCAACAAAATAAAAATATTCAAAATAAATCATGTAAATAAAGCCAACTTGGTGCAAAATTTTTCTTAGCATGTTTATTTCTTTTCTCTACATGTTTCGGGCGATTATGTGCCCATCATCAGGAGAAATAACTGTATCTATGCGACACTTGGTACTTGTTATTCTGTTATTCTGTGGATTACTGTCTGGTATGCAGGATGGAATGAAACTCCACCCTGCATACCAGACATACTTCCACACAGAGTGACAAATACGAAGTGTCTCATAGATACACTTATTTCTTCTGATGATGGGCACATAGTCGCCCGAAACATGTAGAGAAAAGAAAATAACACGCTAAGAAAAATTACGCACCAAGTTCGCTTTATTTACACGGTTATAAAAGGATGCACGGTCAACAAAACATAAAATTCAAAATAAAATATTCCTCCTTTGGTTAATAGTTGCTAATGTGTTACTTCCTCGGTAACTTTACACGGTAATAAAAATAGTATTATTTATTCGAGTTTTTTTGTTTCGTGAAACGTGATCTTAACGTGTCATGAAAACACGTGATTGCGTTTCAAAGAAAGCGTTCTACATAATACTGTGAATAAAGTTGCGTGGAATTATTATGCACATGAAGGAACGTGAGTGGTGAATGACGGAGAAGTTAAAAAAATTTCTTCGGTCTAATTATGTTGTTCGAGTATTGAGAGACTAAATGCGTACAGAATTTAAATAAGGAAACTTGCTGGCAGAGCGACTGCTTGGAAGGCAGGAAAAAAGAAAACTTTTTCACTCATAACTAGGCATTACGTAACTAAACTCTTTATGAAAATCTATTACAGCCCGAATTTTAAAAAGTCAAGCACCATAAAATAGCAAGGCACAAGTTCACCTCAGTTTGCGTCACTTTCATCTCCTTTCATATTACAGAAATGCACGCCCGCACGCACACACAAAAATGTGACTGCGAGTTTGAGGCAGGATAGAGCAGCCACAGCGACGGGAGGTATGGGACATTTGACAAATTCCTCTTTGCTTCTCTGGACCCAAAATTACCAAGAGCTTACAGCCAGTGACGGTAAATTAAGGGGCAGAAGTATCGCATGCGTCGCTTTGGTTGCAAGGGATTCCACGGACAAATTTTCGGCGCGCCAAAGTAAAAACAACATTTATCATATTTCGAACATGATTAAAGCTTCATATTTAGTACAGAAACTCGCTGGGTATAAGGCTTTGAGTTTAAGTTGCAGAAATGTTCGTTATGTGTGGAATTTGTGGACAAAATTCGAGCTTCGGCGGAATTTATTAGGAATATCTCATTCCTACTGTCATTCTACCTGTCTCTACACTAATGTCTGAGCATTTCTCGCTTGCTGTTATGAGTAGAGTGGCGTATTTGAGAGGACATATTAAAGTATCATATTTGGTCAAATTTAATGTTATCAGGAACAGGCTGTTCCGCGTTTCAAATTGATACATTAAATGTCGTATTTCGCCGAATTTACTGCTTACTCAAATCCTGTAAAATGCAGTTGAAACAGCGTACACTTCTATTCTACACCACCGAATGATTTTCAGACACTTTACATGCAACGTGTAAATGTTAAACGTTTTTGGAAATCGTCTAACGAAATTATTCTGTAGAAGTGAATTAAAAAAAAATCTCGAAAACTCTATTAACACTTTAAAGCCAGTGGAAATAAACGTCTATTAACATTTTAAAGCAAGTGGAAATTATATGCACTGTTTGCTACAGCGTTAAGAAAATCTGAATTCCGCTCACAGATTGCATTTCTGTCTTCACTTATTGCTGCAACTGATCCAGATTTTTTCCCTAAACATTACTAATGGTCGGTTTTTATAGCGCAGACGGAACATATATTCTGTGAGTTAGGAACTGAAGTCTTCTATCAAGTTCCGCTGAACCTCAGACTTCTAAAGCCGTGCCTTTTAACACAGTATCCCGATTTCTTGCCCGGGCCTGTTCGTGTGGTGTTTGGGGTGGGAAAATTGCACTGGGCCTGGTTTTACTCCGAGTAGGTATTTCGCGTTTTCTCTTTTTGTATCATTCCACAGATGTTCCGTACTCATTTTCGTCTTCGAAGATACTTTTGACTGGACAAAGGGCGAAGCGTTAGAACCTACCAATAAATGTTAAGCTATTTCGGAAATTCGGAGCATTAGGAAAGGAAAGTACACAGCACACTGCTCACGACGCAGCTCCATAAGACCACAGCCAACCACAGCCTACACACCCAGGCAGAACACCACATGCAGTAGGACATGGTCTTATTCTCCTGATGATGGGCATAATGATGCCCGAAACATGTTGAGATAGAAGTTTGATAATAAATATCGAATTAGTTGCATCTTGTTGGTTCTCTCTCTTCACCTTTTGTTCACGATGCACGGTCACAAGAACCTAAAAAGTTCTTCCATTTTTCACCCTTCAGAGAGATAATCGGTTACTACTAAAACGATTATTAAAATAACAGTTTAAGAGTAGTAATTTTAACTCTTTATGCTTCAGGCCCTGTTCTTGTTCGACAGTAATGTACAGGTAGGATTATTATTTTCTAGTTTCCCGTACTGGGTGATGAAACCGTTTTTCACTGGGCAGGCTCTTCCTCATCTGTAACAAGCGTATGGCTCCATCTTGCTTCTTGTGCTGAAATATAGAGTTCTGAGAGCCGAGACAGCGAGAACTTGCATGTCCTGCTTGTAATTCAATCATTACGCAGCATTCTTTATGAAAGGACTTCACAGTTCCTCACCTTTAGCCTAAAATAGACAGCATAGGCTTATAAGTTCACAAAGATGCGTGTTTGTTTATGACTTGCGTCATCTCATTACCATTCTTAACCATTCAGCCGGCTTGCAGGAAATATAGTCATCACTACGTCATTTGAGGCTGTCACAGTAACATTTTGTTTAATTTCCTGCAAACCGTAACAAAAACACCGCGGATTCGAAATTTGCTGTGAGGGAGCGACAGTAAAGCTTCTTAGAGCACTGGTCCTGATTTATAGTAACTTACATTGAAAAGTGTGAAACTTTAATTACAATTGATAACCAACAAGATGCAACTATTTTGATTTATTTACTTCTAATTAGCTTTACATGTTTCGGGCGATGTTTTCGCCCATCATCAGGAGCATATCACCGTAACTACAGCTTCTGCTATTGTCCACCGATGTTGCTGCTGGCTGGTGTTGCATATTGAGTGGTACTGACTTAAGTCAGTTCCACCCAATATTCAACCGCAGCCAGCAACAACATCAGTGGACAATAGCAGAAGCTGTAGTTACGGTGACATGCTCCTGTTGATGGACGAAAACATCGCCCCAAAAATGTAGAGTTGATTAGAAGTAAATAAATCAAAATAGTTGCATCTTGTTGGTTATCAATTGCAGTTACACTAACGATGCATGGAAACACAAACGTTAAAAATTTGTGAAACTTTAGTTAATGTAATATTGTTGTAGAAAGTGTACTAATGACAAAGCGCCTTGTGAGCAATCGTAATTGTCCTTGTGAAGCCGATAATTTACAAAACACCTGAATCACCCGAATGAAGCCTGACTTGAAATAATACTAAATCAATAAGTGGGCCTATAAATGTATCGATGGTGGGAAATGTTGGAATTACTCGTGTATTACAGAAATTTCGTGCGATATATGGCCTATCTGCAACATTAGTAATATTAAAAGATATTTAGAATTAGAAGGTTTGCCTAAAAGAGCAGGCTTTGTCAGTTATATTAGGAACTCCTTGTTAATTTCCGTAAATATTAATATAATGTTTCCTAGTTAATTAACATCATAATGGATATGTTTTAATGTTTTACAATTTAAAGATACGTATAATTCTACTTGAATATTTATGTAGCAGCTCTGGAAGTGAAAGAGTCACTTCAAAATCTTTTTATGCATCTCTATTAGAATTGTAATATTGCGAAGTTTTTTATTGCATGTTTTTTAAAAGTTTTTTTTTTTTAAGTTTTACGAACTCTTAATATGCCAGAAGTGTGTATGAAATTCGCTGTAATGTTACGTCTCTTGGCATCTTATCTTGTCAGACCTGTTCAGCAGGAACTTAGTATCGCGTTGAGAATTTCTAAACAGATTTCACCGTGTGACATCTTACCTGAAGTTTGGGTTAGACCTCGCGAAAAGTTCGTGTGAGTTTACGCCTGTATAGAGATATGCGACTGTGTGTGAGAATTAAATGATGGCTGCAATATTCTGCACGTTAGCTGAGAAAGTGAGAGTGAATTTATGTTTGAAAGAAGGGTTCAGACGCCGTTACCCCTGAGTACAGCAGTTGCAGCTGAAGAAGAAACGAACGTCGTGTTTCAGGCGGAAATAATTTCATCCTGTGAGCAGAGTAGTGTGTTACTAACTGTATGATTTTTTTTTTCGAAGAATACCGTTTTGTGGCGTCGGTATAGTGACTAGGCTGCTAACTTGACGAACGACGATTCGCTGTTCGATTTAGGATAAGAGAAAGAAATGTTTCGTCTTTATAAAACAGCCACACCTGTTGGGGAGCTCACTTTGCGTCATATTCGGTGGATTATAGGGGCTCCTTCCCGTAGTTAAGGCGGCCTGGACGTGAAGCTGATAAATAACCTCCATCTAGTAACGAGATGAAGAATAAGTAGGGCTATACCTCCACTCTCCTGCCTTTGACAACCAAAAGATTCTAATTTACCAATTTGCTTGTTGGCGGGTTTCATGATTTACTGCAGTCTCATTGGCGAATGTCGGTTTAGTGCCTAAAACAGGCAAGTTTTGCTTCATAGCACAGAATACCATATTCTGAGATTCAGTCAAATTACACAAAACCAATCTTGTTTTAGTATTGGGAAGTATTTGCATAATTAACCGCTAATTCATTTAGCTCCTGCCTTTCCTCTCGCACTAATTCTTCCCGCTTTCCTATTCCGCAGTAATTCCGATTCGTGACTCATTCAGACACAGTTACGTGCAGCAGAATCACATGCCTTTCGTAACGCTGGAACTGCGCACAATTCACGAAACGTCATTTCTGGCCTTCGTATCTCTGGCTGTCTCAGCAGTAAAGCGTCTGATGAGCATCACAGACCTTACTTACTTACTTACTTACCTACTTACTCCATGGTGCAGAGTCCTTCTTGTGAAGCTAACTGGTTTGCAGCTAGTCAAGAAATTCCCCGCATTTCACGGAACCCGAATGTTCATTACCGCACCCACAAGCGTCCGCTACCCTTCTCTATCCTGGGCCAGCCCAATCCAGTCCATATACCCACATACCACCTCCTGGAGATCCATCCTAATATTATCTATCCATCTACTCCTAGGTCTCCCCAGTGGTCTCCTTCCTTCCGGTTTCCCCACCAAGACCCTATACATCCCCCTCTCGTCATCCATACGCGCCATATTCCCAGCCCATCCCATTCTTCTCGATTTTATCACCCGCACAATATTGGGTGAGGAGTACAAATCATTTAGCTCCTCGTTATGCAATCTCCTCCATTCCTCCGTTACCTCGTCCCTCCTAGGTCCAAATATTCTCCT
>Ga0123355_10019230_pt1 | contig 10869 bp, 12 predicted proteins | sample TergutEmb28metaG_3_FD_89872 | JGI IMG/M metagenome (GOLD analysis project Ga0123355, IMG submission 89872) | Embiratermes neotenicus P1 segment gut microbial communities from Petit-Saut dam, French Guiana - Emb289 P1 | ecosystem: Host-associated > Arthropoda: Insects > Digestive system > Gut ...
AAGGAAAAAAAGAGGGGAAAAAAAAAAAATGTAAAAAAAGGGTAAAAAAAAAAAAAAAAAAAAAAAAAAAAAAAAAGGGAAAACATTTTTTAAAAAAAAAAAAAAAAAAAAAAAAAAAAAACAGAATTTGTGCTACGAAAAAACAGATGTTACACTGGCAAGGAACTTTACCTAGGACCACGACTAAATAAATATAAAATGAAAGTTAATTCAGGTTGTATCATACTTACAGGTGAATTCCTGGAAAACCAAACAACTTTTTAAAAACTTCACACAGGTGTATCCTAGGTACCAGCGAGTAAGGAAGTGCGTTACGCAATGGAAGACTTGGAGTGCTTGCAGGCAGCTTTTGTGCTGTGGCGTGTCTCCAGCATAAATGAACACTTGTGCATACCGCACACTTGTGTTCTGCTTCAACGTAATGGATCTCATGGCACCATTATTAACAGACCTCTTTCAGAGCTCGCCATTTCAAACATAGGTGACTTGAAAGTTACAGGGCAGTCATTTTCAAATTCAATCGGTCATTGTTGTTAAGAGGGTTACTCGGTGGCGCAGATAGTTGAGGCACTGCCCTTCAAGCCGGAAGGTCGCGGGTTCGATTCCCGATGGTGTTATTTAAACGTTTCATTGACAAGATCCTTCCGGCCGCACTATGACCCTGGGGTTGACTCAGCCTCTAACAGAAGTGAGTACCAGGAATATTTCCTGGGGGTAAAGACGGCCGGTGTGTAGGGCTCCCAACCTTACCACATTCATGTACCGATTGTCTTGAAATGTGGGTGCCTCATCCTCCTGGAACCCTCAGGGCCTCTCCAGGCCTGTAATGGGATTGCTTTACCTTTACCTTTACCTTTACCACTGTTGTTAAGAAGTTATCTGGCTCAACATCTGTACCGGTAATAAGCACTTTATTCATGTGCAGTAGAAAGCCAGTATTTCCGGAATAACACTAACTTCTTGTGTTGATGTTTAAAGTCCAGATCTTACATAATCTTACAAATATTCACATAATATTTGTTTTGCACTACCTGTAGCTATCTCAAAACTGATCGTACTTTCACTGATAAATTGACAACTCGAGTGATAAGCTTTGGTCTCGTTTATGTATTTCGTATAAATGATTAGGTCACTAACAATTGTGTGTATTTTCAAAAGTCATAAAATTTGATGTTTTACATTAATGGGGTTTTAAGGCACTAAACTGTGTTTGCTGTGCCAATCAAGACTGGTTATATGAAGGTGGAACAGATTTGCACTGATTTCTCAAATGTTTTCTTTATGTTTTCACACATTTCACTTCTGCTAATATTGATTTATTGGACACAAAGTGCAGTTTTATATAAAGGGTAAATATCTTAGGCGCATTTTAAAGAGAGACGCTGTAATTTCATGAATTGCTCAAATAAAGAATTACAACTCATTTAGGGTTATTTCCTGTATCTTGTGTCAGTTTTTTCTCAGTGAGTCGTTTAGAAGAATATTAGCATGCACTTATATAAGAAAATTCCCTAGTTAATTAATTTTTCCCCACATTCAGACAGTGGCAATCACATCGAACTTCGGGTTTCAATAGAGTGAGTTTGCCACATGTATTAGAGCGGTGCGACTCTGCGCTTACTTGGGACGATGAATTTTCTCCAAGTGTAAGAATATTGCATACCTAACCAAACCTCCGTTTCTAGATCCATTTTTTTAAATTAACTCCATTCGAATATTGATTTTTCTCTACTAAAAAGGTAAATTTCACCCTAGAACAGGCCACGAAAACTCAGAGAGGTAGAAGAGGTATAGATTTACTCTTTCTTTAACCTCAGCGTTAGATAGTGTGGGTGGTCAACGCCACGCCCCGACTGCTTTACCCCCAGGACAGACCCGGCACGCATTGTATAGGAGGCTGGGTGGTCCTCAGCGTCGGTCAGGACGGGTGCGTAAAACCTCGACCGCAAGGAATCCAATCCCCGGACCATCCATCCCGTAGCAAATCGTTGTGCCGTCTACATTGTCCCGGCCCTCATGATTTTTCTCTGTTAACACAGCATGTTAATACATGTCCTGCTTAAATACATTTTTTGTTCTTTGGACTGTGGCACCCTACTGTGATGTCTTTGTAAACCAAATTATGTGGAAGTAACAAAATAACAGTAAACAAGTTCGGCTTTCCACTGCAAATACGGTCGTAATTATCTATCTACCTAGTAAATGATGGAGGCTAAAGGAAGGAGAAGTGGATAACACCTGTTAGCGATGACAACAGATCTCGCTGCTCAACTTTGATTTCTTCGCAACGGCATGCTTGTAACACGTCACAATACCCACGAGCTAGTTCACGACTGCTTTCATCGGTGATTTCTTGATTCATAGAGGAAATGCAGTGTTAGTCTTCTTTCTGTGAGCGCTGTCAGCCACTATATTGTGTTGAATCCCGTGCTCCAAGCTCAGTTTTTTCTTCTACTCCGACGCCTACCTCACGCCGGAAACAACGTGAACACAACGACAGTGAGTTTTTTTTCAACTACTGCTTTTTCCTCAGCGCGTACCTCACAGAACACAAAACAACGCGCACATTGGCAACAAGGCGTCCAACAAAGCAGTGAAGACAACAATCCAGCCAAACTCACTTATATACTGAGAGACATTGATATGCACATAAAAAACAACGCATATAACAGCAAACTTATCTTTTCCTGTTTTTCTTTCTAAAACGGGAAACTTTTTAAATACAGTTTTTTAAATTTTATGTAGTTTCCGAGACAGAACGTAATAAAGTGAGGAAGGAAGGAATCCGTGATTTATGTACGATGTACACTTACGTCTATGTATGTATATATATATATATATATATATATATATATATATATGGATGACGCACTTCAAGAAGAAGGTTTGGGGAATAAAAATAAATGAAAATTTGAGACAACGACATAATAAGGAAGTAATGCAACTGTTGGGAAATTCAGATGTACTTTCATTTATCAGAATAAGGCAGTTGAATTGGATCGGTCATGTTAACAGAATGGGTAGTAAAAGAAAAGTAAGTCAATTATCTAACAATAATCCTCAGGGAATTCGACCAAGAAACAGACGGTGGAATTGTGTAAAAACATATATTAATAAACACGAAATTAGAAATTCGAAAAAGAGGACAAAAAAACGGAGCTGACTGGGAGAAGTCCATTAAGGAGGTGACGGTTCGGATTGGACTGTAGTGCCACCTAAGAAGAAGAAAAAGAAGAAGATTATTATTATTATTATTATGATTATGGTTGACAAAATTTTGATGTCAGTTCTAGAAATTTTCTGAGATGACTAAAAATTATAAGGTATTTTAACCACCAGCTCAAGAGGGTAAGACCTCGAAACAAATGTCAACGAATTTTGTAACAGACAGACATACTGTTTGCTAATTATTTGCATTTAGTACACAGATATCACGAAGTCCAAATTCTGACTTACGCAAGCAGCTGGCAGTGTTTTGCCAGTTTACCGTAAGACAATCCAAGATTCATTTAAAAATACCGAACACCATGATCCTGTCTCATAATCAGAAAGCCTGTATTTCAATTCTCGGACCTGAATATAGTCTGAATTTATTTGTACATTTTTGTGGTGGGGGAGGGGGCCTTCAGACAAATGCCATAATATCACATAACCTATAATCAGTCCATATCATATCCAATTCACCATTCAAAAATTATTATTTAATTTTGATACTATATAAATTAATCACCTGATCATTTTTCAATAAATCGAGAACTAGAAAAAAGTAATAATTATTATTAATTTTTAAATATTTTTCCCTATTCTTCAGACATTTGAAAACAGTATTTAAAAAATTTCATATACATTCCAATCACGTGTAAAATTTCCCTGCTTATTTGGGTCCGTCATACCTGAGGGCGATGAGAAATCTAGCTTTGGAACTGTTGCTTTTAAAAAAATCTAGAAATTTACGTCATCCACATATAAACTGGTCTAATCATACCAAGTCTTTAGTTCAAAAATATTTATATTTATCTCAGCAAATAAGTCTGACTGTATAAGAAAAGAGTAAAAATTTGTAAACCTAAAAGTAAACCTACCCCTATACAGGCTTGAATAGGCCATGAGTATTCCAGTTGGTTGAGGCTCCCAGGATTTCTAGAACATCGGCACATGAAGGTGGCCAAGTTGTCAGCCTTAAGCACGGGCCGCCTTAACCCTTCAGGAGATAATCCTGGTACTCACTTTGTTGCAGGCTGAGGCGCGCACAGAGCCACAGCGCAACTGGAAGGATCAAGTCAATAAAAAATTTCAATGACACCATCGGGAATCGAACCCGCAACCTTACAACTTGTACCGCAGTGTTACAAAAAAATGCGCCATCACGTGTCCCAAAATTTGCGTAAAACATTTCCTTAAAATTGATCAGTGTGCCGTATGTGCATGTATATGTATGTCAAACACACGATTCGATCTTCCACCAGCAGGATTCCCGAGTATATCATTCTTAAAATATGCTGCATCACGGGCGGTAACCATAATTTCGGAGAAACCTGATGCTTCCTTCTTTGAGCCATCTACACCGACAATGGAAACAATTATTTTTTTCAAAAATGGACTAATCGAAATCTGTCCCACCGATTTCCATAGTTTGCATTCTTGGAACTAATATATTAGCAGTCGCCCTAAATACACAAAGCCATCTTACCGCACATTAGGCAGGCCGGTGACTCAGTCTGTTCAGCAAGTATACTACGGACTATCAGCCTTTTTATCCAGACTGGTTCTGTAGACCACACAGGCTGCAGTCAAAAGCGTACGTCCGAGCCCTTTCTCAGGGGGTAAAGCTTTTCACGAGGGCAACCAACTTCTTAACTCCACCTCTAAAAATAAGTTCCAAGTAGGTTTTACGTAGTAAAATAGCTGTAAAATGTTAAATGGCTCTATCTCCTACGCGGAATAAGTTACTGCTACAATTATTCTGCTATTTTAAAACCCATAAACTACTATTTCGTGTCCGATTTCAAGACAGGTCTCGGCGTTTTTCACACTCTCCAGGAATGTGAAAGGCACAAACTCAATATTGCAACTCAAAAATGGCAAAATTATATCTAATTTGCTTTGATTTTACTTAATATTGTTTTTGGGTTTCGACTCACTGACTTATTCTTTGATTAAACTCTACAAAAATAAATCACATGTACTAATAACGATACTTCGCGGAAGTAATTTTCTTGTTCCTCCGCGTCCAAGCCAGCAATCAAAACGTTTTTGGAGGGCCACGCACAAACGGAAGCGCAAAATATGCTCCATCTTGCAAGAAGTGTGTTCATCATAATTTTCCCATTGACAAACAATGGACAACACCAAATTATAAACCACATCCACATATCTCTCCTCTACTTCCCAGTCATGCTCTAAAATGTACTACTTCAACTCATCTGCATCTTACCCTGTTTTTAGCTTGGTGCTTAATGAAGTAAACTCTTGGTGCCTTTACCTGCGTTCACACTTAAAAATTAGCAAATTTATTTACGGTTAACCAAAGATAAATGTATTCCTGCAAGTTCTAAGCATCAAATGAAAGGACAAAAACGTAGTTAAGGGACGCTGACGTCCATATCTGACACAACAGAGCAAGCCTGTGAGGTGTTACGCCAATCTACCAGTTAAAGGAAGATTCATTTCGCTGCCTGTTTCTATGGCCTACGGAACGCGTCTGACAGCTCAGTCGTCAATATTTGTACAAGCAGTGTGACATTCTCACTACAATAAGTACGTCGTGGTCTTATTTGGTTTCAGCTGCATGTCAATACTTAAACATATTGGCGATTAACCATTAAAACTTCAAAGATTAGAATTAAACCTAACAGCTGTCAACAAAATGGACAATATCAGTATAATTTTAAACTGCTATGAGTGTTACATATTCCACATTATAAGAGGGTTTCTGTATTCCTGCCTTTGTATTCTGCAGGCAAACCGCATTTTTTCTGCGTCGTATGATAGCCTGTCTGGCCATACAATATTTTTCCAGATTATCTTGTAAATGAAAATAAATTCAGTAAAACTTTATGGAATATAAAATACATGCCTTTATCTTAGTAATTGACCAACTTAATGCACTAATTCTTGTTTTGTATTAAGTTTATTACATTTCTCTACATGTTTCGAGCACTAATGTGCTCATCAGCAGGAGCACAGGTGCACCGGACGGCCACCTACACAGTGTGATGATACTAGATACTAGATATTAGATGGACCTCCTGACGATGAGCACAATAGTGCCCGAAACATGTAGAAAAATATAATAAACTTATTATGAAACACAAATTTGTGCATTAAGTTGGTCAATTACTAAGATTATACTGAGATGCACGGCCAGCAAAACAAAAAAAAAAACATGCTTTTATATTCTCTAAAATTTTGATCCAAACATTTCTTATTTTAAGAAGAATTCAGCGAGATATTATCAAAAATGCATGCAAATATTCAAGTAATGTACTCGACATTCTTGTCAGATTTCAATTGTATTTTAATTTTCTCTACAGGATTTCGAGAGAGCTTTGAATACAAAATTTCACGAAAATCCGTCTAGTAGAAGGGGAGTTGTTCCTTGTGGACAGGCAGACAGGCAGACAGATATTGTGAAGTTAATAATCGCATTTCTAAGTTTTGCGAATGCTCCTAAAAATTAATTTCCTGCTTCAAACATATTACACATCCTTTTCATTACAAAGACGAATTGTTAACGTTTTCGTAAAAGATGGCTTTTGGCAGATCATTGTTTGCTCTGAATCATGAAATTGATTCACAGCAAACAATGATCTACAAAACGATATAATTCGCTGTTATTCACTTAGGTGGTATGCTTTTTAAAATATTCTTACTGAGCTTGATGCCCCTGAAACTGATAAGTCTAATAAAACGGCGTCTGAATGCAACCTATAGCAGAGTCCGGGTAATCAAGCACTTATCTGAGATATTTACTATTAAGATATGCTTTATTGCCATTGTTTTTCAGCTTTGCTTTAGAGTATGTCATTAGAAGGGTCCAGGTAAACCAGGGTAGTTTGAATTTAAATGGTACACATCAGCTTTTAGTTTATGCTGATGATGTTAATATATTGAGAGTAAGCGTATATACTATAATGAAAAACATAGAAGCTTTAGTAGTTGTCATTAAGGAGATTGGACTGGAAGTAAATACTATTAAAACTAAGCTACACGGTCATGTCTTGATATCAGAATGCGGGACGAATTCACTTATAAAGATTGATAATAGTTCCTTTGAAAAGGTGGTAGAGTTCAAATTTTTGGGAACAAACTTAACGAATCAAAAGTCTATTCAGGAAGAAATTAAGGGCAGATTTAAGTCAGGTAATGCTGCTATCATGCGTTGTAGAGTCTTTTACCTTCCAGTTTGCTATCCAGAAAGATTAAAATATACAGAACTATAATTTTGCCTCTTATTTTGTATCGTTTTGAAATATGGTCGCTCACACTGAAGGTGGTACGTAGGCCGAGGTTGTCTGAGAATAGAGTGTTGAGGAGCATATTTGGCTCTAGAAGGAAAGAGTTAACAGAGGAGTGAAAAAAAACTACAAAATGAGGTCCTTAATGATCTCCTCACCAAATAGTATTCGGCTGATAAAATCGAGAAGAATGAGATGGGTGAGGCTTATAGCAAGCATGGAGGAGAGTATACATGTATACAGGGTTTTGGTGGGGAAACCTGATTCAAAGAGATCACACGGAAGAGCCAGGCGTAGATGGGAAGACAATATTAAAATGGATCTTCAGGAAGTAAGACGTGAGGACATGGACTGGATCGATCTGGCCCTGGATAAGGAGAGGTGGCGGGCACTTGTGAATGCGGTAATGAACATTCAGGTTCCATAAAATGCGGGGAATTTCTTGACTAGCTGAGAACCGGTTAGCTGCTTAAGAAGTAATCTGCTCCATGGAGTAAATAATTAGCTGTCAGCTGTGAGGTCGTGTAGGTTGGTAGAAATTTAGATGGATTGCTGAAAAACCCGGAGCTATTACCCTGAAGCTGTAAGCAACATGTTCCTTCGAACGATCAGTGTATGGTGTAACCCTTTACGGTCACCACCATGGAAACACAAATTTTCGCACATAGGTCTACTCCCTCTGTATTCTGAGAATCGAATGAATCATAAGTAAGTTCTCTAGGTAAAATGCATAGATTTTAATGTTAAAGCAGAGGTACGTATAAATCAATCACTGATATATGAGTTTTTAACTCTGTATAACACATCAGCTACCAAAGAGCAGTTGCTGTAACATGGAAGAATTGTATTTCATCTCACAGTGTATTTAGGATTAAATTTTACTATCAAAATAAGAAATCATCATTTCTCTAAGTATTATTAACTGACTATGCAACGTAAACCAAATAAATGTACACTTTTCAATTCAATAATTTAATTCAATTTTTAAATTGTTGACGTCTTCTACATATTTCGAAACTCGTGGTTCCATCCTCGGGAAGACAGTTGTAAATGCAGTTTTTGTGTGGTTTGTTTTACATGCATTAGTGCAAGCAGTAAGCAGTCTAGCAGTTGGAATGATGTGGTTCACACCTTCCAACCACGAAGTTCAAAATATGTAGAAGGCCTAAAAAATTTTAAAATTGAATTAAAGTATTGAATTGAAGATTGTGCGTTTCTTTGATTTATGTTGCATAATTGTACCACAATGCACGGCGCAAAAAACACATTATTAACTGATGGGTCTTCGCCACCAAAATGTAGAGTGTTCCCTGTGACCAAAGAAATAAATTTAAAAAATTTAAATATAAGAACTTCAGAATTCAAGAGGTTATGTCCGACTCTTATACAATAAGTTGTCCCAATTATTTGAACATGTGATACGTTAAAACAATCTCACTTTGATCCGTGAGAATTATAGGCATATAATGGCCGCTGTTCAATTTTGAAAAATTGTGTAAATATACCGAAAGAGAAAGGGACAGTTATATACCGCCCAATACTTGTCACTTACAGAAAATGGTATACAGGTGTTATAGATTAGCTTCCTGTTCATTTATCCAACCACCGTAGACCGATTACTGCACATAAAGGCGCAACGAATAATTGGCATTGCCGAAAGATAAATTCCTTCTGTTATTTCCAATCAAATTCACATTTACCTGAAGTTTTTCGATTCCCCTATGTACATAATGGGAGAGTAAAGGGTAGAGAGAAGCACCCCGGATACTGGTCATGAAAAGTCGGTTTATACGTAATATTAATATTCAATTAGTTGTGTCAAAAGAAAATTATTTACTTTTCTCCATCAGATAGCCTATACAGCAGTATTTACCTACACTTACCTCAATACGTTACTTTGAAGACATGTTTACCGAATAGATATCAGATGTGTCAAAACTTTTCCTATCGTTCACATCCTTTAATATTAGATGGATTAGAACCTGAGTCGGAGAAGAGTAGACGACGAAGTAATGTAGCAGTCTTTCTTTCGAAGTTACTTGAGAAAACCCTGTTCCACATTGAATGCGAACTTTCATTACCACATTCGCAATACTCAGCCACTGGGCCATTTTCTCAGGTAAACGGGTATAGTACACACCCTCGTACAATATTTCTTTACCATCAAATTTAATATCGCTCACTGAGCAGAGTTCTGAGCTAACACTAGAAGTGAGCTAAAAAATATAAAAACTAAATGTCACAACAATGTCATCTAGCACAGTATGTTTCAACTGACAAGTGTACCGGTATAGCAATATGTAGTTGTTACCTATTTCAGCTCAGTCGTAGTATTTACATGAACTGGAGAATTTTTGGGTTGTGCAACTACTGCATTCAGTGAGGGAAAAGAACCCCCCCCCCTCCCACCCCATCTTCGACAAGCTGTCCAAATCTCAGTTACGTGATTTTCTCTATCGTCTTCTTCGTACGTCTGAGATCCAGGTAACTGCACTCTCCAGCATTCTGCACTCAGAAAAAGTAATCTACATAAGAATTTAGTCTGCCAACCTGTGAATATTCACATTGTGGCCTACTGGACTTAACAATATGTAATGGTCTATGGGGATACAGACTTTCCAGAAGAGCACACGTCCTCCATTTTCAAGGTTCGAAATTTGGACTGATATGTGAAAACAATTATTTATCCCACAGCGTTGCAATCAGCAAGGTTACGTGTTTGTGCAGCGTAGAATTCTTAAAGCCGGACACTCCAGCATTATTGTCAAAATCAAGATTTATAGCCTTACAAAACAATGCACACCGAATGCACATAAAATTCTCAGTATTTCTTGAGAGTGGACATTATTAGATTTAAGAGAGGCCGATCAAGTCCAGTTCCGGATTTTCAGTCACCAACGTGCGGTGAAGATTGTGAGGAGATTTTGCAGTCCATAACAGGAAATTTAGTGGGGTTATGACCATAAGTCACGACCATAATATTCGGCACTCTGTACTTATCGCATATTTCATTAGTGTAGTAATCGCCAATTCACACTTCACCTTACATATTTACAGTCTGTCTGGCCTTTTATTTATATTACTGACACTAATATGTTTGCTGATTTTAATAGAATTTGCGCTGAGAAAGAAAGGCAAGAATTTTTGCGTGATGGAATTCGATTTATTGTCCTTCCTTAAACTGCGTACAGCAGCACCTAGTGCAGATACAGATAGTTTCACGTTTCACTTGCGCCGAAATGCTTGAAATTGACGGTCGGCTATGTTTACATTAGTTAAATACAGCTTCCTTACACATGCATATGCCTTCGCGATAACAGAAATTTGATTCTTCGACATGAAGGAAAACAAAAGTGAAAATTATTCAAGAAAAACAAAATTGTATGAAGAAATGTGACCCGAAAAGGGATTA
>Ga0123355_10019232_pt1 | contig 10869 bp, 10 predicted proteins | sample TergutEmb28metaG_3_FD_89872 | JGI IMG/M metagenome (GOLD analysis project Ga0123355, IMG submission 89872) | Embiratermes neotenicus P1 segment gut microbial communities from Petit-Saut dam, French Guiana - Emb289 P1 | ecosystem: Host-associated > Arthropoda: Insects > Digestive system > Gut ...
AACCCAGGATTTGAAAAACCGTGAAACGCTGTCCAGGAACGGCCAAGGTATTGCAAACGCAAGGAAGGGGAAAAAGGGAAGAAGGGAGTAGGTGTTTTTTGAAAGTTTGGGGGGGGGGGGGGAACCAAAAAGTGGGGTGAAGAGAGAAAGTTAATTAGGTTTAAATAGACAAAGAACAACACAGATGAAGATTCATGTCTAAAGGGTTGCTAGGCCATGACGACTGGCAAATAGTTACCGATGTTTCGAGGAACCACATTGACCACCTGGGCCAAGACGTTTGTACTGTTTGGATCTGTTACACAGTACTTAACATTCTCATGTTCATCATCAGAAAAGAATGTTCGACTGAAAAGCATAATTCTTGCAATGTTAGTTAAAACTACTGGATGTTTAAGGACAGTCATTTAACGCAGGGTGGAAGCTGGTTCTTGTTTTGTTATTGTGTCACATGCTTAAACACTTTAATTCACAATATATACTATGTAGATACAATTAAAATTATAAAATATTTAAAAGTGCTCCAACATGTTTCGGATCACACAGGATCCATCATCAGGGAGCCTTGTACAGTGCTTGGCTAAAAATTACAAAAATGATTCTATCGTGTCCGTTGACATGGACAAGGTCGGTGTTATGGCAGCATATTGTGACCCGTTGTGCGTGTGTGTGTGTGTAGTTCACTGTATATTAAGGCACTGAACTACAGTGAACTACACACATCCGAAACATGTCGGAGCACTTTTAAATATTTTATAATTTTAATTGTATCTACATATTACATATTGTGCAATAGTTGGATAATAAAATGTTTAATTATCATTGATACACGGTGCAAACATGAAGATTGTGTCACACGCTGTTTGAAATTCCGTAAGGTCAGCGAATGGTCCGTGAAAATGGCGTCTTTGTGTCTCGGAAATGTAACTGGAACTCTTTTGTCGTCAAACATGCAATTCGAAATACTTGCACAATCACAGATAAATGAGACTATGTAGAAATTTGCATACTGGTCCGCATACGAATCACTTCTCTTAGCACCTGCCACAACCCAGCCAGAATGTTTATCTACGTTTTTGTGTTTATATTAACGCCAATCGCGGAGAAAGATATCTGGGCGTGAGAGACAGGAAGTAACAGGAATGTGGAGAACACTGCATAATTTTTGCTCTTCACCAAATATTGTTAAGGTGATCAAATCGAAACGAATAAATTATATGCTGCATGTGGCATGAATGGGAGGAAGAAAAATGTAAACATGTTTTAGGCACATATGACAGGATAATATTAAAGTGTATGTTAAGGACACACAACGGCAGGGCGTGGACCATCTGGTTCAGTACAGGAACGAGTGACGGGCTCTTGTAAACACAGTAACGAACCCTTCGGGTTCATAAACTAAAATGGAAGGGAGGGGGCGGGGGTGAGTCTTCCATAGCTAATGATGTAATATTTTCTCAAGAATGACTCTGTTCTATGGATTTAGCTATATCACCATCGGCAATCTGACCCAAAAAGCTTAAATTTCTACAACTGTGGTCACTTGCATGTGAACATTAGACTGTTGAGATTCAATAACCTGTTGGAACAATATATTCAACAAATGCGTAAGGAATTTTCAACAATTTAAGGAGACTAAAGAATTTACGTAGGTTCACAAACACAAAAATTACGAAGTCATTAATAAAGCAGCAGTTTCATTGTAAATGATATCTATTGAGCATTAATCAAGTTACATCCACAGGCTAATGACACACCGCACTCACCAGTAAATAATTCACATAAAGGACAATTTGTGCTCATCTTGTATTCTGTAAGAGTACACTACAGCTTCTGCTCTCAAAAATCACCCTTCTAAAAACTGTAACCTTTTCACACGGACCTCGAGAAGCACAAACTGCTCAAAGGGAATAAAAAGAACAAAACAGAATTTGTTGCTACAACATAAGGTTTAGACTTTGGCCTCGTATTCTGTATTATAATACAATTCAAGAGAAGAACGCATTGTGATCATAGTACGTCTACAGGAATGAAGTTCGGAATATTTCGATGCCCAGTAAATAACTGGAAACAAGAAAAGTCAACAAAACACTTTTGTCTCTTTTTGATATTTTTTAAACTTGCAGGCATCCTACCGTCAGAAAGTGTTTATAGCAGACCATGGAAAATGAAGATATACAACATATATTCAGTTCTCTCTCTTTTGTGGTTCGTACCGGCAATGATTGCCCAAGTGTTTGCTCTTCACCAACACTGGGGAAATATCGGTAAAATTACGGATATAACTTTCGAATTGGCTGCAGCCATCAACAACAGCTCCATAGGACTCTATTTACTGCTCAACAGGAAGCAACTACAGCTCATTATATCGAAAATGCAATCAGCATTTCGTAATTACACCAACAACCTTCAATTTGGCAGGAAACACCGGCTCATTTTACGTGAGGCGTCCAGTCGAAATGCGATTTTCTCATGGATAATTATAGCAACAAATTTTACAGCTTTTCTGATATGGGTTATTTTTCCATTTGTCTTATGGTGTACTGAAATTAAACAAGAAGAAGAAGATATTGAAAGCACAAACAATATTTACGAGCGGGAAACAAACTGGAAATATTTCTGTTTCAAAATGTGGCTACCCCCCAACGCCACACACACCCCCGTTTACCAAATCTTGTGGGTATACCAAGCCTTTCCAATATACAGTCTTGTCATGATCTTTACGGGATATAATCTGCTCTTTTTCGCAGTAACAACTTTCACGGCAGCCCATTTCAAAATTTTGGCCATGATTTTAAGAGATTCTTCTAAGCCGATATCACACCCCGACATCACACAGGACAAAGAACTGGGCTCAAAAGACTCCGAATCAGACAATGGAAGTCTGCTTAAAGAGCGAACGTACGTATGGAAAAGTGGAAAGGAATTCAGGAAGGCTGTATGTCTGAAGTATGACACAGAACAAAAAGTGGTTCTACGCTTACATGCAAATGACGAACTTCTGTGGAAAAGAAAGGCAAATTTTCAAGAAGATGAAGCAGGGAGGATCCAAGAGACAAACGAAACAGCGGATTACTTGGTTCACTGCATCAAATACCACCAGGCTCTTCTCGAGTAAGTACATTGGTCTGAATCTGACTCAGTTCCTACCTTATTATATGAGATTTGAGTTTCACACCAATTAAAATTGCCCATTCAATCTTATGAATTGTAACCTTGTGTAGGTCACAAGCACATACTAAAGTTCCAACGACGCCCGTTGCCTCCATTCGTAATATTCTCTATTTCCAAGGTTGCTTTAATTCTTAGGAAAGAAGTAGGCCAGTCAGTTAAAACTGCTTTCAAATCAATAGACATGGAGTTCTTATGAAGTTATTGTAATCATATGACCTAAAATTCTAAGACGCGGAGTTCTTAATCTCTTTTCCACTACGTCATGCAAATTTGACGCAAGTTGGCACAGTACATGACTACTTGTGGTCCAGTATTCATCGCTCAGACCAAATAGATATTCCACTTTGTTATTTCCAAAATACACACAGTATTATGTGATAGTTTCTATAAATAAACCGGAACAACATAAAAATAAAAATAACTGAAGGGTTTGGTTTATGATTTGTAGTTTCAAGGGCGAAAATCATAATTTTGGAAAAAACCCTCCGTACATTTAACCCCAAATATGAGCAGCAGGTTGCACACAAAACCTGGTAATCATCGCACTGTCATAACCCACAATTGAGCACATTAAAACTTGATTTTTTACGGGTGCGGTAACATCGATCCACCCTACAGACGATATACAGGATCATGTAGTTGTCAGTACGGATTTATGGCAAAGTGAAAACTACATCTTATGTATATTGGACCGTGCATCATCTTGATAGCTGAGAAACGAGAGACCAACTAGACGTCACTTGCTTTATTATTTCTTTATATAATGCTCAACATGTTTCAGATGTTAATACATCCATCCTCAGGAGCTTGCGACTTATGTGTTGATTTATATCGTGGGTTACATTGATCTGGTTCGATATGTGTTGGTGTTACGTTGTGGTATGGCTGTGGTGGTGTGCTATCCGTATGCAGGTTGAAGCACTGAAATCAACACATAAGTCGCAAGCTCCTGAGGATGGATGTATTAACATCCGAAACATGTTGAGTAGTATATAAAGAAATAATAAAGCAAGTGACATCTAGCTGGTCTCTCTTTACTCACTTCAGTGCTTCAACCTGCATACGGATACCACACCACCACAGCCATACCACAACCTAATTCCAACACACATCGAACCAGATCAATGTAACCCACGATATAAACCAACATATAAGTCGCAAGCTCCTGAGGATGGATGTATTAACATCCGAAACATGTTGAGTATTATATAAAGAAATAATAAAGCAAGTGACATCTAATTGGTCTCTCTTTACTCACTGAAGTGCTTCAACCTGCATACGGATACCACACGACCACAGCCATACCACAACGTAACTCCAAAACACGTCGAACCAGATCAATGTAACCCACGATATAAATCAACACATAAGTCGCAAGTTCCTGAGGATGGATGTATTAACAACCGAAACATGTTGAGCATTATATACAGAAATAATAAAGCAAGTGACATCTAATTGGTCTCTCTTTACTCAACTATGAAAACTACATCTTTCCGACTAACCAAACTGTCTGCTTGACATTTGTTACGAATTTTACCGTTACTACTCCACCTTGCTGTTACTATCACTCGATTTGAAAGTTCCCGCCAAGTGCACAAAATTACACAATATCTGAAGGGACGAAACTATATCAGACAACTCACGACCTCAGTCGTTTAACGGAAGTGGTCGTGTCTGATTCATCTGCAGTATAACGACACATTTCTCGAAATGCCGGGGCTTCGTCGTTGCGTCGAGGCACTACATGAAGACAATCGCACATTGTAGCCAGAAAGATATGCATTTTGGCACAAACATTTACAGCAGTCGAGGACCCAAAATTTTTCGCTTGGGTCAGATGGGGAAGGGGGGGGGGGCGCTGACTTTTGCTATTAATAATTTGTCTGGTTTTAAAAACGGGCATAAATATCACGTCATGAATAAAACTAACATAACAGTTTGCACTTGCGTGTATATATATATATATATATACTTATGTGTGTGTGTGTGTGTGTGTGTGTGTAAGGGACGGTCAATTCCGAATCACGTAACTTTCGGGTTGCGTAAAATGTTACAGAACCCGAAATCTTATTACCTCAGAAACTTGCCTATGTATACAACTCCGTTCGAAACTCCGGTAATAATAATTCCCTAAAATTAATCGAAACCCCCGAAATACAAAGTTTTCTGCTTCTTCTACCTGTTACATCTTGCCTCAGCTTTTCCTCCAAAGCACGATGTCATGATGTCCAAATGCTTAGTCAGTTCCCTGTTACTATTACATTGTTTCTTGGAATTATCACAAAACTGAGTGGAAAATAAAACTTATAACTTTTAAAGTCGAAAATTGTTCGTATTTACAAAACGTCTCCTTTGAGATTGTTTAATGAGACCCTTACTCTGTTTCAGATTCTGTGAAGATGTGACCAGACTTTACAGTTCCCTGTTATTTATCTTCTTCTGTCTGGACCTGTTTATGATGTGCACTACAGTATTCGAAATAACGCTGGTAAGTCAATTCGTTTTTCCAATCACAACATATATCAATTTCCTCAGTGATTTCTGCCCTTACTTTTAAAATTGTAGGTCGGGTAGCTCAGTCGGTATTGCGACTGAACTACGGGTTGGACGGTCGTGGATCGAATCCCAGTGGGGACGAGAATTTCCGCCCGTCCAGACCGGCCCTGTGGCCAACCCAGCCTCCTGTAAAATGGGTACTGGGTCTTTCCCGGGGGTAAAGTGCGGCCGGGTCGTGCTGCTGACCACTTACCCCCTTCTAGTGCCGCTGTCATGGAAGAGTAGAGCTATACCTCTACCCACCCTCTGGGCCATACCGGGACTTTAACGGGAAAACTTTACCTTTTCTTTTAAAATTAGTTCCGACTTTCGAAATAAAACACAACTCAGTGATGCTAAATCCACTTCCTGCATACGCGAACTTATGTTTAAAGCAGTTAAAAAAACATTGCAAGACATAGAATGTTGCTAATTTCGTTTGTGCGCTAAAGCATAGATTCTATTGTTTTTTTCCTCTTAAGTTGACTTGCCTTTGACCGGGGAAAAAACCGTGCTGTAAATACAATGGGCTGCAACTCATCGAGATTCTTCTTCATTTAGCTACGCGCACTAAGTGCCACCTTAGGCCTAACATTTGACAGTTGCAGTGCGCAGTCTCAAAATAATTTTACAATTTCGTGAAAGAGTAATATATTTTTTAAATATCTGCTTCTACATTAACCGTGACGCTGTGCATGGCTCAGGAGGTTAGTCGCCGGCCTGTCATCGCGGAGACCCGGGTTCGGTCCCAGGTCAGTCCATGTCACATTTTTGTTGAACTACGTCACACCAAGGCAGGTTTCCGTATGGCCGTGGGGTTTGCTCAGTCTCTAACAGAAATTTGTTCCAGCAATATTTCTTGGTGTGGTAAAGGTGGCCGGCGCGTAGGGTTGACAACCTTATCACTTTCACGTGCCGACTATCTTGAAATCTGCGAGCTTCAACCTCCTGAAACTCCCTGGGCCTTAAAACGCCTGTACAGAGACTGTTTACCTTTAAATTAACATTGCCTAATTTCTATTCAATTATTCGCCATCTTTAACTTTCAACGTTTCGTATTTCGAAATGTTTATCTCCCTCTCTCATTTAACCCTTATCCCACTAACGTGGAGAATATGGTGAGCTCCTAATAATGCCAGCAAATGACAGATGGGATTTAACTCGGCGTTTAAAGGGCTAATCTCACATTAACATTAGGCCCAGATCCATGTGACAGTGTGTCCCTTAAAAGAATGACAGACTTAGCCAATCTGAAGCTTTCACGGCAACTGAATTCAATGAAACTTCCTCGGACTGTGGACCGCAATATCTTAGTCGCTACGGGCTGGACGTACCGGGGAGATATTTTGCACACCTGTCCAAACCGGACCTGAGGCCCACCCAGCCTCCTGTACAATGGGTACTGGATCTTTCCAGCGGGTAAAGCGGCAGGGGTGTGGCGGTGACCACCCACCCCTTTTGGCGCCGAGGTTAAAGAAAGAGGTGAATTATACTTCCACTCCTCTCCCGGCTTTCATGGCCGGTTCTACGGTAAATTTTACTTCCTCGGGCTAGCAGTTGTGCCATTCCTTAATGACGAGAGCACAGACGTGTCTAGAAACTTAAATTTACTGGCCGTTCAACCACCTGGCGATACTGCTAGTCCGGGGAAGTTGTATGTTATTTCAGAGCTAATATAACTTCAAAAAATCATTCTGTTGAAGTACGAAACTAATCATATTAATGTACGTTCAAACTCCACCTCAAAGAAAACAAAATCTATCTCAATTACAAAGCACAAATGGTTAATGCTCTTTAGGGAAACAATCTTAGCACATTACCAGAATCACACGCAACACAACAAACCATTCAGCAAACAGAACGCACAGTTCTTGACATTAAAAGCAGGTGGCACACATACAGTGACCGCTGAGCCTTAAGGCTTAATTCCGTTTCACTTAAACCCTAAAATAAAATTCATCCTTCATTCTTAACTCTTCATGCTTTAACATACAATCAACTGTTCCTTCTTAGGGATCAGAGCAGCATCATCTGAAGTTCATCATTGCTGCTATTTCCGTTTGGGTCCCCATATTTCTAATCTGCTGGTATGGAGAACATCTTACTGAGCAGGTACTGCTATACACAATATGAATAAAATAGGCTGTATCAGAGGACTTATAACACCTAACCCACTTGCCTGTTTGCGACAGAGCTTGGCCGTACAACAAGCAGCATATGAAAGCAGATGGTACAATTCCTCTCCACGCTTCAAGAAGCACGTCATCTATTTAGTGATGCGATCTCAGAAACCTGTACGACTCACAGCTGGGAAATTCTTTGCTGTTTCTCTGGAAGGATTCTCGGAGGTACTGTGTCGACTGATATAGGCGTTACTCTTCCTTTTATTTCGCTTCTCATTTTATTATTCTTCTGACGGCACATCTGCGGGCTGAACTTTCCATTCGATCAGGTCCGCAGTTTATCTCGCTCAAATCCTTTGTCACTTCCTGTCAGCTCCCTCACCAAATGGAAATTCGCTGCCTCAACAAGACGACATTCATCCGCGCTGCTGACAGTCGTCACATGACGGTGGAACACAACGCCACACTCCTTTTGTTCACAAACGAAATTTGGGTTAACCTCGGTGAATATGTGCACTGAAAGAATAACAGGTACTCTGCGGTAAATGGCACGTAAATGCACTACACGCCATTACATGTGGTCAAAGTTGGTGTGTGGTGTGCTATGAGTGCAACTAGAAATACTGGGCTCGTTTACTTTCTGGGACAATAAATTCACAACAACGTTACCCAGATTCTGACAATAGTTTGAACATCGCAAACCATTCTATGCCTTGTTTTGGTGAAAGAATTATAAGCAGGGAAACGTGGCGTCCTCGTCTGCAAGATCTGAACCCATGGCGAAGACGATTTGCAAAGAGAGCATTCGGGATGTAATGTCTTTAGTTCGATGTCTAATGATTGACGCGTTCGATAGACGTGAGTCGCATCCGTGAGCCGAAGAAAACAATTTCCATAATATTCTTTAAACATGGCTGAAGGGATAAGAACGAATATTAACTGCAGCACAATTAACCCTGTCCAGCGCCTCCCTTAATTATAGCGAATAAAATTTAATATTACTGCAGCACACTGATCTAAACGGCGTGGAACACAAGCCACAGTAACTTCAATCAGCGGCGTCGGTAGCGCCACCTACCGCCATGCAAATAGGTCTGTGAAGTGACCAACGATACGGGCCGGACACAATACGGACCCTGCATAATTACAACACTTACCGTATAATTCCACATTATTCCAAGGCGTTTTAAAACGTCCTTCGCAAATGTAACATAGTTCAAGTACCTGGGAAGGCCAGTAAAGGAACATGCGTAACGAAATCTGGGTAAGTGCAATGCCCAGGAATTCTTAGGCCGTTTAGTTCTTAGCATTATACCCGTCCGTCCCTTACCACAAAAATTTATATATTAAGATGTATGCAAAGCTTTGTGTCTACTTCTACGTAAAAAAGAAAAGATCGGAGTTTACGTTTGACAGTAAATTACAACAGAGTGCAGAACACAATGAACACAACAGGAAGGAAGTAAAAGTGGGCTGGAGAAAACTGACACGGAGCTTCAAGAGTTGTACCGTTTGATATACACATTAGTGACAAATTGAATGGCAACAGTGACGATAGGGACGGAACCCAAAGACAACATTGAAGAGACGAGAAAGGCATAAACGTGGGAAGGTTATCGCACGACAATGCTCGACCGCAAATCGGCGCTCGTAAGCGCATTACTTAAAGAATTCAAGTGCGACATTTTCGAGCATGCTATGTACAGTACCGACTGCGCACGAAGTGATTATCACTTGTTTCTCCACATCAAGAAATTTCTGACAGGCCACAGACTGAGGTGTGATCAACACACAAACCATATTCTGCAGGATTCCCAGGAAGGCAGGCTTGGCGGCGAACTTTTTCGAAGAAAGCATACAAAAGCTGGTCCCACGATATGACAAGTACCTTAATTTACATGGCGATTGAGTGTAGATGTAATTGAATATAGATACGAACATGTCGGGATAAAGATTTAAAAAAATTAAACGCTTTGTACGTGCCAACGATTCTTACGCTGTCGAAGCGCAACGTGTGATTGAAAAGTAGCTCATTCTCTCAAGGAAAAATTTTCACTGACCTCTTTCTCAATACGTTAATGTTTCCCACTAAATTCCATTAAAACTAGAGTCCATAAAGAATATATCAAAACTGAACCAACCCCATCATGTACAGAAATTATTTTTCTGCTTTGTGAGAAGTACATGATGACATCTGGTACAGTGGTTAATGCCGGCCGGAATATTTCAGTCGGTACGACTCGTTACGGGTTTCGAACCCCGATGAAGGCGAAATTTTCCCTACCGGTCGGCGTCCAACCAGTCTCCTGCACACCTGGTAAAGTGTTTCTTTACCGGGGTTAAAGCAGCCGGGGCGTACCGTTACCCCCCCCCCACCACCACCACCACCACCACCTCCATCTAGCGGCTCTAGGCCTTGTTACAGGGCGAGCGTTACATTTACAGCGGTCAGCACTCTTCGGTTTCAGGATGCCCTGTTTGTCGCTGGGGATTCGCTATCCGTTTTCAGGTACACGCGTGTGTTTCATTTATGGTCATAGTTATACATCAACATGGTAAAATATTTACAATTCTAGTATATAGAAAATTGTTCACTTTTGTAAACATTTTATCATAATAAATTAGAAATATGACTAGCAATGTGAAGGTTGTATGCCTTCTGAGATATATAAACTGTTACCTGGAGGATGGCCTGGAATGGCCAAAACATGCAAAAACAATGTCTCATTGTTCAAAAAGATGGTTGTAAATCGCTGGGCCAGTTACGTGTTAAGTATTTTTAATTGTATGCCTCACCACTATATTCATATTATGTATTGTTATAAAATTTTCCACTACAAACGATATACGAAATATAAATACATTTCGTTTATAACTACGCTGCCTTACAGAATAACCCCATAGCACGTTATCACTCAAAAACACCTGCGACACAAATGGAGTAGAAAACAGTACCACACAGGAGATCATGAGAATTACAAAAACCCTAGTCACTCAAAATTACTTCCAATTTCAAAACACCACGTACATGCAGAAT
>Ga0123355_10019233_pt1 | contig 10868 bp, 10 predicted proteins | sample TergutEmb28metaG_3_FD_89872 | JGI IMG/M metagenome (GOLD analysis project Ga0123355, IMG submission 89872) | Embiratermes neotenicus P1 segment gut microbial communities from Petit-Saut dam, French Guiana - Emb289 P1 | ecosystem: Host-associated > Arthropoda: Insects > Digestive system > Gut ...
GCTCGTCGATGGTGTTCACCGTGTGGGGGCGGGTGGGGTTGGTCGAGGAGGGGAGCACGTTCGCCTCGCCCGCCACCCGGATGATGTCGGGGGCGTGGCCGCCGCCTGCACCCTCGGTGTGGTAGGCGTGAATCGTCCGGCCCGCGATGGCCGCGAGCGTCGAGTGGACGTAGCCGGCCTCGTTGAGCGTGTCGGTGTGGATCGCGGCCTGCACCCCGGATGCGTCGCAGACCCGCAGGCAGGCGTCGATCGCGGCGGGGGTGCTGCCCCAGTCCTCGTGCAGCTTGAAGCCCGCCGCCCCCGCCCGTACCTGTTCCCAGAGCCCCTCCTCGGAGACGGTGTTGCCCTTGCCGAGCAGGGCGACGTTGACCGGCCAGGCGTCCAGCGCCCGGAGCATCGCCGAGAGGTACCAGGCGCCCGGGGTCACGGTGGTCGCCTTGGTGCCCTCGGCCGGACCGGTGCCCCCGCCGATGATCGTGGTCACGCCGGCGGCCAGCCCCTCCTCGATGACCTGGGGGCAGATCAGATGCACGTGGCAGTCGATCGCTCCCGCCGTCAGGATGAGCCCGCTTCCTGCGAGCACCTCGGTCGAGGGCCCGATGCAGAGCCCGGGGTGCACCCCGTCCATCGTGTCCGGGTTACCGGCCTTACCGATCGCCGCGATCCGGCCGTCCCGCACCCCGACGTCCCCTTTGACAACCTTGTCATAGTCCAAGACGATGGCACCGGTGATGACCAGGTCCGGCGCCCCGGCCTCCCGGGTCGTGCGCCCCTGGCCCATGGACTCGCGGATCACCTTGCCGCCACCGAAGACCGCCTCTTCGCCGGCACGGCCGGGGCCGCCACAGAGATCCTCGGTCACCTCGATGACGAGGTCCGTGTCCGCCAGGCGGATTCGGTCGCCTGCGGTCGGCCCGTAGAGGGCGGCGTAGCCGGCCCGGGACAGCTCAGCCATCGAGGGGACCGCCCACTTCTCCCCGGAAACCCGCCGCGTACCGGGCGCCGGCGAGGTCCACCAGCTCCACCTCCCGGCCGATGCCTGGCTCGAAGCGGACACTGGTGCCGGCGGGGATCGCCAGGCGGCGCCCTCGCGCCGCGTCCCGGTCGAACGACAGGGACGGGTTGGCCTCGGCGAAATGGAAGTGCGAGCCGACCTGGATGGGGCGGTCGCCGGCGTTGTCGACGCGGATCGTCACGGTGGGCCGGCCCTCGTTGATGACGATCGGGCCCTCGCCGAAGATCACTTCGCCGGGACGGACGCTCATCGGATCGGCTCGTGGACGGTGACGAGCTTGGTCCCGTCAGGAAACGTGGCCTCCACCTGCACCTCATCCACCAACTCGGCAACGCCCTGCATGACGTCATCGACGCTCAACACGTCGCGTCCCGCAGTCATCAGCTCGGACACGGACCTCCCGTCCCGGGCGCCCTCCAGGACAAAGCTGGTGATGACCGCCACCGCCTCGGGATGATTGAGGCGAAGGCCTCGCGCCCGGCGATCCCTCGCCAGCATTGCCGCCAGGGAAATCAGCAGCTTGTCCCGCTCGTGCGGCGAAAGATTCACGTCAGATTCCTGCCAGCCATGGCTCAGCATAGGGGTCCTCCCTACTCGTGCCAATGGTGTAAATGCTCAAATCTGGGGCGCCCGGGAAGCGGCTGCCTAGGCGGTTGCGCGGACGGTTGCCGCCTCCTACCGTCGGACGCGACACGTCCCGCAGACCGGAAAAGGATCGGGAGATGAGCGACCAGGCACCCGTAGGTCCGGTGGCCGGCACCAAGGTGCCGCGTTTCGCCGGCGATCCGACCTTCGCCCGCCTGCCGCGCATCGATGCGGTCGGCAGGTATGACGTCGCCGTGCTCGGGGCGCCCTTCGACGCGGGGACCTCCTACCGGCCAGGGGCGCGGTTCGGGCCGATCGCCGTGCGGACGGCTTCGCGGCACCTGCGGCCCGCCTACCACCAGGAGCTCGGCGTCCAGCCGTATCAGACGCTGCAGGTCGTCGACGCGGGTGACGTCTCCGCCAACCCCTTCTCGATCACCGAGGCGCTCGAGAGCATTCAGCGCCACGCCTCTGAGGTGTTGGAGAACGGTTCGCGACTGATCACGATCGGCGGCGATCACACCGTCGCGCTGGCCTTGCTGCGTTCGATTCGGGCCCGGCAGGGCCCGGTCGCGCTCGTGCATTTCGACGCCCACCTCGACACCTGGGACACGTATTTTGGGGCCCCGGTGACTCACGGCACCGTGTTTCGGCGTGCCTTCGAGGAGGGCCTGTTGATCGAGGACCATTCGATCCACGTGGGGATCCGAGGACCGGTCTACGACGCCCTCGACCTGGACGAGCAGGATGGCTTCGGCTTCAAGGTGGTCCGCGCCGTCGACCTGGACCAGCGCGGGTTCGAGGAGGTCGCCGATCTCATCCGTCGGCGGGTCGGCGCCTGCCCGGTCTACGTCTCCATCGACGTCGACGTCCTCGATCCGGCCTTTGCGCCCGGCACCGGGACGCCCGAGATGGGTGGGTTCACGAGCCGCGAGCTGCTCCGACTCCTGCGGTCCCTGGACGGGCTCGCGATCGTGGCCGCAGACGTGGTCGAAGTCTCACCTCCCTACGACGTCTCGGAGATCACCGCGCTCGCCGCGGCGACCCTCATGTACGACCTCACCTCCTTGATGGCCAAGCGAGCGGAAGGAGCGACGGCCGGCGCAGTCGAGGGCTCCTTAAACGCGGTCCAACCAGGGATCGCTCATTGAATCTGTTCACAGGGGCGTAACGCGATTTCACATCCCTGAAATCGGACCCGGTCTTACGATCAGGACAAGGCCAGAACCCAATGCGGAGGCCAGCCCCGATGCGCATCTACTTCTGCTCGGACATCCACGCTTCCGACCGCTGCTGGAAGAAGTTCCTGGCTTCGGCAAAGTTCTACGACGCCGACGTGATCGTCATGGGAGGCGACATCACCGGCAAGTTTGTGGTGCCGATCATCGAGCAGAAACGGGACCGTTACCTGTGCCGGTTCAACGGGGTCGAGCGAAAGCTGTCCGGCAAGGACCTCGAGAAGATGTCGGCCATGATCGCAGACGGCGGCTCCTACGCCTACGTGACCACCGACGACGAGTACCGGGCGATCGACGGCGATCCCGTTCGGGTCGACGAGTTGTTCCGCCGGCTGGCGCTAGAGCGACTGGGGCGCTGGATGGAGATGGCTGACGAGCGGTTGGGGGATTCGACCGTGCGTGTGCTGGTCAGCGCTGGCAACGACGACTATCCCGAGGTCGACGAGGTCCTGGCCCGCTCGGCCAAGGTGGAGGATCCCAACGAGGCGGTTGTCGAGCTGGGCGGGGATCTTCAGTTAATCGGCCTGGGTTACGGGAATCGAACGCCCTGGGCCTGCCCGCGTGACATCAGCGAAGAGGAACTGGCGCAGCGCATCGACACGCTGGTCTCCAAGGTCAGGGAGCCGGAGCGCACGATCTTCAGCTTCCACGTGCCGCCGTACGACACCGGCCTGGATTCGGCCCCCAGGCTGGACGGCGAGATGCGACCGGTCATGGGACCGGCGGGCGTGGAGATGGTGCCGGTCGGCAGTACGGCGGTGCGCGAGGCGCTGCTCCGCTACCGGCCCTTTCTCGGACTTCACGGCCACATCCACGAGTCACGGGCGATCATCGATCTCGAGGGCGTGCTGGCCGCCAACCCGGGCAGCGAATACGGCGAGGGAATCCTCAATGGGATTCTCATCGACGTCGAGGAGGGCCGAGCGCCTGCGCTCGCGATGGTCACGGGCTGAGGGGCCCGGACGAGAGGGGAGTCATCGTGGCTATAGCTCCATCGAGAAGGAGCAGCGCCGTACCCCAGGGAGTATTCACCCGGCAGAGCTCAGGGCTGGTCCGCCAGGTCCGCACGGACGACGTCATGTTCTACGGATGGCAGCAGATCGCCCTCGGCTACATCATCTTCATCGTCTTCGCCTGGCAGTTCTACCCGGGCGCGTCGATGGAGGGCGCGGCGATCATCGCCACGATCGGCGGAGTCTTCCTGGCCACCTGCTACGCGCTGTTGACGATCACCTATCCGCGCTCGGGCGGGGACTACGTCTTCATGTCGCGGATCCTGCACCCGTCGATCGGGTTTTCCATGGGCTTCTCCATGGCGTTCTGGGAGATCTTCTACTACGGGATCAACGGGGCCTTCCTGTCCATCTACGGCATGGCCCCACTCTTCTCGACGCTCGGCATCCAGGAGCACAGCAGCGGGTTGACGAGTGTGGGGAACTGGTTCGCGGGGCATACCGGCACGTTCGTCACGGGCAGTGCCATGATCGTCCTCTTCGCCTTCATCCAGCACCGCGGCGTGGGCCTGTACTTCCGCACCCAGCGGTGGGCCTCGTATATCGCCCTGGCCAGCATCGTCACGACCATCGTCACGCTGTCGCTGGTGGCCGGCCATGTCTTGAACTTCGAGTCGCACTTCAACGCGCTGGCCGGTCGCAATGCGTACCAGCACGTGATCCACGAGGCCAGGTCGTCGGGAACGAACCTGTCTCCAGGATTCAGTTTCGCCAGGACGGCCGACTTCTCGCTGTGGCCCGCATTCTCGCTCTGGTTCGCGGTCATCTCGGTCACCTTCGCCGGAGAGATCAAGAACGTGCGCCGAGGGACCATCGTCGGGATGAACGGTGCCATCGTGAGCATGGGCGTGGCCATGACGGTGCTGTTCGTCCTGTACCGGGCGGCGTTCGGCAGCCAGTTCCTGCTCGCCGCGACCAGCCTGCCGGCCTCGAAGTTCCCCTTGCCCGCGTCGCCCTTTGTCAACCTGTTCACGGGGATCGCCGGCGGCAACGCCGTCCTGACGGTGATCAACAGCCTGTGGGTGATTCTGATTCTGCTCTACGTGGGTGGCACCACCCTCGTGTATTCGACCCGGTCGATGATCGCATGGGGTATCGACGGGGTGGTACCCGACCACCTGGCGGACGTGTCGGGGAAGTACCACACGCCCACCTGGGCGATCATCGTGTCGCTCGTCCTGGCCGAGTTGTGGCTGGGGCTTTACTCGTTCAGCAGTCTGCTCGCGGTGTTGTCGGGATATCTGGGCTTCGCCCTGCCGTTCATGGCGGCGGCGGTCACCGCCATGGTGTTTCCGTTCCTGCGCAAGAACACCTTCGAGAGCTCGCCCGTGGCCTGGCGTATCGCAGGCATCCCCGTCCTGTCGGTGTTCGGCCTGGTGGCCTTCGTCTTCACGCTCTTCCTCACGATTCGGCTGGTCCAGGACGATGCCTTCGGTGCCAACCACACCTTCTCGATCGTCATGGCGGTGGCCGTGTTCTTCGGAGCCCTGGTGTGGTTCTTCGCCTTCCGCTGGTACAAGATGCGCTCCGGCGTCCAGATCGACCGCCGCTTCCAGGAGATTCCTGTCGAGTGACGGCTGCGGGTGGTCAGTCGGAGAACGGCCGGTCGGAGAACATGGAGGCCGTCGCCTGGCAGCTGCTCGAACAGGCGACAGAACGGGACATCAAGCTACGCCTGACCGGTTCGCTCGCCGTGCGCCACCACTGCCACACCTGGGGCTCGGCCATGTCGGACCTGGGTCGCCGGCCCCCCCAGGACATCGACCTGGCGGGCTACTGGAGTCAGCGCAAGGCGATCGCGTCGCTGTTCGAGTCGCAGGGCTTCCGCCTGGACCCGGCGATCGCGCAGGCCCAGGAATACGGCATCAAGCGCTTCGTCTACGAGCACCCCGACGACGGTGTCAAGGTGGACGTGTTCATGGATGAACTGGTCATGGCGCACACCATCTCCTACCGCGACCGGCTCGAGCTGTCGGCGCCGACCCTGCCGGTCACCGACCTTCTGCTCTCGAAGCTCCAGGTCCATGAGATGACGGCCAACGACCTGGTCGACATGACCATCCTGTTCCTGGAACACGAGACGTCCGACAGCCCACAGCCCGACGTCATCGACTGTTTGCAGGTTGCGGACATCCTGCGCAACGACTGGGGCTTCTGGTACGAGGCGATGCAGAACCTGGACAGGGTGGAGCACGCGTTGGCCGGTTACCCCCACTTCGGCGACCAGGACAGAAGCGTGGCGCAGTGTGCGATTGCGGATCTCCGCACCGCCCTGGTTGAGACCCCCAAGTCAGCCCGCTGGAAGCTCCGTGCCCGCTTCGGCGACCGCGTCCGGTACTGGGAGGAGGTCGACGAGGTGCACCGGAAAGAGCCCGATCAGATCTGAACCGGCAGGCCCAGGAACTCGACCGCGTTCACGCCGAGGATCAGCCGACGTTCCTCGTCGGAGAGGTGTGGCAGCTGCATCACCTGGTCCACCGTTCGGTCCACCTGGTACCACGGGAAGTCGGTGCCGAACATGACCCGGTCGGCGCCAATGGATTTGATCATCCTGCCGAGCTCGTCGTTGCTGGGCGCTCCCGGTGCGCCGGCCCAGGCGATGATCTCGCACAGGTCGAAGCGCAGCTGGGGGTAGGCCTCGGCCAGTGCGACCGTTTGCCGCCAGCGCCCTCCCCCCAGATGGGCGAGGATCAGCTTCAGACCGGGGTGAGCGTCGAGAACCGATGCGAAAGCTTGCGGCTCTGCCCACTCAGGCCCGGATCGCGAGGCGCCGGCGTGGGCGACCACTCCCATCTCGAGCTCCACGCAGGTTTCGTAGATGTCGTCCATCCGCGGGTCGTCGACCCGGAACCGCTGGGTCACCGGGTGGATCTTGAAGCCGAGGGCGCCTCGCTCGCTCGCCCAGCGCAGGTGTTCGGCCCCGTCCTTGCCTCCCATGACCGTCGGGTCAACGGCGACGAAGGCCGTCATGTCCGAGCGGCCGGCTGCGAGGTCGAGCGCCCAGGTGTTGAACGCCACCAACCGGTCCCGCAGGACTCCCTGGTGCGTTTCGAGCGTCGGCACCGCTCCCTCCTCCCCGGTGAGCTTGGTGAGCTCGGTCGAGGGGACGAACATGTTGACCACGACGAAATGGTCCGCGCCTGCGGCTCGCATCGCGTCGGAGACCTGGCCGATGGTGCCGGCGAGCTCGCAGATCTCGACGTCGTCCTTTGTGCCGTATTCCCAGATCTCGTAGGGATCCCGCTCCGCTTCGATGCCCGGTTCCCCCTCCGGGAGCACGTGGACATGGGTGTCGACGATCGGGGGATGTGCCATCGCGTGATGGTACGGATCGCCGGAGGGGGCACCTACCCCGGAGCGGGACTGTTCACGAGTCCTTCACAGGCCGATGTCCCTTCACATGACGACCCCACCGTTGGGGCTGAACACCCAGCCGGCGTAGTAGTCGGCGTTCGGGGATGCCACGAATTCCACGGTGGCAGCAACGTCATCGGGCCTGCCCCACCGGCCGAGAGGGATGCCGGCGAGGGTCTCGTCGTTGTACTCCTCGGGATAGTCCGTGAGAAGTGGGGTCTCGATGGGACCGGGGGCGACGACATTGACGTGTACGCCGGACGGGGACAGCTCCCGGGCCAGCGCCTTGCTGAAGGCAATGACGCCACCCTTCGACGCGCTGTAATGGGTCATGGACACGGCGCCGATCAAACCGAGCTCAGACGCCACGTTGATGATCTTGCCGTGGCCAGCCTCGATCATCGCCGGCGCGACCACCCGGCAGGTGTTGAACACGCTCTTCAAGTTGATGGCGATCATCTCGTCCCATTCCGCCTCCGTCATGTCGACGAACCGCCGGCGGCTTCCGATCCCGGCGTTGTTGACGAGCACCTCGACCGGGCCGAGCGCGGCGGCGCCCAGCTCCAGGGCCCGGGCCACGTCGGCGCTGCTCGCAACATCGACCGCTTCGTAAGAAGCGAGTCCGTCCAGCTCGGCGACGAGGTCGGGCAGGGGCCGGCGGTCGAGGAGCAGCAGCCGGTCACCTGACGCTGCGAAACGGCGGGCGACAGCCGCACCGATGCCGCCGGCAGCACCCGTGATCGCCACGACCCGGGGCCGCTCCGACGTCACTCTGCCGTTGGGTAGGGTCCCCAGGCGCTGGCACGGGCCCTGGCCGGTTTCCTTCCCAATTTGCCGCCCCGGACGAGGGTGGCGAGCGTATCGAGCACCACCCGGGCGCTGAGGAGGGACGTCTGTTCGGCCCAGTCGTAGGGCGGGGAGCACTCGACGATCTCCATGCCCGACAGCCCGCCCTCGGCCACCAGCCGCACCAGGCCGAGGGCCTCTCGGGGCAACAGGCCGCCGGGCTCGGGCCACCCGGTGCCCGGTACGAAGCCGGCGTCCACCACGTCGATGTCGAAGGAGAGGTACACCGCCTTCGCCCCCTGCCACGCGAGCTCCAGGGCCGTCTCGGCAATCTTCTCGATGCCGACCCGCTCCACGTCGCCGACCGTCATGACGGTCGTGCCCCGTGCGCGGCCGACCTTGACGCCGGCCCTCGGCGCCTGCCAGCCGCCGATGCCGATCTGAACCAGGTTGGTGGCCGGGGCATTGGCGATGTTGGTGGCGTGGAACCACGGGGTCGTGTGCATCCGCTCGTCCAGGTCGAGCTCCTGGGTGTCCACGTGCCGGTCGAAGTGGATGATCCCGATGTTCCCGTCGACGTAGGGGGCCAGGCCGCGGACGGTCGGATAGCCGATGGAGTGGTCCCCGCCGAGGACCACGGGGAATACCCCTTCCGACGCCACGTGGCCGATGGCGCGGCTGATCTGGTCGAAGGACTTCTCGAGGTTTCCCGGGATCGTGAAGACGTCCCCGATGTCCACGACGTTGAGCTGCTCACGGAGGTCGACGCCGTATTCGTAGCTGTAGGTGCCGAAGAGGTTGGTGGCCCTGCGGATGCCCTGTGGCCCGAAGCGGGTGCCGGGCCGGTAGGTCGTGCCGGCATCCAGCGGCGCCCCGAAAATGGCTACCTCGGCGTCGCCCACGTCGTGGACATCCTCGAGGTATGGACACTTGAGGAACGTTCCCCGCTCGCCGGCGAAGTGGGGCAGCTCGCCCCGCGCGAAGGTGGAGATAGAGCGGTCGGTGATCGACTCGGCGGCCTCGAGCCCGTACTCGATCGCCCGGTCGACTTCCTCCCGCCACCGCCGATCGCTCAGGTTCGCTTCGGCCTGTTGGGCCCAGGCGCCCTCCCAAGCGGACATGCCCTGGCTACTCGTCGGCGGCGAGTCGGGCGGGAGGTGATGATGCGAGTGGTCGTGTTCGTGCTGGTCCGACATGTCGTGGCTCCCTCGCAAATAGCGTCTATCCCTCCGTGCCCCGCAGCATCACCTTCGACACTGTGGGAGCTCCTCCCGGTCCAGGCTCACCGCAACCGGTAGCAGGACCTCGGAGCTTCGTTCAGATTTCCGACAGGAAGTTAGGGCCATCGGATGTCCATCCGATATCGGCGATGTGAACAGCGTGTCAACGGTATGGACCGGATCGCTGGCCCCTTCACCGCGAACCTGTGTTCACATTCTCGTCACGGTCGGGAACGAATCTCGAAACACTGTTGCGGCAGCGTCCACGTGTCCCGGCAAGGAAGACCGACACAGGAGTTGCCGACTTGGCCGACCTGATCCGTCCGCTCCCCCCAAATGGCGGAGGACCTCGCAGCGTCCTGGGCGAAAAGACCGCCCTCGTCGTCGTAGATATTCAGCAGGGTGGTGCAGTGCCTGCAGCGGAGTCGGGGATCGCCGTCATGGACGGCTACGCCGAGATGGCCGCCCGTGCAGAGCTGCTCGTAACCACCGCCAGGGCAGCGGGGTTGCCCGTCATATTCGTGCAAGAGTTGCACCGGGCCGACGGAGTTGACTTCGGGCGCGAGCTCGACGGCGACGAAGGAGTCCACTGCGTCGAGGGCGCCGCGACCACCGAGCTCTGGCCGACGTTGCAGCCCGGACCGGGGGACTACTACGTGCCGAAGCGCCGGTACTCCGCCTTCTTCGGTACCGACATGGACATCCTCCTCCGGGGCCTCGGCAGCGAGACCCTCGTGCTGATCGGCAGCCTCACCGACGTGTGCATCCACTACACGTTCGTCGATGCGCATCAGAGAGATTTCCGCACCCGGGTCGTCGAGGACTGCGTGATCGGATCGTCCACGGCCGCGCACGAGGCCTCGCTCGCGGCCATGGAATACCTGCAGCACGGCGCCCGGCGCACCACCGAGGAGCTGCTGGCCGAACTGCACGAGCGAGTCGAACCGCACTCGATCGTCGAACTGCACAGTCGCACGCCTGCCGGCGTCGGCGCCCCCCAAGAAACAGGAGTCCTGTGATGAAGCTCTCTCGTGTCAGGCGCCGCCATCAGGTCGCGGCCGTAGGCCTCGCCGCCCTGGTCGCCGGCATGGGCTCCGCCGGCGTGTCCTCCGGGACAGCGGCGGCCGCGCCCAAGTCCTTCCCGAAGAGCCACACGCTCACCCTCAGCTTCCTGCAGGATCCGGGCCAGCCGCCCGACCCGGACGTGTACTACGCCGGGGAGGGGCTGCTCCTCACCCGGAACCTCTACCAGGGCCTCGTCCAGTTCCAGCCCGGTACCGCGACGAAGAAGGTCATCCCCTCACTCGCGACGAGTTGGAGCGAGTCGGCGGACCGGCTGACCTACACCTTCGACCTGCGGAAGGGCGTCAAGTTCCACGACGGCACGCCGTTCACCTCTGCGGCCATCGCACCGGACTTCGCGCGGCGGGCCGCCGTCAACGGAGGCCCCGCGTACATGGTCTCCGGTGTCGCCTCCGTGAAGCCCGAGGGGCCCTACAAGGTCGCGATCACGCTGAAGGCCAAGAACTCGGCGTTCCTCGACTTCCTGGCGTCGCCGTACGGACCCGTGATGGAGAGCCCAACGGCGCTCAAGGCGCACGCCGGCTCCAACCACGCTCAGACGTACCTCCAGACCCACGACATCGGGACCGGCCCC
>Ga0123355_10019234_pt1 | contig 10868 bp, 10 predicted proteins | sample TergutEmb28metaG_3_FD_89872 | JGI IMG/M metagenome (GOLD analysis project Ga0123355, IMG submission 89872) | Embiratermes neotenicus P1 segment gut microbial communities from Petit-Saut dam, French Guiana - Emb289 P1 | ecosystem: Host-associated > Arthropoda: Insects > Digestive system > Gut ...
GCGCCGAGCCCCTCGCCTGACTCAAAATGTCGCGTATGTTCTGCACCCCCTCCACGTCTTCAACGATGCCCATCAGCAACATATTGCCGCTGGGATCCAGGGGCCAGAGGTCCGCGGCGTCATAGTATTCCTCGCGGGTCAGGCCCCAGTATCGGGAGGCGATGCGATTGCCCCAGCCGCGTTCCCCTGCGGGCGCAAAATCTTGTACCCCGGGCACCTGGGGGTACCGTGCCGCCGTGACTGCGGCTTTTGCGTCCTCCACTGTACTCAGGTGGGGTAGCACTAGACCATACACGCCGCTGTCTAGGGCCTGCTTGATCACCCACTGGTTGCGTTCGCCAGCGTTCGGCGGAATCCGGACCATCGGTACCACGTCGGGTTGCAGGTTGCCCTTCTCGGCGATCCGCTTGCGGTTCAGCAGCACTTGCAGAGAGGTGCGTAGGGTGGTGAAGCTAAAACCCTCGTGTTCCATTTCAATGATGACCGCGTCGTAGTCGGTATCGGCAATATAGGTCAGGTCATCCAAGCTACCATTAGGGACTGTGCCGGTGCAGAAAACCGGCTTGCCGTGCTCGAGCAACTCGACGATCTTATTATAGCGTATCTTCTCAGCCATGTTTGTTCATCCCCTTCCATTGTTCCAGCTTGGTTGTTGGTCTCTCCCCCTGCCCATCGCCCTTCCTGCTGTGTAGCGCGACAATCAGCGTAATGAGTATATCGGTGAGGGCCGTCACCGTCGTTTCCATCTCGCTTGCCTTCGTTCATTTCTTCCGCCCCCGGATTTCATCGGCCGAGGTTTCGGCATGCAACCAAGGTTTGGTTGCAGCGGCGGTCACCGCTGCGTGAGGCCCTCACGTGATGATCGGGCCGCTGCAATCGCGTTGCCGCAATGGATAAGGATGCCGACGTTGGGGTCCGCATGACAACGCTTTTTGCCAGCCATCACGGCTCGATCTTTTCCCGCTTGAAACGGCCCCACGTTCGCGAATGGTGGCTTTACCTGACAATGGCGGCCGTCGGCCCAAAGGATTCTGGACAGCCTCAAGAGTTATTCTCCCGCGGTCGGTTACGTGCACATGAAATGTGCCGAAGTTGAACCAATGCTCAAGCATCAGTCCTAATGCTGACGCTCTCAATCTCAATTTGATTGATGCCGAACTCGTAAACTTTTCACCGCGGCCATGCTGGCTTATAGATAAAGCGCTTATTCGTGATAGCTACCTCAGTAGTTCGAAATTTTGTATAAAGTAACAAAGCTACAATGCTAAGCCCGCAGAATTCGATCAGAGCCATTAGTGATAGTGACCACAAAAGCCAAAGCACGCCAATAGACACGCAAAACAGAGAGATGTGCTCGTCGACATCTAGACTACGGATAGTGTACCCATTACTTCGCAGTTTATACCCTGTACTTGGCAGTTCAGGTGGAGAGGCGCGCGTGTTGTCATCCATAGACGGAATCCTCCAGTGCGCTGGACGGGACGATTGGAATAAATCCGTTTCCGCTTTTTCCGTCCGACGGCGCTGTCGACCACCAGCTATGCCGGCCAAGACGGACGGCCCAGTATTCCAGATACGCTCCTTGATTTAACCCAACGTTGACGGCAGGCGGCCGCAGATTAGCACCTCAGCCGCATAGAAACAAAATGGCTGGTCGCTCTATTCGATCGAATCTCGAAATATTTAGTCTAATTTGAAACTATTCATCTCAACCCAAACCCAAACCCGTCCTCACCTTACCTTCCCGGAGCGCGGCGCTGACAATCCATGTAGGCGTCGTTGATCTCACAGTCGCGGACCAGGGCTGTCACGATCTCGATGCTGGCATTGGGGTTCGGTGGCCGGGTTCAGACGCCGTTGATTTCCTCGCTGTCCTGCAGCCGTGTGATAACTGCATTGCTCTCGACAGGGTCGAGGGTGATGCAGCCATTGCCACGCCCGAGTATCCCGTTGTTTTGGCGCGAAAGCCTGCAGTTGTGCACCGACCTCTGTGCGGGGTACTACCAATGGATCGAATAAACTAGAAAACGCCATGACGTGATCTCAGTCCGCAACTTCAGCGCCGATGAAGTTGGAAATCCCCACCGTTCCTGGCTGTAAATCCTCTGAGCTCAGCAATGTGAGCGGATACACGAACTGCCCGTACGCATGGAATGACCACTAAGGCCCAGGCAACACTACGGTCCGTACCACCCAGAAACTTGGTAATCAGACAATGACGACCACGAGGACTACCAGTCCCACTGGAAAGTCACGCTACAGACAACCCACCCGCACGGGTAATACTACATTTACCAAGACTTGGTAGAAGACTGGTGCCCAGGAGGGAGCCAGTCTCTCTGCCACAGGTGCACTGTTAGCCCCGATGTGCTCGCCAGCCCAGAAGCGTGTCGGCGAAGGCGCATATGCAACGCTGAATGGACGGTTGGGAACGCTTTAGTCCAGAGTGGGAAACTGACCACCGGGCGCCAGCGTCTACAATCACGCAATGTATGTCCGCGCATACCACATCAAAATATGGCGTCGTTCACTGTGCAATCCTTATGCCGACAAGCACATTGTGGTTGCGTTAACGTGCCGTCATCGCCGCCCCGAACACGCGCTGTGTGAGGTCAAACGGCCCGTTGACGAAGCAGCGCCATCGATGCGCGCCGACGTTAAGCTCGATCCTTTTCGCGCGCCGTAACTGATCGCACATGCGCTTGGGGTTGACCGGAGCGACCTACGGACGATGCGCGACTGTTCCTCGTCGGTCAATGACGGCTGGAGCGGTTTTATCGAGGTCCGTTATCGGTTGCCCACTTCGAGATCCGAACCGCGCGATCGGCGCTCTCGCGGAACCAAGCCAGACCAGCAGCTTCGGGGGTAAATTGAAGACGAGCTGTCAAGATTCGCGCATGTCATGCAAGCAACGAAGAAAAAATGATGACCTAAGGCAAACGCTACTGCAGCCATGCCGTATTCGACTTTGTCCGTTCCCTTCTGTCCGCATGTACTTTATGATCGTTCGTAATTCCCAGGCTGGTGGTGCAATGAGCGACGAACAAGTCCCCTTCGATAGCGAACTCATGACCAATCCCGAGCCGCGGTGCCCCTGTATCCTGCTGCTCGACACATCCTACTCGATGCGCGGCCGCCCCCTCGATGAGCTGAACACCGGTGTGAAGGTATTCAGGGATCAAATTCTTGCCGATACCCTGGCCACCCAACGCGTCGAGGTTGCCCTCATCACCTTCGGGCCGGTCAACAAGGTCTCCGACTTCCATACGCTCGATCATTTCAACCCACCTGAACTTGAGGCCTCGGGTGATACCCCGATGGGGGAGGCTATCCTGACCGCGTTGGACATGCTGGAAGAGCGCAAGGGCCAGTATAAGGCATCAGGCATCAGCTATTATCGCCCATGGCTGTTTCTCATCACGGACGGAGGACCTACTGACGCTTGGCAAGAAGCAAGCAGGCGGGTCCGTGCGGGAGATAACAACGAGAGAAAGGCATTCAGCTTTTTCGGCGTAGGGGTGGAGGGGGCCAACATGGAGAGGCTGGCCCAGATTTGCAGCCCTAGCCGGCCGCCGCTCAAGTTGGATGGCCTGAACTTCCGCGAGCTTTTCGTGTGGCTCTCGGCGTCGATGAAAAGCGTGTCTCAGTCCAAGCCGGGAGAGGGAGTGATCCTGCCACAAACAGGGTGGGCCTCCGTTTAAGGGATTGTCCAACGATGGCCTCTTGGCGGACCGGTTATGCGTCCGCGGTCGGGACTTCTCATATCGCAACGGGCGTCCCGTGCCAGGACGCCTCGGGTTGCGTCGTCATCACGGAGCCGGACGGCTCCGGTATCCTGATTGCAGCTGTGTCCGATGGAGCGGGAAGCGCCGCGCACTCGGAAAAGGGCTCCCGCAAAACCGTTGACAGGTTTCTCGCGGATTTCGGTTGTCTGGTCGTCAAAGACCCGAGCCTTGCAACCCTCGACGAGCCCGCCGTCATGAGTTGGCTGCGCGACCTGCATCGCGACCTCGCGGAAAGTGCGATGGCGGCTGGGCACGCGCCGTCGGATTACGCCTGCACCTTGCTGGGAGCGGTGGTCGGACCAGCGCTGGCTGTATTTGTCCAGATCGGCGACGGCGCCATCGTCTTTCGGGAAGCGGGCAGCGGGAACTACTCCTGGGTGTTCTGGCCACAGAATGGCGAGTTCGCAAACGTCACCAACTTCCTCACACAAGCTGACTTCGAAGATGCCGTTCAGATCGACCGGACCGATGTCCCGCCGGTGGAACTCGCGATCTTTTCCGACGGAATTGAACGGCTCGTGCTCGATATGGCCAACCGCTCGGTGCATGCGCCGGCCCTGACGCCGATCTTCCAGTGGTTGGCGACGACGGGTGCTCCGGCCATCAGTAATGGCGAAACCCCGGGCCTGCTTGCTTTCTTGAACTCCGACAAGGTCAACAGTCGCACGGACGACGACAAGTCGCTCGTCGTGGCAACGCGTGTCTCTGCAGAAGGCGCGTGACCGATGACCGCGTCGGTCATCCTGAAGGATTCGGTCGGTCGGCAGATCACGCTCGGTATGGAACTTGGCCGCGGCGGCGAGGGAGCGGTCTATGACGTCCGCGAGGACGAAGGCACGGTCGCAAAGATCTACCACAAGCCGCCGACGCCAGATCATGCCGCCAAGCTGGAGGCCATGGCGCACGCGGCGAATAGCAACCTTCTGAAGCTCGCGGCCTGGCCCACCAGTGTTCTCACTCGGGGCAACCAGCGCGTCGGCTTTCTGATGCCAAAGGCCTCCGGATACCGGGCCGCATTTGAACTCTACGGACCCAAACTCCGTTTGCAGAAGTTTCCCACGGCCGATTGGCGCTTCCTGATCCGGGCCGCTGCCAACACGGCGCGGGCGTTCAACGTCGTTCATGCCAGCGGCAACATCATCGGCGACGTCAACCACGGGAACCTGGTTATCGCCAAGGATGCCACCGTCCGCCTCATCGACTGCGACAGCTTCCAGATCACGGATGGTCGGAAAACCTGGTTCTGCGAGGTCGGTGTCGGCACGCACCAGCCCCCTGAAATGCAGGGACGGTCCTATGCCGGACTTACACGGACGGCCAACCACGACGCGTTTGGGCTGGCGGTTCTGATCTTTCAAATGCTGTGCCTCGGGCGGCATCCCTACTCCGGCCGCTTCTTAGGACGCGGTGATCCTCCCGCAATCGAGGACGCCATACGCGAGTTCCGGTATGCCTATGGTGGCGACGCCCGGACTACCCTCATGGCGCCACCACCGGCCAGCCTGTCGGTGGAAGCGCTGCCCTCGCAGATCCGGCAAATGTTCGAGGGCGCTTTTCTCCAAAGCCGAGGTCGCGGCGCCAGGCCCGACGCTCGGCTGTGGACCAGCGCACTGAGCGACTTAGAGGGCCAGCTCCGAAACTGTTCCATCGTCGGCAGCCATTATTACCTCAGATCGCTCCCGACCTGCCCCTGGTGCGACCTCGAATCCCTGAGTGGCGCAGCATTGTTCCCGGTGGTCTTCGTCGATGGACCGGGTGTGCAGGATCGTTTCATGCTGCTCTGGCGACAAATGGAAGCTGAACGCCTCCCGCCCCCGCGGCCACCGATGCCCGACGCACCGCCTGCAGTACCGGACCCGAAAGCCAAGGCGGCCGGGAGTCGTCTGCGTACCATCGCGGCCGGAGTTGGGTTCGCGCTCCTCGCGGGGGGGGTAGCATTGGCCGAGCTTCCGGGCGCCGGCATAGTATTGGCCGCCGTCCTTGGTATGGTTCTGCTCGCAGTCCACCGCGGCTTAAGAGCGCCCTTCCGACGCGCACTCTCGGGCACCCGTGATGAATGGGATAGCTTGCGGAAGGAATGGGGCACGTGCGAGCGAGACCCGCTGCAGATCCGCGCTGCATTGTACGGGCTGAGAAAGGCCTATGAGGGCGTTCAGGCGGATCGAGCCGCCAGGCTGCGTCAGCTCCACGATCACCGGCGCGCGGCACAGCTCAGGGAATACCTGGATCGCTTCCAGATTGTTGGGGCCAAAATCAGGGGCATCGGTCCAGCCAGGGCGGCCACGCTGCAGAGCTACAACATCGAAACGGCTTCGGACGTCGAGTTCCAAGCCGTCGTGGCCGTTCCCGGATTTGGGCCAAGGACAGCGCAGAACCTGGTCGCGTGGCGAACCCAGTTGGAGCGCAGATTCCGGTTCGACCCACGACGGGGTGTCCCGGAAAGCGAGATCGCCGCGGTTGAAAACACGATTGGTATCAAGCGGCGTCAGCTTGAGCAGCGCTTGTCAGTTGGGCTTGGCGAATTGAAAGCGGCCATCCGAGACGAACAAATTGCCAGGGCAAGTCTGCAGGACAAGTTCAATGCGATCGCCGCCCGGCGCGGGCAGGCCGTTGCGGACAGCCGGGCGGCAAGCATTTTTTTTGGCAGAGTCTAGGAGGTAACATGGGTTGGCGGTTTCGGCGAAGCGTCCGCCTTCTGCCCGGCGTGAAGGTAAATGTGAGTAAGAGCGGGCCGTCGCTGAGTGTGGGCCGGCCAGGCGCGACGTTGAACTTCGGAAAGCGGGGAACTCGCACAACCGTCGGAATACCAGGGACGGGGATCAGCCACGTAACTCAGCGATCGTGGCGTAGGCCGTTGGCCCGGGCCCCAGGGGTTGCGCCGGGAGCACGTCGTGGCCGGTGGATCTTGTGGGTCGTGATCACCCTCGCGATCTGGATAATCCTGCGCAATGTATAACTTGTATCGGCTTCTTGAGTGGAATGGTCAAATCAAACAGTCGCACGAATCGTCAGGAATCCGCATTAACAAGCATTATGATTGCTGCATCAACTGCTCGCCCGCTCCCGGTTCCGCTTCGCCCACAAAAGAACGACGAACGGGTTCGAGGATCAGTGCAACGTCACTGTCACTCTTAGCACTTCACTCCGAATGAAAGCGTGTGAAAGAGAAAGCCCCGCTCCGGCGGCGCGGTTAATCTGAAACATTGGCCCGGCTCTTGGAGTCTGACTCGAATCGCCGGCACAACGTCTACGGCTTTGGTGTTCCTGAACAATCAACATTTGAGCCATACATTGCGGTGCGAGGCGTCGCATCTTGGACTCGGTCGCCTATCGGTAATTGGGGAACACGCCCTAGTAGCGGAACGTTCCTCTGCTCTGCGCCAACCAATGTAAGGGAAAGTGCGACGGCCGACAGTTGGGAGTTTGCGTCGTGGAGCCTGCAATGCCGGTTGGCGGATTACTCCGCCGGCCGCATACGGATCCTCGAAACGTCCTGTTTGGGAAGGCGGATGAAGATTTGCACGCTCAGTGCGGCCGTCAACGCAATCGCGCCGGTCAGGACGAAGGCGCTCATGAAACTTCCGGTGACCTGCACAATGAGCCCCGTGACGGACGGCGCAATAAGGCCCGCCGTGTTTGCAGTCAGATGCACGAAGCCACCCACGCCGCCGATCCGGGGTGCCTCAACGATATCCAGAATGACTGCCCAGAAAGCGCCATTCATCAGGTACACGGCGAAAACTGCCACCGTTATAAGTGTCACCACGCCGACAATCGACGTCACAATGCCAGCCAGCGCGATACAAACCGACGCGACCAGCAAGCTGCCAACCAGGACAACCTTGCGGGAAAACAGCGCTCTGTCGGTGCGGCGGTATATCTCGTCGATGAGGAAGCCGCTGCCCACGCCGCCAAAAAACCCAACCAGCCACGGAATCATGGCGACCACACTCATTTTCTGAATGCTAAGATGCCGCGCCATGACCAGGTAACTGGGAAACCAAGTCAGGAAGAAATATATGATGTAGGTGAACGCAAACATGGAGAAGGCGTCGGCCAGTATGTCGGCCCGTAGAAGGTAGGCGCGAAGCGGCAGTCGTGGCGTCGCTTGCACGCCCGTCTTCAAGTCCGCGAACTCGCCACGGGCTGCCTCCACGCACAGCCAGCGATGCTCATCCGGGCGATCGGTCATCACGTACACCCATCCCGCCACCCAGACCAGCCCCATTGCGGCAATGATGATAAAAGACCAGCGCCAACCCCATGTGACCGCGATGAAGCCGACCACGGGCCCCGCCACTGCAGCGCCAATCGGGTTTCCGGCATTGGACATACACACGGCCTTCGCGTGCTCGTGACGTGGGATCCAGTTTCTTACGAATTTGTTCACGGTCGAGCCGAACGGCCCCTCGCCGGCTCCGAAGATGAGACGGATGATCAGCAGGCTCGCCATGCCAGTCGCCGCCGCGGTCAGGCCGCAGAAGATGGACCATACTGTCATTGCCAGTGTGAGGACGTTCTTTGGCCCGATCTTGTCGGACGAATAGCCGCCGACGAAGCAGAATGCCGCATAGCCGAAGAAGAAGACGCTGAACACAAGGCCCAGCTGCGCCGGGTTCAAGTGCAAGTCCTTAGCAACAAGCGGTGCCGCAATCGAAAGCGCGGCGCGATCAAGATAGCTGATCCCGCTGGCGATGAAGAGCATCGAGATAATTAGCCAGCGTACGCGGACGTAATTCGACATTTTACGCTTCCCCCAGATCCAGCGTCTATGACTGGTTGCGTATCTGACAATCTATCCCGCCGGCCATCAGCGCCCGACGTCGGCAGGGCAGCCGGCGGATTACTCCGCGGCCTGCGTACGAACTCCCGCGTTATTCGCTTTGGCAAAGCCGATGAAAATTTGCACGCTCAGCGCCGCCACCGCAATCGCGCCTGCCAGGACGAACGCGCTCATGAGACTACCCGTCACCTCCACAACGAACCCGGTGATGGACAGTGCAATGCGGCTCGCCGTGTTGGCCAGCAGATAGAACGTTCATGGCTCATGTTCTCAGCTCCCAAAGTGGCTGACGGCGCAAAGGCGCCCAGAAATTGAGAGGACGATTCCAGCGGCGACGTCAATTCGATTCCGGATCTCCCGCTTCTATCGTGGAAGTATCAGACTCGTATCGTCATTCCGTCAAGTGTGATGGCCCCAATGGGCCCGATCGATTGGCCCCCGATTGATGGACGTCTTCCAGCACTGGTTCTTCGTCACGGCCAGATTGTGAATCTTGCAGCCCTCGGCAGCCTTGTGCCGCAGCGCCTCATGGCGGGCGCAGGCTTGACAGTGCCGGGATTATCAAACAGTCTCCGATGTTAATATATACAAATACTGCGCTGTTGTTGTTCTATCAAGAACTGCGGGTAACGGTGAGGAGGAGGGCATGAGCAACAGTTCACTTTTGACCGGCCGGCGCACCAGCAAGCCGCCGGGCATGCGAATTGTCGATGTCGACACTCACATCAGCGATCCGCCGGCAGCTCTCGCACCTTATTGCGAGATGCCGTGGCGCAGATCCCTAGAGCAGATCGCCAAGGGACGCCACGGGTATGTCGACATTCCCGGCTACGCGCCGGGCGGCCTAAAGCAGAATCCGCCGATTCCCGGCGGCCACCGCAGACTTCATGTCCCCAACAAAACCGAGATGCGTGAGGAGCTCGACCTGCTCGGCATCGACGATGCCATCCTCTTGCCGGACAATCTTCTGCAGTTCGCCTCCCTCTCGAATCCCGACTACGCGAACGCGCTTGCGCGCGCGTACAATCGCTGGCTTATCGCGGAATGGATGGAGACGGGTAACGGTTTGCACGGTGCCTTGCTGGCGATTCCGCAGGATCCGGAGGAGTCGGTGCGTGAGATAGAGCGCTTTGCCAGTACTCCCGGTATTCGGGCGCTGTTTCTGCCGACTGCCGGTGTTTATCCGCTATGGGGACATCGCAAGTATTTCCCCATAATGAGGGCAGCCGAAGAAGCCGATCTTTCGGTCATCCTCCACAGTGTTGGGCACGTTGGTACGGCCTTTCCGCATCAACAAGAGCAGTTCGAGAACGATTTCGCACGCTGGGTGATCAATCACACCTTCGGCATGCAGGCGAATCTTGCAAGCCTCATGCATACCGGTATTCCCGCCCGTTTCCCCAAGATAAAGATTGTCTTTACTGAGGCTGGGATCGCATGGGTGCCATTGATGATGTTGCGTATGGACCGTCGCTACAAAGAAGCGCGAAGAGATGTTCCTTTCTTCGACATGCTGCCGAGTGAGTACATGAAGCGGAACATGTATTTCGGCACGCAACCATTCGAGGAGCCGAGCGTGCCGGAGCACTATGCTGAGATGGTGCAGCACTACTTCGGTGAGGAGAACACTATCTTCTGCTCTGACTGGCCGCACCATGACTTCGACCACCCCAATTCCATTCTTGATCTGCCTCTCTCGGTCGGTCTGAAACGCAAGATCATGGGCCAGAATGCGGCCAAGTTGTTCAAGCTTCCAGCTCTCCAGAGGCAAACCGCATGACTGACCATTGGAAACCAAGCGGGTCCACCCAAGTTGTGGCCGAAGTGAGTGAGATACCTGTTGGCACGCACAAAGTCGTGCGTGTCGGTAGTCTCGACGTTGGTATCTTCAACGTTCATGGCGAGTTCTATGCGTTGCACAACGTGTGCCCGCATCAATTTGGTCCGGTCTGTTCCGGCACGATCGGCTGTTTGGCGATCGCCAACAGGGAAACCGACTGGCAAATGGAGTTGGTCAAGGAAGGTGAAATTCTCACCTGTCCTTGGCACGGCATGGAGTTCGACCTGAAGTCGGGCCAGTCAACGTCGCAGAAGCAGTTGCGCCTTCGGATGTTTCCGGTTCAGATCATCGACAACAAGGTGTGTATCGACGTTCACAGCCGAAGATCGGCCGCCATACCGTAAGCGATGTCTTGATCCCACATTTCGGATCGCGCTTGCCGGTGGCGTAATGCCGGGCCATGAGCAATTACATCGAATCTACGCGCCGGCCTGCAAGCGAGCGTGACGCTGCGACCGCC
>Ga0123355_10019235_pt1 | contig 10868 bp, 7 predicted proteins | sample TergutEmb28metaG_3_FD_89872 | JGI IMG/M metagenome (GOLD analysis project Ga0123355, IMG submission 89872) | Embiratermes neotenicus P1 segment gut microbial communities from Petit-Saut dam, French Guiana - Emb289 P1 | ecosystem: Host-associated > Arthropoda: Insects > Digestive system > Gut ...
ACTGCAGTACTTTCCGTATTATGTGTGATGTTCCAAGTATAGCTGTCTTTTGTAGTGAATCTATCGAATGTTTTCCTGGTACAGCTTCCAAATTTTTCCTTAAGCTTCTCGTTACTATTCCAGCGGTTCCAATTATTACTGGTATAATCGTACATTTCAGGTTCCGCATTCGTTGTATCTCTATACTTATTATTATTAGTAGTAGTAGTGGTAGTAGTAGTGGTGGTGATAGTGGTAGTAGTAGTGGTGGTGGTAGTAGTAGTAGTAGTAGTAGTATTAGTAGTAGTAGTAGTAGTAGTAGTTGTGGTGGTGCTGGTGGTGGTGGTGGTAGTAGTAATGATGGTGGTGGTGGTGGTGGTGGTGGTGGTAGTAGTAGTAGTATTGGTGGTGGTAGTAGTAGTATTCGTGGTGGTGGTAGTAGTAGTATTCGTGGTGGTGGTAGTAGTAGTATTCGTGGTGGTGGTAGTAGTATTGGTGGTAGTGGTGGTAATAGTAGTAGTGGTGGTGGTAGTAGTAGTGGTAGTAGTAGTAGTAGTAGTAGTAGTAGTAGTTGTTGTTGTTGTTGTTGTTGTAGTGGTGGTGATGGTGGTGGTAGTAGTAGTAGTAGTAGTCTTACTTTCATACGTTGAAACGTTTTTTAATAGAAAATTAATAGCTTCAGGTATTAGATATCATACGATCATATATCAGTGCATTTAAGCGCAATTTTTGTTTTATATCATGGTTGTTATGTTGAAGGCAGTAAGTCGCAGGCTGTGTGGACAGCAATTAGACCGTCTGTAGTAATGTAAACTGTAGTAATGTAAACTGAAGTGATGTAAACTGTAGTAATGTAAACTGTAGTAATGTAAACTGTGGTAATGTAAACTGTAGTAATGTAAACTGTAGTAATGTAAACTGTAGTAATGCAAACTGTAGTAATCAAACTGTAGTAATGCAAACTCCCGTGTTGTTTGTGAATTGCGACGTTCCCATGCCCTGTGGTCCACTCTTCCCTTTGTTAATCCTGTCGTAAGCTACTGTCTGTTGCCTGCCGATGATCATCCTTGAACAAACACGTTGGAAAGTTGGGTTGCATGTTACAATATTACGACACGCTCATTATCGGAGATCCCAAGGGCACATATACAAAGTTATGATGCGCGTAATAGTTAAAAGGTGTGTTGTGGTTCAAATATAATCCTTTATATGAATATGGTTTCTGAGTTATTAAAATTAATGTAATCGGCAGTCTAACAGGTTGCGTATTTTCATTTGCTTTCTCTGTCATTTTGTGTAGGTTTTAAGTGGAATTAGGTAGAAAAGAAAATTAATTGCAGTTAGTTCCAAGAAGACCTTAGTCTGACGAAATCTCTCGCCTGAATTCTCGAGATATTCTGATCTGATGCAGAACATAGAACACGGCGTCGCCTGGGATGTCCAGTTCAGGAACATATACTGACTTAAAAATTACGTTATTTCGCTGAGGTAGGAAGATCGTTTTATCTGAAGAAGGAAATGAATTTGTTTCGGAAATTATGTGGCTTTATTTTATGACTATGGGCAAAGTCAAGATGATGAATCTTGAAACTTGAGAGCTACAGTCTCTTGAGATAGGACGCCATCTCAATAGGTAACCGAATCTTGACGTTTCGAGGTAACGTGACGTCCTCATTTTTAAGAGCCGTGAATATTTCTACCCTCGAAATTTAGGACAAAACTTTGCCTCGAAATGTCGAGATCCGTAACCGCATTGGAGCAGTGTCATGGACTGTCTCAGCTAATCAGCTGCGCAAAGCCACTAAATTCGCACGGCTTTGAACACTGCATCATTCGCCCCCCCCCCCCAAGTGATTTAAAAGTAACTTAATTTCATCTTTGAGAGCGTAAGTCAGTAATACAACACCATCGTCTGTGTTGGGCTTAAATATATGTTGAGCACGGAATAATAAAATCGTTACTCACCATATTTCTTGAAATGTGTTTTGCTCCACTTAAATTCCGCAATTCATTTAAGCACCAAAACACTGTTACAAAAGGTACATGCTTTCTTGCTACCAGTAAGATGAATGTAGACCAGAATCTTTCGCGTAACTGCTTCACCACCAGAATTTACAACAAAAACATAGGATAATATTCTTCTTATAAAGAACAGAAGACGAAGACGACATTCAGTGAAGCACAGCACAGCATCTGCAGACACGATTTCACTCTCTCTTCTTGTTTAAATGTCCGGCTGTTATATATGGCGCGTCCACGTTCTTATGCCAGCAGCCAGGATCAGGCAATATTCCTACTCCACACGAGAAATAGAGAGTTCAAGTAGAAGGTGCTTGTGATGAAGAGTGGGGTTACCGAACGGGCAAATAGACTGATGCACCCTCAGAGAAGACTAGCAACAGTCGCAGTTCGTCACACCGTCATACTAGGTCTACGGCTGGCAGGAAGTGTGTCCGGGTTACATTTCCAAAACAGGAGGGTTTTTATGATTACAGTTTATACTGTCAGATAGCAGTCATGGTGGTTCAAGCGATATCCCTTCCAAGTTGTATTCGGGAGGTGCCCTGTTCGACTCTCGGTCGCGACATCAGAATGTAATTACTGTGCTTTGATTTCAGACTTCTGCCGCGGTGTAAATGGGATCTTCGCTCTTCTGGGGCGTTACAGAGCGCAGATTGGTAGATTTTTATCGAAGCTTCAGGGCAACCTATCGGCCCCAAATTCAAAGGTCAAGCAGATCAAGCTGGAATGCTTGAATTTTGAAGATGGGACGGATAATTTGTCCCGAAACGTCGGTAACAAACTACCAATGTACGATGCGTAACATCACAGAAGAACGAGGATCTCAATTACTGAGTTTCTTAGTAGTTCCTGCAGTTCGTTCCTGCAAATCTCAGACCAGGCTACAAAGGCTCATTTTTTTTCTTCTTTTAAAGTCATCCTTTAGCAGTTCTCGAGCCTTCGACGTTTAATCCGAATTAACAGGGCTGGACGAATTGGGGTTCGAATCCCGGTAGGACCAGATGATATTTATCTTCTCCAAATTATGCACCGCTTGTCTGTGGCCCATCCAGTCTCCTAAGCGGTGAGTTTTATTGGGAGTAGTGCGGCCAGGAAGTGAATTTGATCATTCACCTTTATCAAGTGGCAAGGTTAAGAATGAATGGAGCCAATAGTCTATTTACTTTATACGCCTTCGTGACACACACAGGGATAACTCGACTATTTTAAAAACACCAAAAACCGGCTATTGTTAAATTAAACATTTTTTTCTGCCATTAAATTCAATATTAATTTCTTGTATGTTTTTATTATTTTCTTGCATATTCCTCCTAATCAATTCGATCATTATGAATGTATTCTGGAGAAGGAATGTGTTCGGAGAAGGAATGTGTTCCGGAGAAGGAATGTGTTCCGGAGAAGGAATGTGTTCTGGAGGAGGAATGTGTTCTGGAGAAAGAATGTATGCTGAAAAAGAAACGTGTTCTGGACAAGGAATGTGTACTGGAGAAATAATGTGTTCAGAGAAGGAATGTGTTCTGGAGAAGGAATGTGTGCTGGAGAGGTAATGTGTGCTTGAGAGGTAATGTGTGCTGGAGAAGGAATGTGTTCTGGAGAAGGAATGTGTTCCGGAGAAGGAATGTGTTCTGGAGAAGGAATGTGTTCCGGAGAAGGAATGCGTTCTGGAGAAGGAATGTGTGTTGGAGAAGGAATGTTTTCAGAGAAGGAATGTGTGCTGGAGAGGGAATGTATGTTGGAGAAGGAATGTGTTCTGGAGAAGGAATGTGTGCTGTAAATGGGTACAGAATAAAGCAGAAAAAAAGAGTAATTTGAGAGTAAAGTAAGCATTTTTTAAAAAAAGACATGTTTGATGTCATGTCGAAATATTAATCATAATTGAAACATATTCGAAATGTCTCAGATTCGAACCTCTAACACATAACAGGTTGATATGTCTGAATTTGAGTTTTGGTGTACCCAACGAGTGAAGCCCACTCTTTCTGTCTACCTTAATATAAGTCAAAACCGATTAATTCTGTCGTCCTCAAGATTCATAACCTTCTTCCCATTCGACACCTATATAACTGGTGCAGCAACATTGTGGTCCACTTTTAATTCATGTCTTGCAGGTCTGTAATACGCTATGAGGCGGGTTTGTACTGGAAAGTTCAATGTCTTGCTTTAACTCCTGGCGAAATTACAGCAGACCTTTAGGTCCCAGGACACTCTTCATAAAATTCGGCCGCAGAGCTTCATAATTTGCGAGTTCATTCTACGTCATATTATAATATTATATTTATTTTAAGGCTAACTTTAGTATTATTCTCCCTTCTATGACTAGGTCTTTCTATTGGCAATTTTCTTTCAGGCTGTTACACTAAATTTACATACCCTTACATGACACATGCAGCACTCATCCTAATAACTTAACGATTCTAATAATGAAGGTATGTAATGATGTCCGTTGGAGTCTAATAATTCTGGCTGTCATCTTTAGGTCCTTTATCCGTTTTCATGGCGACACCGTCCTCGATTTTTTTAAATGTCTGTGCTAGGTAATTTCCTTTGGGCTGCAAACCAACCTTTACGACCACATAAAGAAACAGATAAAATCCGTCTTTGTCACAATATAACGAAAACAAAACTTTCTTATTCGAGGTAAAAGATGTTTTTCGCAGAGTTTATTAAATCAGAGACTAAAACCATATTACACCTTTTGCTTCAAGCTTGTAGCTTTGCGAAATATCAAGTCTTTTACTTCCTTATGTGGGTAAGTAGGGAAGTTGCGGCGCAACATTCCATTTCTGACGTTAGGATACCAGCGAAGGAAGCAATAGGTTATAGCGGAATGTTGTTAATTATCTACCAAGCCGCACTGAGTCACTTCCTACAAACCAATCATCTGCAGCGTCACATGAAATCTTCAACCGTCAAACCGAAGATGAATCTCGCTCTGCATCCGTCAAGGTGTCCTGAAAGTGTGTAGAAGGCGTGTAGATAAAGATCCATGCATGCCTAAAAATGACACTGTATGGAGATGAGGGGATCTACTTCAAGATTCTGCCACCCAAATACCCTTCGGATTGAATGCTATGTGAGTTTTCTGGAGGTTTTTTTTTTTTAAATGAAAGCATCACGATATGTTTGTAACTCATTTAATGTTGTATGGTATACATCAGTACAATCTTTTTATTTAGGTAATGCAAGGCTACATGTTTCATCTAAAAGACAGTCATCTTCAGGCCTATACAACAGTTATTTTACCAGATGCTTTGTTCACTTTGGGATCCCACAGTGTTTACAATTGTACAGTACATCTAATTAAAGCTGTTCTAAAATGATTTTGATTTTGTTATTAATTTTTAGACACAATCTGTAAACACAATTTATAACAAAAATCAAAATCCTTTTAGAAAAGCTTTAATTAGATATACTCCACAATTGTAAACACTGTTGAATCCCAAAGTGGGCAAAGCATCTGGGAACATAACTGTTGTATAGGCCTGAAGATGACTAACTTCCAGTCGAAACATGTAGCCTTGCATTACCTAAATAAAAAGATTGTGCTGACGTACACTATATAACGTTGAGTTTTCTGGAGAGGAAAGTAAATTTTTAGAACACCTTCACGGGCAGTAGAATCCCCTTCTCAAGTACGAAGCGCTTTATATTTGAGACGTGATTGAAGAGGAGCTGAGATAGATCAGGCATTATACTCACTACCCGACGGGTTTGACAGCCGAATTAACCTTTAATGGCTTCCTGGCAGGGGCAAGAGATTGTTCCCTTCCCAAAGCATTGGAACCGGTCTTGGAGCCCACAGAGCCTCCTGCTTAACGGACAAAGGTAGCGTTTAACCCCGAGGGTGAAGGTCCATTTAATTTCTAAGTTAGGAACAAGTGAAGTTATACAGCCATTCCCTTATAATAAAACCAACTAGATGTACTGATTTCTCAAATTTATTTTTGGAATAAAATTCTACCTGTTTCGGACAGTTCCTCTGACCATCAACAGGAGTTCTTCACTGGACACACAGCAATGGTATATGTCATACAGGTTTGTTGACAACTTGCGAGCAGGATCAGGACGGCCATCCTGATCCTGCTCGCAAGTTGTCAGCAAAATCTTTATGCTCTTTGTACAGTGAAAAACTCCTGATGATGGACAGAGGAACTGTCCGAAACATGTAGAGATTTATTCCAAAAATAAATTTGAGAAATTAGTGCATCTAGTTGGTTTCATTATAAGAATTTCTCACGATGCACGGTCGCCTGAACGTCAAAAACCTCCATTCCTGTATACGCCTTTTTTCTTACACTGTCACAAATTTATTTCTTACATTCTGATTAAAAGTCTAAGGTCCTGTAAATGAGATCTGATGTCTTTAGAGAGCTTACTGCCATACGGTTGTGAAGCCATAAAAAGTCTGGTAGAAGTATATGGATATTTTAGAATAACCGATTGTCTTCATCGTGAGGTTGGATGACCATCTTCCCTTGTGATGAAGGCAGCAGGATACTGTAAAATATAAATATATTTCTACCACACTAGACGGCGTGATACGCCATTAAGACAGAAATCTTGGTATTTTTTCAGCTGTTTGTCACCATATTAATATCATATGATGGCATGGAGTGTCACATTATGTGCGACACAAAAGAAATAAGAATATTTCTAGAGACGCCAGAGAAAATCATTGTATCGTTGAAGAAAGTACAAATGTTGGTCCTTCAACTCTGTGACGTGTAATCACACATCCACAGCAGGTTCCCACCTCCTCTTGCTCGCTACCCCTACCAAGAATCATCCTCTCCCTGCCAGACGATTACAGCCATCAACTTGTCCAGTCGTCTGTCGTAATACTTGCCTCTTCAAAACAGAGACAACCAGTAATTTCACTACATTTCATTCCATCGATACTCACGTACAAGTAACGGAAATTTACAGTTGTCCTATGCTTAATGTGGGCCGGGTAGTGTAGTCGGTATAGCGACTGGCAACGGGCTGGACGGTCCGGGGATCGAATCCCGGTGGGGACGAGATTTTCCGAACCTGTCCAGACTGGCCCTGAGACCCACCAAAGCTCCTGTACAATGGGTACCGGGTCTTTCTCGCGGGTAATGAGCGGCCGGAGCGTGAGGCTGACCCCTCACCCCTTCTAGAGCCATGGTCAAGAAGGAGTACAGCTGTACCTCTACTCCCCCTATGGGCCGTACGGCCTGTACAGAGCCTCAGTGCCTGTACAAGGGTGCACTTTACATTTCAACTTTTATAACTGTGCTTAATATAGCACTATGTCATTATGGCGTATGGGCGAACATCTACGTCCAATTTACATGAGTTGCCAGATTCGCCTGTCGCCAGTTTTATCTCCAAGAACAAAGCCTCCGATAAACAGTGAATAGGGTTGTAGCTGTTATTTTAAAGTTCTGGTTATATTTGTTACAACTTGTGTCTCGTAAACTGAAAGTCACTGTTGCGACGGTATTGTTCCTGGGTTATATTTGGCGTGCCAGGCGTTCCAATCTTCTGCCCTCAGAACAGTTCTACTGACTGAGGGGTTTTCGAAAGTTCCATCTTTTCCTCCAAGATATTTCAGGTGAAGAAAAAAGCTTTCTACATCCTATCCCAATCATTACCGACAAATCATATTTTGTATAGTCTTAGATCAATGAACCCAATATAAGTATAGAAAATATATTTATAAAAAAAGTTGAATCTTGTGTATTTATAAGCTAAGTATACATGTGCATATAATCTCTAGAAACATAAGATGGTACCGTAGATCCAACTAGATTAACCTAGAATAGCATATAATAGCAGAACCCATGTACCCACACCATCCATCCTACATAACACATACCAGATCTCGTACCCACCTCACCCCTTACCTCCCCAATGCATACAACCCACATAAGTCGAGTATAGCTGCTTACTAAGTTTTTTCAATTCTCAACCTGAAGATGGCCAATGTAAAGTGTCGAAACATGTAGTTGTTATTTATGTAATAAATTCTATACATATCTCTACCAGCATATAGTTGTGTTACACAAATACATACAATCCAATCCAGTTTAATTATAAACACAACGAGGATGACGAACATTATGAAATCATGTTAATGTTCGAAGAAGTATTATAATGAGACACTGCAAAGTATTTAAATAAATGAACCTAGCTCATAAATATTACACAGTTTCACCCGGACTGCATAATTTCCCATAAAGCATTTACACGTCCATGTGGTGCAGTACTCTTCAGAAAACGGTCAGCATTTGTTTTGACAGCTGTTTTCTCTACTGATTGAGATCTTGCCGGGAATTCCCTTTATTTCAGTTGATATCTGACGTTACTCGAAAGGCTAACATTAAGTAGCATCTCTTGTCTTCCAAGTACACCACTTCGTTTGAATGAATTACTGTAAGTTCTGTTTAATGTGAAAAACAATTCACCTTAACATTCCATTTCCATCTTCAGTATGACAAAACTTGTCACATACATGGAGTTGTTGCATCCATTTATTAATTTAAAAATATTTGTTGATTACTGAAAGATAATGATGATTTTTCTCTAAAGTTGTTCTTTTAATTTTATTTCAAAAATAGGAATAATTAGGACTTAAAAGTAATACTTTTTGTGTGTGTCTGTGTTTGTGTGTGTGTCTATGTTTGTGTGTGTGTATGTGTGTGTGTTTGTGTGTCTATGTTTGTGTGTGTGTATGTGTGTGTGTTTGTGTGTCTGTGTTTGTGTGTGTGTATGTGTGTATGTGTGTGTGTTTGTGTGTCTGTGTTTGTGTTTGTGTCTGTGTTTGTGTATGTGTTTGTGTGTGTGTGTGTCTATGTTTGTGTGTGTGTATGTGTGTGTGTTTGTGTGTCTATGTTTGTGTGTGTGTATGTGTGTGTTTGTGTGTCTGTGTTTGTATGTGTGTATGTGTATGTGTCTGTGTTTGTGTGTGTGTTTTTGTGTGTGTTTGTGTATGTGTTTTTGTGAGTGTGTTTGTTTGTGTTTGTGTGTGTGTGTTTGTGTGTATGTGTTTTTTATGTGTTTATGCGGTGTGCGTGCGGTGTGTGTGCGTGCGGTGTGGGTGTATGTGTTTGTATGCGTGTGTTTGTGTGTGTTTGTGTGTGTTTTGTGTGTGTATGTGTTTGTGTGCGTTTGTGTGTGCGGTGTGTGCGTTTGTGTGTGTATGGTGTGTGTGTGGTGTGTGTGTTTGTGTGTGTGTGTGTGTTTGTGTGTGTGATTTGTGTGCGTTTGTGTGTGTATGTGTTTGTGTACGTGTGTTTATGTGTGTGTCTGTGTTTGTGTGTGTGTGTTTTATGTGTTTTTGTGTGTGTGTCTGTGTTTGTGTGTGTTTGTGTTTGTGTGAATGTGTCTGTGTGTGTGTTTGTGTGTGCCTGTGTTTGTGTGTGTTTGTGCTTGTGTGTCTGTGTTTGTGTGTGTGTTTATTTATATGTGTGTCTGTGAGTGTGTTTGTGTGTTTGTGTCTGTGTGTGTCTGTGTTTGTGTGCGTGTTTGTGTTTGTGTTTGTGTGTGTCTGTGTTTGTGTTTGTGTGTGTCTGTGTTTGTGTGTGTGTCTTTATTTGTGTATATATTTGTGTGTGTGTCTGTGTTTGTGTGTGTTTTGTTTGTGTGTCTGTGTCTGTGTGTCTGTGTTTGTGTTGGTGTATATCCGTGTGTCGGAGTGTTTGGATGTGCGTCTGTGCGCTCGTGTGTGCGTCTGTGCGCTTGTGTGTGCGTGTGTGGGTGTGTGTTCGTGTATTTGTCTTCTCATTCCAAGCTCTGAATTATTTTACCAATTTTGACGAAGCTTGATATGAATATTACACCATTACAGGACAGACCAAATCCTTGAATGTTAGCGTTATAATTCAGTAATAACAACATGGTTGCCGCGTGAATTTACGAGACAGGAACGACACTAGCGTAATTTACTTTTTGGTCTTGCAGTCTTGTGTGGTGACAAACCACAGAAATGTATGCAAATTCTGTCGAGGTAAAGTTATTTTATGTAAATAAACACACATCTAGTCAACAAAAGTGTATGGCGTTGTGCTTACAGTATTCAGGATTCAAGTTCCTGTCGCCAAATTCCTTCTTAAGACAGGTCGTTAATTTACGTACATATTTAATAGTACCAAATCCGTAGAGATGCTATCGGATACCTTTCGCACGTATTCTATATAAAATCGTATATTCGTAGAACATATGTAACAGTTCACCTTTGACATGCTTATGCAGACACAAAGCGGAAGCGGAGATTTAGCATCAACCCCTTCATAACCTCAGCGCTAAAAGGGAGTCGACGATCAGCACCATACCCCGGCCGTTTTACCCCCCTGGAATGTTACGGTACCCCCCGTACAGTGGGCTGGGTGGGCCTCTGGGACAGTCTGAATGGGCATGGAAACCCTCGCTTCCAGAAGGATTAGATAAACGGACCGTCCGTCCCGTAGCGAGTCGCTAAACATAAAATATATTTGTATGTAAAATAATACAACAAACTTTATAAAATCACTTATATTGAAGTCTCTGTAGCGCCATCAGTAATTGTGCTGGTTGTTTGCTTTGTTATTCTTGTTCTCATCCATTCACAAATCAGGGGATTTTTTTTTTTGGTACGGTGAGCCATTTGTCTCGTTGTTCGTTGGTGTTTGTTTTAGTACGGTGAGCCATTTGTCTCGTTGTTTTATGGTGATTGTTTTGGTACGGTGAGCCATTTGTCTCGTTGTTCGTTGATGTTGTTTTGGTACGGTGAACCATTTGTCTCATTGTTCGTTGGTGTTTATTTGGTACAGTGAGCCATTTGTCTCGTTGTTCTTTGGTGTTTGTTTTGGTACGGTGAACCATTTGTCTCATTGTTCGTTGGTGTTTGTTTTGGTACGGTGAAC
>Ga0123355_10019236_pt1 | contig 10868 bp, 8 predicted proteins | sample TergutEmb28metaG_3_FD_89872 | JGI IMG/M metagenome (GOLD analysis project Ga0123355, IMG submission 89872) | Embiratermes neotenicus P1 segment gut microbial communities from Petit-Saut dam, French Guiana - Emb289 P1 | ecosystem: Host-associated > Arthropoda: Insects > Digestive system > Gut ...
AATAGTAAAATAACAAAGTCAATTTTCCATCATCTTTGTCCTGGCCTCCCAGTATCGCTCATATTCCGTCTCATTAGATAATGCAGTACAATGTCCTAGATGGTTTCTATCCATGGGTTCGTGAAGGCAATTAAAATGTAACGTTTGTGAAACTGACTTTGATGATCGGAGCAACTCAGGGCAGCAGGCTGGTTTACCAGTAGTGGACAAAACAGTTGTACACTACCTGTGCAGTAAAATACATTGCTTACATTGTGTGTAACCAGTTGCCTGCAACACTACTACATGTATGAGAATGTTGCTGTTTACAGATGCTGGGAACAGCAGCTGCTTTCGTGTCATTCATCAATGTATTTGGAGGTTTCGTTGTGACGCAGCGGATGCTGGACATGTTCAAAAGGTGAGCATACACACGTCCGCAAATGCCCATTTTTCAAGCTGTCATAAGTTGCGGTCATTCTTATCTCTGTGGAAGATCTGAAGTTTTCGTGGTGGTGTTGCTGAGAATTTAGATCTTCAGGGATGTGACTGTGTTCCGTTGGTTGAGTGGTAGCCACCGTTTCATAGGAACAGCAGACGAATTCTCCTGGACTGTGTGACCCCAAAGACGAAGACACTACAGTCCTTCAGAACTTCGAGCACTGCTCACATCCCTGAAGACTTGACTCCATGAACTTATTGGTGCCCGCTCCCAGAAATATAGAATGAAACTGATGTAAAATGACCGGTAATAAAAATGTATAATTTTGAGATTGCATTAAAGGCAGGTTTTACTGTACTCAGTTTTGAATTGTGTTTGTGAGGAAGCCATGTGAAACTTTGAAGTACAAACTTTATGTAAGTAGTATAAAAATCCCAATTTCTACTTCACAAAAATAAAACCTCTATTCCTCAGAGAAATGAATGAGCTGTTCAGGTGAATAATTGCTGTGTGTCATGATGGTTGTACATACACTCTGGGAGAGAGTAGAGTGGCTGAATGTTAATGTAGTTGGTGCGTAACGTAACAGCTGTGCTGTGTATAAGTTAAAGTTACATTGCTGGAACTGCATTTCCTAACCATCAGGGATTGGGTTTGGGCATGGTGCTGACATCTGCACCTTGTAAAAATGCAGCTCTCACAAAACCCTGGCAACAGAAAATAGTCTAGTGTCATAGAAGAAGAAGAAGAGAAGTGATTTTTAATAAAATCTGCATGTTGTAATTTAATAACTTCAATTTTAGTCCTGTGACTGCTGACCTGATTGCTCTCTTAAATAATTGTGCAGTGTTTTATATATTACATGTTTCAGAGGCCATTTAAGCAAGTTCACCTGTACTTCAAATGGGTGCACTCTCGTCACACCTGATATCAGGGTGTTTCTGTTGGATTGAACCTTTCAGTGTTTGTATTACAGACCCACAGACCCACCTGAGCACAACATCCTGTATGCAATCCCTGGGGCAGCCTTCCTAGGACTGTATGGATATGGTGCGGCAAATGGTTACAATGAAATTCACCAGATGGCTTACCTAGTGTCCTCGCTGTGCTGCATTGGAGCACTGGCTGGTCTCAGTGCTCAGACCACCTCCAGGCTGGGGAACAACCTTGGCATGGTGAGAAGATACACTTTTCTTTGGTTCGAAAATGAGAAAAACTTGCTTCAGTGTGTACATTGGTATGTGGTGTTAAACATGATGTTACATATAGTAACCACTAAGTTGTGGAATGTTAAGTCATAGTGAGTATGATACGTAATGTTGTCTGTCTTGTTACAGATTGGTGTGAGTGGGGGCATAGTGGCAACCCTGGGCCACATTGCTCCGAACTTCGATGTGATGACACAGATGGCAGCGTGTTTGGTAGCAGGAGGTGCTCTAGGTACAACGATCGCTAAGAAGATCGAGATTACCGACCTTCCGCAGTTGGTAGCCGGATTCCACAGGTAACTGGCGCACATTGTTGCTAGTGTGATGTGAAGTGAAGTGAAGTTTGAACACATTGAGTAAATGAAGAGCTCCTTAACAGGCAACATTTTAACAGCCCTTCCAAAATTAATACAATTAAATTCTGAGTGTGTATTTTTGTAAATATGGTAACTGATCACATGCATGTCCAGTCAGTGAATAACAGGGGGACCAGCATCATGCTTAGAGGCCATAGAATTACAACTTTGTACTTCTTTCAACATGTGTGGGCCTAGTGCTAAGGTGCAAGTAGAGCAATTGTGAATTATAAACAGGAAGTGCCCAAATTTATGTAAATAAATGTGAATTAACTAACCAAAATGCAGTGATTCGGAAGTCATCGTTGTGCAGATTACCTGTAATATGTTAATGTAACTTTATAGCGATTCTTTTTTCTTTGTTTGTTTCTTTGGAGGGGAACTGTGTCAGTGAATGTGTGGTGCATATTCCAACATCTTGCTGTATTTGTTTATAAAAGGTTGTGCAAGTGTGGTGTTAGCATCTTAACTACTGTATAATACCAGCATCTCATGTGTCCATCCTGTGCACACTGTAAATACCATATTGCATTCAAACATCCATAAATCTCTCTTTATCGTTGCACCATGCATTTCGTAGTCATTTAATAAGCACACCAACTAATGCACATACATAAAATGTTTACATTAAAACATTTAAAATCGCTCCAACATGTTTCAATCCCAAGATCATCTTCAGGGAGCTACGCTGTTCCTTGCTAAAATCACATATTTAAAAACATTCTCTGATTAATTTCCTTACATTAACTTGGTGCTGTGGCAGCGTGTCTGTAATATAAAATGTATTTATTAAGTAGATTGTCAAAACAATATAGTAAGATTAGATTGTCAAAATAATATAGTAATAATTGAATTTTGTACACAAATAATTAGGCTAGCTGGATTGAAGCAAGGTTTATGCTTACCGTATTGTGTAAGTCGTACGTTGCTGAGAATGCACCTGAGTATGGGTGTGTGTCATGTGTTATGTTGCATGAGACTGGCTATGGGTTACGTGGAAGGATTTGTGTTCTGTTTATGAGCTCATAGAGGGGGTTGGTGTCACTGACCTGTTGCTCTGTAATCAATACTTTATGTTGATGGAATACCTGCATATACAGGGTCATCGAAAAAGATGGACAGGATTTGAAACCGCTATAACTTAAACAGTACGTGTTTCCGTGGATTGAAACCTTCGAACAGGAAACTGTAAGTAGGGTTATTTTTATGCAAGACGGAGCTCCTCCCCATTTCAGTTGCTTTGTGGCTGACGTTTCAAATGAGAGATTCCCTGATGCCTGGATTGGAAGGGGTGGACCAATACCTTGGTCACCTCGAAGCCCAGATCTCTCTCCACTTGATTTTTTCCTGTGGGGGGTACATTAAGAACATTGTGTATGCTGAGAAGATAAGGAATATCCAGCACCTGCAAGAAAGGATCACATCCGCCATTGAAACTGTAACACGAGACATGATTCAGAAAACGTGGCAGGAGATAGAATTCTGTTTGGACGTCTCCAGAGCTACAAACGGTGCACATATTGAAATGCACTAAGGTAAGTCCAAAACTTTAAACTTTTCTGAACATTTTAAAACGCCAAACGTGTAAATCTGTCCAGTACTTTTTAAGTTATAGCGGTTTCAAATCCCGTCCATCTTTTTCGATGACCCTGTATATAATGCTTCCCAACAGTTCATGCGTGTGCCTTTTTGACATGTCTTCAACAGTTGTAATGTATATGCTATTGTTCCATATTCATGTCTATTTGTAAAATGTGTAATGCATAGGTGAATAATGGATTGTTGGTTCTTATATATCTTATATGTTCTTTGTGTCTTACATTTACGGCTAATCGATCTAACTAACATAAAATTTACAAAAGAGCAAATTCAGACCTTGTCCGTAGACCCCAACTGTACAATAGAACAAGAACCCAAACAATACATCAACAAGTAAATAATAGACACAGAAAATGATCTAAGACATTCAGAACCCAAAATACAAAACACCTACCATTACCTACCAGCTAAGCAAATCAAACACATCATGACAACTAATAGATACAACGCACTACACAAAAGATACTTACTATAGCTAAAAACAATGGATATCCAGTAAACACCATAAATAATCTCAAGACAAAACTGATAGGCAAGAAACGAAAACACCAACAGCAGGAATTTCTTGAAAAGCTGAAACAATTTGTAGCTTTTCATTGTGGACTGGTTTAGCACAGTTAATTGTACTGTCTGCACCATGCCATTAATTATACTGTCTGCACCATGCCATTAATTGTACTGTCTGCACCATGCCATTAATTGTACTGTCTGCACCATGCCATTAATTATACTGTCTGCACCATGCCATTAATTGTACTGTCCGCACCATGCCATTAATTGTACTGTCTGCACCATGCCATTAATTGTACTGTCTGCACCATGCCATTAATTATACTGTCTGCACCATGCCATTAATTGTACTGTCTGCACCATGCCATTAATTATACTGTCTGCACCATGCCATTAATTGTACTGTCTGCACCATGCCATTAATTGTACTGTCTGCACCATGCCATTAACCTTTTGGCACTGGAATTATTATTTTAATTCTAGCACACCCTGTATATAAAATGTGAATAATACAGGAACCAAATATGTTAGATTTATGAAACAAACTGCATTTTGAAGAGGAACAAACAGACAATATAGACCATGTTTAAAATATTCAGTACCTATATTTGTTGAATAAATATATAAAATGGAACATTCAGAGGTTAGCGGTGCAGTACGACCACTATAGTCGTCGTTAGGCGTCAAAGGGTTAATTATACTGTCTGCTCCATGCAGTTAATTATACTGTTTGTTTCTCACAGTTAATTATACTACACTGCCTCGTTATTACTGCAGCAACATCTCCATGCCCCCTACACACCTTGTACTAGTGCATCACACCCCTTCTGCACAAGGTTTGGTTTCCACAGCAATGATGCTAAAGATTCAGGTCTCCTGGGGTCTGCTGCCAGTGTTCTCTGGCATTTGGGAGGAAGTTGGTGCCTTCAAAATTTTGGTAAACAGTTACTCAGTGACATTATGTCACATCTTAGAAGATCTCAATCCATGTTCTTTTGTGTTTTCAGTCTGGTTGGGTTGGCAGCAGTTCTTACATGTGTTGCCACTTATATCCACGAATTTCCAAACTTTGCAACAGATCCTGCAGCAAACGTGATAAAGACGGCCACATTTCTAGGTACATATATTGGAGGAGTGACACTCAGGTAAACATCCCGTGGTCTTTCTTGTGTTAGTGCTTCCCTTGGCATCATTAAGTCAGACCTCTTGTACCAGTAGGTGTAGAGGGTATCAGGTGGATGCATGATGTCCATGTAGTGGAGGTGAAGCACTCTGTCAGTCAGTCTGTCTGTCTGGCTGCTCTCTGAAAGTGCTAGAAATATTTGATTAAATTTGGTGCTAGATGAATCTGATTTTAGTTAAGGTCACCTGAATATTATGGCTTTTCCATTAGCACATGGCTTCAGTTGGGTCCATTGAAACCATCTCACATGTGAGAATCCATTTTGTATGTAGTAATGTGTATTTGGGTCAAAGAACTTAGCAATACCAGTAATAAATGTTATGAAGTAACCTCAAAAAGCATAAAAACATGGATAGTAGTAGTAGTGGTAGTAGTAGTAGTTCTTATTTATTAACATGCTGGTTTAACAGGGCAGTGGCCAGTTATAAAACTGGCACAACATAAATATAACAAACCTAATTAAGACACACAGACAGACAGCCCAAGATAAAAACAACAACAGGCTAAAACAATATTGCTGACACAGTTATTTACATTACACAGTAGAACAAACGGTACAAAATACTTAAATGATCATATTAATTACAAGTAACCTAACTAAATTAAAACCAAAACCCATATGACATGACAGTGACCAAACTGCAGTGTAAACATTATATAGAATTTCTGAGGTACTTAGTAAAAATATGTGCATCTAGCATATCATTAATCACAACATACCTCATTATCCCTACTGATGGCATTAGCTGCCAAGGCACATCTAGTGGAAGGACAGTTGTCTTGTTTAAAGGCAATATTGAACAAAGTAAAGTCTCTGAGGTTTTGATCTGGAACATGAAGGCTGACAGGGTCCAAAAGGGTAGGGCAGAATTTTGATTTATTGTAGACATGGTGTAAATAATAATAATAATAATAAACCACCACCACCACCCCTGGTGGGTAGTGTGTTAGAACATTCCCACCATAGCTCCGCAGGTCATCAGAGGCGATGAAGAGCCATTCTCCCCATGACACAGGGTACCCATGATAGATGGAATCAAATAAGGAAGGGGAAATACAGACGCTGCCTGGAGCCAGTGCTGGGCACAGCACTATACGGGCCACTGGTTACAGGTCACTAAGGAGGCGGGCCCCTGTCATACAACATGCAGCAGCCCAATTTGAATAGGGGGACGTGGAGAACCGGGTAAAGACAGTCAAACAGTACACCACTCAGTCTGCTAGCTTCTCACTCAACAGAAGGACTGCTCACAGAAGTGATCACCAGCACATAGGAAATGGTTGCGTGAAATGAACAGTGAGATAATGTGCACATACTGCTACATTAACCAGTGCACAGACAACCCAATGGGAAGGTGACACTTTTCATGCTGAACATATTGAGCAGTATGCAGAGCTACGTCATACAGTACAAAATTTTGTAGATAGGAAGACAGATAAAATGATAGATTACAGCACACCTGATATAGTGCTCATAAGTAGAGAGAATAAAAACAGCACTTGCAATAGATATAGATTTCCCTTGATCCATAACCTTCCCAGAACTGAGGCAGAGAAAATTATGAAATATGGAAAATTGGCTCTGGAAATCAAAAATGTCTGGAAGCTTAACATGTCAATGTACCCTGAAGCATTCCAGCAGGAGTAGTAGTCACCAAAACTTCCTAAAATATCTACAGAATACACGTTTAACCAAAACATCTTAAAAGTGGGGCAAAAAGCAGTACTTTTACAAACATGTCATACATTACACAAATTCCTAGGACATGCCCCTTGACCTTAGGGGATAGGATGAATTTCCTTCCCCTGACAGAGCCTAATCCCAGTGACAGTCTGGGATAGATGAAGGTTCCTATGCACACGGAAGCTGCGAAGTGTGATTAAGTCGATGATGGTGATGATACAAAACTGTGGTGGTATACAAAAACTCGGTCATTATAGTGACTGCGATGTGCAATGCATAAACAGGGTTAGATTTGTGGCAGGTGTATGAGATTTTCTCATCTCCAGAACTCTCCTGACTGGCTCTGGGACATATCCATCCTCTTATTCAGTGGGTGCCAGTTTCCTTTTTTGGTGGGGGGTAAAGCAGTTGGGGCATACAGCTGACCGCTCACCTCCACCTAGTGTCAAGGTTAAGAATGAACAGTGCTTCACCTCCGTTCCACCTTTTTTGCCTTCATAATGTGGACAGGAACAACTTTACCTTGTTTGCTGTTTACACCAGTATTATAGAGTGTGACAGTGGTTACTGATGTAATGAAAGGCAGAGCTCATATGGGCAGACAGACATGTCCACAATAGCAGGTTGGTGGGGGAAGCAACTGTCCAACCACGTCGTCGTGTGCCAGTTCATCAGAACCTGTCACTGAAGTATGGTCTTGAAAGGTCAGAATGCTGTACCACATCATCATTTCAACCATCTGTTCCAAAAGCACTGTGCTGCTGAAACCATACTAATGAACCTTTAAGTTCTAGGAAATGCTCTTCATAGCTGGGCAACTGTGCCACCCAAATTAATCACTATTATTGTTATTTGTAGTGGTTCGCTGGTGGCGTATGGCAAGCTGCAGGGTCTGCTGGACTCAGCCCCACTGTTGCTTCCAGGCCGACATGCCATCAATCTAGGACTTGGTGCAGCCAATGTTGGAGCAATGGGTGTGTTCTTCTGGGACCCCTCCATGTCTGTAGGACTGTCCATGCTCGGTACCACAACGGCTCTGTCCACCATCATGGGCGTCACATTGACTGCAGCTATTGGAGGTGTGCATTGACTTCTGTCACTCAGTTTGCTAGACATGCTTTAAGACTGTGTCACTTTTGCTGTACTTACAGGCAGCCCTTTTTGCACATTGCCCTGTACAACATTGTTGTGATGTAATGTTGACAGATGTGCTGGCCAAAGGCTCAATGAATGTTGCCCAGACTGGGGTTAGCATTGTTCTTACTGGCAGCTGGTGGATCTTCAAAAGCCAGAGTTGTACCCTAACCTGTTTTTGTCTGTTGTTATGTGCACAGCATTTCCTAATGCTGTTATGTGGTCTATATCTTTTGCTGTAGCACTGCATCCTGTGTTCCAAATGCACTTCATGTCCACCAGTAATGTTACAGCAGTGTGTATGTACAGTTGGGCTTAAGCTTTGGCTCGAGTGGAGTGATAATTGTGAAGGATTCAGAGATGTTGTTTGTGTGCAAATCTTGGACATAACTAGACACTTCAGGTTTCATAAATTGGAGCACACAGTAGTCTACATATTTATTGTTTATTTGTATAATGTTTATTTTTTCATTATGTTTCTGTTACGTATGTATTAATAACAAAAGGTGTCATGCACACTGAATGTATGTAGCCATGTAATAGTGCGGTTTGGATGTTTAAATTGATTCACATGCGATGCAGTGCTCCATTCTACAGTGTTTCACTGTACCTTGCAGTTCTTAGGCATGCCCAAAAATTGCACAAGGGCTTTCTTATCACATGTAATGGCATATAACCGTCCAATTAGCTAGTTAGGACTGTTGCTCTGTATGCAGTCTTCTCCATCCTTCTGTCATTTCCTCCCTCATAGGCCCAGATATTCCCTCAGCACTGTGTTCTCAAACACCCTCAACCTATGTTCTTCCAGTAATGTGACAGACCAAGTTGTGCACCCATACAAGACAACAGGAAAAGTTACAATTCTGCATATTTCAGTCCCCATATTTTTGGAAAACCAATGGGAATACAAAATACTGGACTTTATGGTGCTGCAGGTTGCTTTAAAAACAGATATATTACATTTATTAATGTATGCTCTTGAACAGTATGAACAGGATTTGACACTAAGTACTGTGTGCAGTGTCCGTGTGCATCATGTCAGGCAGTCTTGTGACAACAACATCTGAGAAGAAACACACCGACACACACTACATGGACTAGATCCTTTTGGATCATACATGAAGTATTCAGATGTTTCTATGCATACTTGGTGTTTAATTATACATAACCTTAGACTCTGGCCTACTGCTTCATCTGCAGTCAATTCTGGAGCCATGCGTATTGTAATTTCATAATTCTGACATTTTAGTATCATCATATCAAGGGTGTTGTGTTGCTACTTGCAAGCCTTTTTGTTTTGGATTCCCTGAGGATGGTGCCTTGATGCTGAAACATGTAGGAATTTTAAATGTTATGTATGATTTTCAGTCTTTGTATGTGCGTTTGTTGGTTATTGTGATTATTGGTGTGAACAGAGACTGATTGCAGTTGGCTGCACTGTGTTCACAGGTGCTGACATGCCTGTGGTCATCACCGTGCTCAACAGCTACTCAGGCTGGGCTCTTTGTGCCGAAGGGTTTATGCTCGACAATAACCTCATGACAATAGTTGGTGCTCTCATTGGTTCATCAGGTGCCATCTTGTCCTACATCATGTGCAAGGTTTGCTACATCTCTGACAGTTGCTCAGTATGTCAATAAATGTCCTACCTTGTACTTAATCACACGTTTCATTACCATCTGAGGTTTGAGGTTCTGGCAGTAGTGTTTCTGGAGGTCCAGGTTGTCTGGCATGTGGTGCAGTGTTGTTGGTCGTGTACGTCCTCAAGTGTGGGAAGTGTGTAGTGCCCTCATCCCAGCACCACAGCATTACATCCCAGAAGGCTTGAGCCAGATGAATCCAGTGCACATATTTGCACTGTATTTTCATTTCGGTATTATACTGCCATTACAAATCTCCCAAGTTGAAAAATTTGAAAGCCTGAGAACCTTTAAACCTAAGCTTCTTATTTGGTTCTAAAGTCAATTTCAATCAAATATCTGCCCATCTCTACTCCTTGGTATTTTAGAAGGTATCCATTTTGGACAGTTGTTGTAGTCATAGACTTAATGTATATTAAAATTGTTTATGTAAATATGTGCTCTATATTTTGAATTGTTTTCTTTTACATAATCTTGGTTATCTCTAGTTTGTTTATAGCAAGTGACCATTAATTTTGTGTTCTGCAGGCTATGAACCGGTCACTGATGAATGTAATCATGGGTGGTTTTGGAACATCATCAACTGGTACTGGGAAACCCAAAGAGATTACTGGCACTCACACAGAGGTGAATGTGGATGGTGCTGTGGAACACATTATGGGTGCCAAAAACATCATAATTACACCAGGTACAAACATCATATTCACCAAACACTACACAGTTCACCTTACTTGTGTAACTAAGCAAATACAATCAGTGGCAATAGCAGCAACAGGGTGAGCCTTCGTGGGCTTGTTCCATCATACATAATGGTCTGTCCATCTTTTCCACAGTCAGCTGGGGAATGTTCTGAATACATGTTATGTCTACTTGTATCTCTAATCCACAATTATATTTAAATTCTGTATTTGTGTGTGTGTGTGTGTGTGCGTGCGTGCACGTGCTTTAGTTTACAACTGATAATTAAACACTTTATTATCCAACTAATGCACAATATATAATATGTAGATACCAGTTCATCAGCTCTTTATAGACTTCAAGAAAGCTTACGATTCAGTTAGGAGGGAGGTCTTATATAAGATTCTCATTGAGTTTGGTATCTCTAGGAAACTTGTAAGGTTAATAAAGATGAG